>UMLO01012583.1_pt1 | contig 131238 bp, 115 predicted proteins | sample 1966551 | NCBI WGS metagenome assembly UMLO01 (sample SAMEA4836201, study PRJEB28245) | human gut metagenome | biome: gut microbiome; material: fecal sample | place: Denmark | collected 2008
CTATCGGCAAATTGATAAAAACTATGATTTGCTCAAAATCCTTATTTCTTCAGCCACATATCCAACCACTCAAAGAATGTACGCTGCCAAAGCACGCCATTCTGAGGTTTCAACACCCAATGGTTTTCATCCGGATAGATCAACAGCTCGGCCGGAACACCTCGAAGGACAGCTGCATTAAACGCTGCCATACCTTGGTTGGCCAGAATACGATAATCCTTTTCACCGTGGATGCAAAGGATCGGGGTATCCCATTTATCGACAAACAGGTGCGGGGAATTGGCAAACGTACGTTGTGCCGTCGCATTCTGCTTTTCCCAGTAAGCGCCACCCATATCCCAGTTGGCAAACCACATTTCTTCTGTTTCGAGATACTGCATTTCCATATTGAAAATACCGTCGTGTGCAATAAAGGCTTTGAAACGTTTGTTGTGATGACCGGCCAACCAATAAACGGAGAAACCTCCGAAGCTCGCACCGACGCAACCCAGACGATCCTTATCGACAAACGGCTCTTTCGACATCTCGTCGATAGCAGTAAAATAGTCTTTCATGCACTGGCCACCATAGTCACCGCTGATCTGTTCATTCCATTCCATACCGAAACCGGGAAGGCCGCGGCGGTTCGGAGCCACCACGATATAGTCGTTAGCGGCCATAATCTGCATATTCCAACGATAAGACCAGAATTGGCTTACCGGACTTTGAGGACCACCTTCACAGAATAATAAGGTAGGATATTTCTTATTCGGATCGAAATGGGGAGGATAAATCACCCAGGTAAGCATCTGCTTGCCATCCGTCGTTTTCATCCAACGCCCTTCCACCTTGCCGATTGCCAACTGGTCATAGATATGTTTGTTCTCCGTTGTCAACTGAGCCACTTTATTGTTATCAGCCAAATCGATCGAATAAATTTCGTCTCCCATGCTCAAAGAATGACGCTGCACGATCAGTTTGTTTTCACCTAACAGGGCTACCCCGGCATAATCGTACATTCCGGAAGTAAGCGGGGTGATCTTATTGCCATCCGCCAAATCTATCTTATAAACCTGAGATTCGCCATGCCATACCCCCGTAAAGTAAAGGGCTTTCGCATCTGCACTCCAGACGAACCCGTCTACGTTGGAATCAAAATCTTTGCTGGCAAATATCTTTTCGCCAGTTTCCAGATTCATGACCATCAAACGGTTCTGGTCAGACTCATAGCCGTCTCGCTCCATGCTCTGCCATGCGATGAACTTGCCATCGGGAGAGTATTGGGGGTTCGTGTCATACCCCATGATGCCTTCGCTTATATTGGTCGTTTTTTTCGTACTCAAGTCATATACATAAATATCCGAATTGGTGGACAACGCATATTCCTTTCCTATCTTTTTACGACTCGTGTAAGCGACCTTGTCCGATGTTGTATTCCATGCCAGCTGTTCGATTCCACCGAACGGTTTCATCGGGCATTCAAACGGTTCGCCTTCCATGATATCGACAGGGTTGCTGATAGCCTTGCCATCAAAATCGGCAACAAAAGGATGTGGAGCCGTTGTCACCCATTCGTCCCAATGCTTGTACATCAGGTCCGTAACAATAATGCCGGTAGCCTTATCCAAGTCCGGATATTTATCTGCCGTACTCTTGACCGTCTTTACCTGTGAAATAAACAGGACTTTCTTTTCATCGGGAGAGAAGGCAAAACCTTCGATATCCCCGTCATATGTAGAGAGTTGTCTACGGTCACTTCCATCCGGATTCATTTCCCAAAGCTGGCTGCTGCCGCTTTCATTGCAAAGGAAAGCGATTTTCTTTCCACCTTTGATCCAGACTGCTTCGTTTTCGGAGTAAGCCGTTTTCGTAATCTGCTTATTATCCGTTCCGTCTGCGTTCATGACAAACACTTCGCGGTTACTTCTGTTTTCCGGTACGCTGTAGTAGGCTACAGTGTACACTATTTTCTGTCCGTCCGGAGATACTTTCATTCCCCCGATACGTCCCATAGCCCAAAGCACTTCCGGCGTCATTCGTCCGTCTTTCACTTTAATGTCCGAACGCCCGATCACATTTTCGGTGTTTCCTTTCTGCTGAGACGCACGACCGCCCGTCTCAGTTCCATCCCCACTACAAGCTCCAAATAATAAGGATGTTGCCATAACCATTGTTCCGATAGATTTATTCATGTAGTTTATAATATATTGTGTTTTGGGCACGAAAGTACAAAATATAATTTATATCTTTGTCCCATTAATTTAAGAACTGAACAGTATGAATAAGATTTGGTTATTTGGAGCCTCCATGTGTATGGTTTTAGCATTAGGTTCTTGTAAACCTAAACAGAGTGCGTATAAGGCTGCTTACGAACAAGCAAAAGAAAAAGAATCGACAGCTCCGGTTGAGGTAGTCGAAGAAGAGGAAGTAGTTGAAGAGGTAACTCCGGTTTCTAAACCGAGAACATCCAACGTCAGCACACGCGCAGAAAGAATTAATGCTGCACAGGGTGAGGACGCAAGCAGACTGAAACGTTATAGTGTTGTTATCGGCAGTTTCAAGAACAAAACAAATGCTTACGCTTTGAAAGAACGTATGCAGAACGACGGATATAACGCTGTTTTGGGAGAAAACGAACAAGGCATGCTTCGTGTGATCGTTGCCAGCTTTAATGACAAGGCCGATGCAGCAGACAGCCGCGATGCAATCAAAGCAAAATATGCACCTAACTTTCACGATGCTTGGATTCTGGAAAGAAAATATTAAAATCCAATCTCTACGGTAATAAAAAAGGATGAATCTTTAACCGATTCATCCTTTTTTTATTTGATCCGAACTATTAATCTAATTTCAACACAGCCAAGAATGCTTTCTGCGGAACCTCGACCGTACCGATCTGTTTCATTCGTTTCTTTCCTTCCTTCTGCTTTTCAAGCAACTTACGCTTACGGGAGATATCGCCGCCATAACATTTGGCCGTCACGTCTTTACGAACCGCCTTTATCGTTTCACGAGCAATGATCTTCGCTCCGATAGCCGCCTGAATAGCGATATCGAACTGTTGACGAGGAATCAGTTCTTTCAGCTTTTCGCACATACGCCGTCCAAAGGTCACGCTGTTGTCCACATGAGTCAACGTCGAAAGAGCGTCTACCGGTTCTCCATTCAGAAGAATATCCAGTTTAACTAATTTGCTCGGACGGAAATCATGGATATGATAGTCAAAAGAGGCATATCCCTTAGAGATACTTTTCAACTTATCATAGAAATCGATTACGATTTCACCCAATGGCATATCATAATGAATCTCGACACGATCACCGGATATGTATTCCTGCTTGATCAATATGCCGCGCTTACCCAGACAAAGTGTCATGATCGGACCGATGAAAGTCGTATTGGTAATGACTGACGCACGGATATACGGCTCATCGATATGATCGATCAATGTAGGATCGGGCAAACCGCTCGGGTTATGCACTTCCGTACAATTGCCTTTCTTGTCGTAAACCTTATAAGACACGTTAGGAACGGTCGTGATCACATCCATATTGAACTCGCGGTCCAAACGCTCCTGCACGATCTCCATATGCAACAATCCCAGGAAGCCACAACGGAAACCAAAGCCCAATGCCGCCGAACTTTCGGGTTGGAAAGTCAAAGAGGCATCGTTCAATTGAAGTTTCTCCAAAGAAGCACGCAAATTCTCAAAATCTTCGCTATCGATCGGATAAACACCTGCAAAGACCATCGGTTTCACTTCTTCGAACCCGGCAATCGCTTCCTTTGCCGGACGAGCCACATGGGTGATGGTATCCCCTACCCGAACCTCACGGGATGTTTTAATACCGGAAATAATATAACCGACATCTCCGGTACGGATCTCATCACGAGGCGACATCGTAAGTTTCAAAACGCCGACCTCATCGGCATCATACTCCTTACCGGTTGCTATAAACTTGACATGGTCTCCTTTATGGATCACTCCGTTTACAACTTTGAAGTATGCAATGATGCCACGGAAGGAATTAAACACAGAGTCAAAAATCAAACACTGCAACGGGGCTTCCGGATCACCTTCCGGAGCCGGCACTTTTTCGACGATCTTATTCAAAATGTCATAGACACCTTCGCCCGTCTTACCACTCGCCCGGAGAATATCTTCCCGCGGGCATCCCAGCAGTTCGACAATCTGATCTTCCACCTCATCCGGCATAGCGCTCGGAAGGTCTATCTTATTCAAGACCGGAATAATCTCCAGATCATTCTCGATTGCCATATACAAATTGGAAATAGTCTGTGCCTGAATGCCCTGAGCTGCGTCAACAATCAGCAAAGCACCTTCACAAGCGGCAATCGAACGGGAAACTTCATACGAAAAATCGACATGCCCCGGAGTATCGATCAGATTCAGGATATATTCTTCTCCTTTATAATTATACTTCATCTGAATGGCATGACTCTTGATCGTAATGCCTCGTTCACGCTCCAGGTCCATATCGTCCAGAACCTGTGCCTGCAAATCTTTACCTTCTACTGTCTTGGTATACTCAAGCAAACGGTCGGCCAAAGTACTTTTACCATGGTCAATATGGGCAATAATACAGAAATTGCGGATATTCTTCATCTGCTAATTTTATTTAGGTATGCAAAGATAGAAATTTTAGGCTAAATTGTTATACATTTGGCATACCATTTGTTGTTAATAATATATGACACTACAAGAAATAAACAAAGCATACAACCGCATAATCGGTTCATTGGACAGTAAAGAATTAAAGAATGCCTTCGATTCTTTACAGGCTCTTATTGCAGGTAGTCGCGAATATTCTTTTCAGGATAAACTGAACGAATTGCAGGACACCTACAAGTATATGTTGCGCTACCGGATCGAAGGAGCAAAAGACCCGATGGAAGAGCAGATATACAACAACTTACAGGCTTCTGTCTATAAATTGGCCGATTTAGTCAAGCAAAAGGCTTTGGCAGTGGAATCTCCCCTATCCTTTTACAGCCGCCGAAGAAGTCTGAACATACAACCACCTCTCACCTATAAACAGCTGCACGGCCAATTAGCGTTGGAACATGAAGCCGGAAAGCACAAAGAGTGTGATACTTCGAATATTCTCCTCTTTAACAAAATATGGGTATCATCTTTTCTGAAGAAAGAAGAGGTGGAGGATATTCGCGGCATACTTCTGGACAATACATTGCCTTTCATAACCGGTTGCCAGATCGTTTCCGCCTTGATGTTGGGATTGCAAGAGGCATTCGACAAAGAGAAGATGCTTTTACTGTTCGACGCCGCCAACCATCCGGACGAAGAGATCAAAGCCAGAGCTTTGATTTCACTCCTGATCTCTTTATATACATATCGAAAACGGACCGACTTATACCCACAGATAGCCAACCGGTTGTCCGCATTGGCCGAAGTTCCGGGGTTCACCAAGACGATCCGCACAATCATCCTGCGCTTCATCTTAGCCCGCGAGACAGAAAAGATCACCCGCAAGCTACAGGATGAAATCATCCCGGAGATGATGAAACTAAGTCCGAAGATCAGCAATAAAATCAACTTGAAAGATCTCACCTCTGAGCAGTTGGGAGAAGAAATGAACCCGGAATGGGAAAACGTTTTCTCAGACAGCAATCTTGGCAAAAAGATGGAAGAGTTCGGAGAACTTCAGCAAGAAGGAGCTGACGTCATGCACTCGACTTTCGTTCATTTGAAGAACTTTCCTTTTTTCCGCGAGTTAAGCAACTGGCTGCTTCCGTTCACGATCGATCATTCTTATTTCGACGACCAGTTCACCCCGGATAACGAAGCTGAAAAGCAGATGCTCGACTCCATGACATTGGCGGCTTTTATGTGCAATTCGGATAAATACTCGCTTTATTTCAGCATGATGCAACTGCCGAAAGAAGCCCGGAAGATGATGATGAACCAGTTCGACAGCCAAGCCACTGAAATGATCAGACAGAATAAAGAGGAATTGATCAGCAAACGTGGAAAACTGGATACGATCATCGGACAATACATACAAGACTTATATCGTTTCTTCAAATTATATCCAAGCCATTTGGATTTTACGGATATTTTCACAATGTCGTTAGACTTTCACAACCTGGCCATCCTGCGCCCTTACATATCGGACAAAGAGAGCCTTACGACTATCGCCGAATATTACCTCCGTAAAAATTATTTCAGTGACGCACTGACGATATTCAGCCAATTGGCGGAAACGGATCAGGATAGCGACATCCTATTTCAGAAAATCGGCTACTGCAAGCAAATGGAAGGGGACTTGAAGGGTGCTTTGGATGCTTACCTGCACGCTGACTTACTGAATTCCGAAAGCAAATGGGTGATCCGGCGAATCGCCGGTTGCTACCGTTCACTCAAACAACCGAAAGAAGCCCTGAAATATTACCATCGGTACGAAGCTTTAAATCCGGACAATTTGTCGGTTCAAATCAGCATCGGGCACTGCCATCTCGAACTAAAGGATTATAACGAGGCTTTGAAATGCTTCTTCAAAGTCGATTACCTGGACAACAAAAGCCATAAAGCATGGCGACCTATCGCATGGTGCTCTTTCCTGACAGGAAAATACGATCAGGCACGAAATTACTATAAAAAGATACTGGATAACCAACCCAACACACAAGACCTGCTGAATGCCGGTCATACAGAATGGGCCTTGCAAAACATCAAAGGAGCGCTTTCCTTTTACCAGCAGGCGGTGCAAAAGGAAAACGGCAACTTCCTTAAGTTTCAGGAACAGTTCAACCAAGACGTAGCCGATCTGCTGATTGCCGGTATTGAAGAGGCCGAAGTCGCTTTGATGCTGGACCAGCTAAGATATAAAATGGAAGGGGAGATTTGACAATCTCCCTCCCCTTTATCCTCTGCTTCCGAGGCTATCCGTATCAGGATTGAGCTCCTTTACGGCATCCTTCACTTCTTTTTCACCTATCGGGTAAGTCACGGCTACTTGTTGTACGGGATAGTCTTCTTTTTCCCTGTCTGACGCTTTCGATTCGGCATTCTCCGGAATTTTGGTAAAATCATTGTCCATATCTTCATTATTTATGTTTCTATAGCTATTCAACAATAAAAATGGCCCGGAAGTTCCGAGCCATTCAATCAACCAAAACAAAAAAACTAAAAACCTAAACATCAACCATCTTTTTCTTTTTGTTCTACTCTACGTTAAGGTTTCCTATCACTAAACAATCTTTCTAACCTAAAAAACAACCTATTAATCGTGTATATATATATTTTTCCCAAGTTTCCTATTCCTCGTATGCCGGCCAAGCCCCCTCTTTCATGCAAACATAAGCAGCTGTACGAACGGCAAACTCATGCGCTTCTTTCAACGAAGCCCCTTTCAGCAGCGAGATGATCAGCGCACCGGAAAAAGCATCACCTGCCCCGACCGTATCAGCCACCTGCACTTCCGGGGTCTTCAAAGTCGATTCTTCATTAGCGGCATATATCGTACTGTAAGCACCTCCGGCAGTCAGAACCACCAAACGGAGATTATAGCGTTCTATAAACCAATGTGCCACTTCCTTGTCCGTTCCTTCCAAATGAAACATATCCCGCAGGACAAGCAGCTCACCGTCATTCACTTTCAGCACATTTGCGAGGTAGAGCGATTCTTCGATCAACTCTTTCGTATAATAATGCTGACGCAAATTGATATCAAAACAACGGTAAGCGTCGTCCGGGGCAAAAGAAAGAATTGCCTGTATCGTCTCTCTCGACTGTGTGGAGCGCTGTCCTAACGTACCGAAACAAATAGCATCTGCCCGTTCAGCCAGATCAATCGCATTCGATGTCGGTGAAAGATGATCCCAAGCTACACGTTCATTAATAATATAGTCCGGAACGCCATTCTGCAAAGTAACCTGTACCGTCCCGGTCGGATAAGGGACTTTCTCGATCAGATATCGAATCGAATTATTATCCAGTTCTTTAAGGATTTCATTTCCGAGTTCGTCATCTCCAACGGCACTGATTGCATATCCTTCCGCCCCCAGCCTTGAAGCATGGTAGACAAAGTTGATAGGAGCACCGCCTGCTTTCTTTCCTGTCGGCAACATGTCCCACAGGAGTTCTCCTATGCCTACTACGACCGGTTTTTTATTGTTGACTTGCATTTGTTTTATTATAGTTTATTTGACAAGGATAATTCTGTTTTCCACGCTGCAAAGATAGAAGCCGATGACGGACACGACGATAACAAATGCTACAGGATTGATAACGTTTGTTACATAATACACTTATTTTCAAGCAACATATACAGATGTTACATAAATGTAACGAGCTTTATCAAAGGGAAGATATCATTCTTTTTCCAGATACTCCGTCGGAGTAATATTATAAACGGCTTTAAAGCATTTCGAGAAATAAGCAGGCGAACCGAAACCCGTCGCATAAGCTACCTCGTTCACATTCCCGGCTTTCCGGCGGAGCAGGGCAGCGGCTTTCTTCAAACGGTAGTTACGCAGAAAGTCAGTCGGCGTCACTCCGGCAAGTTCCTTCACTTTCCGGTAAAGATGCACGCGTGACAACCCCAACTTCTCACTTCCTTTCTCGATGCTGAAATCAGGATCGGCATACGACTCTTCTATCAGTTTCAAGAAACGATTCATAAAAAGATCGTCCATGCTTTCCGCTTTCTCCTCTTTCACGGAGACGACCGGCGAAGAAGCATCGCGGGCATAAGCCTCACGCAACCGGGCACGGTCTTCCAACAATTTGATGATATGCAATTTCACCACTTCTATATTAAACGGCTTCTGGATATACGCATCCGCACCGCCTGCGATACCGTACATCTGCTGCTTGTCGTCAGACAAGGCGGTCAACAACATAACCGGAAGATGGCTCAGGACAATATCCGACTTAATCTTGCGGCAAAGATCGAAACCGTTCATTTCCGGCATCATCACATCGCTGACAACCATCGAGACCTCTTCGTTCATCAACACCTCCAACGCCTTCACGCCATTATCGGCTACCAACACATGGAAGTTTCGTTTCAGTTCCGTCTGCAAGTAACCTCGTATATCCGGATCGTCTTCTACGATCAGAACCGTATAATCATAGGTACGTTTCAAAGCCGCCTGCATTTCGTCCGTGTTCAGATTGGCGACACCACTGGAAAGTTCGTTTACGGGAAGGTCGAACGTACAGGATTCGTCAAAATGAGATTTGCCTTTCAACAGTTCGACCGTGAAGACGGTACTCTTATGCGGGACACTCGTCACCCGGATCGTCCCCTTGTGCATATGGACGAACTCGCGCGTCAGATGCAGACCGATCCCCGTTCCTGTCACGTAGTTCTGGTCACCGGTAAAAAAACGGTCGAAGACGGAAGCTATGTTCTCCGGCGGAATGCCTTTGCCGTTATCTTCGACAGAAAGCTCGACCAGACCGTCTTTATCTTTCAGGCGGACCGTGATCGTCCCTCCATCCAGTGTAAACTTGAAAGCGTTGGACAAAAGGTTGGTCAGAATCTTCTCCATCTTGTCCCGGTCCACCCATATACTGACAGAAGGGCAGTCGTGCTCAAACGTGAAATGAATCTGCTTGGAAGCAGCCATCGTATCGAAACAAGATTTCACCTCCGCCACAAAAGCGACCAAATCCACCTCACTGACCCGCATATTCATCTTATTGCTCTCCACCTTCCGGAAATCGAGCAACTGATCCACCACCCTCTTCAGCCTCTCCGCGTTTTTTCGGATAATACGGATATCGTCTGCCAGCGAAGAACCTTCGGGCGCCTCTTTCGAGAGCTTATCGAGCGGACCGAGGATAAGCGTCAGCGGTGTCTTTATCTCATGCGTGATATTGGTAAAGAATTGCAGTTTCTGAGTCGTTGACTTCTCGATATAGCGGTTAGCCTCCGCCAATTCTTCTTTTTGCTGCTGTACCTGCAGATTCGTGCGCTTCAACTCACGGTTCTTCCGTTTCACCGTCCAGTTCACATGAATCACATACAAGGCAGACAAAAGCAACAGTCCCATCAACAAAAGAATGATGCCGACAGAGTTTTGAAGGAACGTATATTTGGAAAGCAAGCTCTCTAAATTCTCTCGTTGCAACTCGATCTGTTGCTGGTAGTCGACCACCTGTTCGGACTGGATGAACAGCGTCCCGGCATTGTCCTTATCGACCAAGGCCGAAGAGAGCAAATATTGCCGTGGCACCTCCTCTCCGTTCAATATCTGCATAGCCACACGGATAGCCAGGCTTCCACCCGTCGGATACAAGATCGAAGCGGCCAATTCTCCGTGCATGACGGCTTCCAACCCCGAACCATGTCCCGATACGGCATCGATCCCCACAAAACGAATCCGGTCTGCCAATCCGGGATGCTTCTTTTCGATCGCCCTGCGGGCAGCCATCGCCATCACATCGTTATGAGCGAACACGACATCCACTTCCTCCAGCGAATCCATTCTCGCAATGTCCTTCTCCACCGTTTCCGATTTCCATTTCCCGAATATCTCTCTCACCTTAATGCGAGAGTTCAAGACATCCATAAAACCGCGATGGCGATCCTGTGCCGGAGAAGAGCCGGGCAAACCCCATATTTCCAACACGGTAGGATATTTCTCTTTCACCTGGCGGTTCACGAAAAAGCCCGCCTGCCGGCCGATATCGTAATTATTGCCGCCGATATAAGTCGTATATTCATCCGAACTGATCTTCCGATCTACCAGGATAGTCGGGATACCGGCACGATAAGCCTCGATCGCAATGGGAGTGACAGGTTCCGATTCGTTGGCTGAGATAATCAGCAGATCGACCTTTCGCTTTATCAGGCTGCGTATCTGCTCCACCTGCAACAAACTGCTGTCCGCCGCATCCTCGACCAACAGGGAGACACCCGGATATTCGGAGGCCTGCACCTTCATATCCAGCAGCATCGACTTACGCCAGACACCTTCAAGCGTACACTGCGAGACGCCAATAACATACTTTTTCTTCTCCGAATCTGTTTTGCAGGAAAAACAGAGTACTAAAAGTAAGGCCAATAGAGCGTAATAAGTTAGAGCAGGTTTCATTCTGTTTTGTTTACAGGTTTCTACAAATGTACGGTTTTAACACGACTTTCCATCGATACTTCTACTTCTGGAATACTTTTGTCGAGCGGATCACGACGTCTTTCACCGGACGGTCGTTCTTGTCCGTCTTGACAAGCGACATCTTCTCGACAATATCAAAGCCTTCCACCACTTCCCCGAAGATCGTCACCGATCCGTCCAGATGCGGAACGCCACCGACAGTTTTGTAAATCTCGCGACGGTCGGCTGGAATCGTATAATATCCCAGTACATCGAGCGTATCTTCCAACATGACGAGCGCCCGGTTCTCCAACTCCGTCTTCATCGAATCGGCAGCCAAGGAAGGTTCCTGTTTCTTCAAACGATCCTGAAATTTATAGAACAACCAGTTACGGCGTATCTCGTTGATACGGGCTTCTTTCTGTGCCAGCTCTTCATCCGTCAACTTCTTCCCCTGCACGAAACAGAATTGCGTGCCGGCAGAGGCTCGTTCAATATTCACATCGTCGGTTTCCTTCGCGTCGATCAAAGCGCCGCGTTTATTAAAATGCTGGGGCAATATCTCGGCGGGAACGGTATAACCACCGTCACCATCACCATAAAGCACATGAGGTTCATGCGCTTTGCTGGCCGGATCGCCGCCCTGAACGACAAAGTCCTTGATGATACGGTGAAACAGCATTCCTTCATATTCGCCTGACCGGCAAAGCTTGATGAAGTTATCACGATGCAAAGGCGTATCGTCATAAAGCAGGACCGTAACATCCCCCATTGAAGTACTCACCGTTACATAAACCGGCTTATCCGGATCCAACGGCTTCTCTGCACAAGAAGCCAAAGTCAACAAAGACAAACAAAACAATAATAATCGTGTTCTCATAATTTTCAATTTTCAAATACCAACATCTGACAATGCTTGCAATCGAACTGCAACCGGAGGCGCGTATCTTTATAAAGCAGATAATACGGTTCCTTATAGGGAGATTTGTTCTTCTGATAAGTAGGGCACCATCCCATGCTGTAGCGCAGGCAGTGTTTGGCAAACATCAGCGGAACATCTTTCCGGGGAGACAGTTCGAATGCCGGGTCGATCTGTTCCACTCCGTGATCCCGATAGAACGAACGGGCTTTCCCGTTGGCGACATTTCCCAAATAAGTCAGGCTGCGTTCGGGAAAAGGCCTCGATTCGGACGGAAGCACATGTTTCGCCATCTCACGGGGATAACGGGCGCGGCGTGCTTCCAACAGCTTCTCCACCCCTCTACGGCGCATATCGGCGAGCAGAGAAGAGGGAACGAACCAGTTTTCAGACAAACCGACCATAACCTCCGATACCTCGAAAGGCGTATTCCCCAACTTGGACAGCTGTGTCCGGATATTATCCTGCTGCTCACGGCGAGCCGGCTCTTTCGCGAACGGCTCGGTCAGCATGATCCGCGCTCCCGTCTCATCTTCCATGCAAAGCGTGAAACCGAAGGGATTATCCAGAAACTCGATCTTCACGGACAACTTGCGTTCGGCTGAAGGTTTGGCGAGCAATTTATCAAATGCCTGGTCAAAATTGCGGTAAAGCGGAGTCTTGGGGGCAAGTTGCGGCATATCCAACGGGAACACCCGGTTTGCCTCCACCCGGTTTACACGAAAACCCTCCAATTCGCCTTTCTTATTGAAGAAGACAAGTCCGTCTCCGTTATTCAACTGCTTCAGGCCGGCAACGGTAAAGGAATTACCTTTGATCTCTTTGACCGTTCCGACAGGTTCACCGAGCGATTTAGGCGTATTGAAAGCGGTAATGTCCGCCGTCCGCCCTTCCAGAAGAAACGGGGTAAACCCGCGGTTAAAACTCTTTTCGGCTGCCGGCTCGAACGTATAGGTGCTTCGCCCGGCAGAAGCACGGCGATATTCCGGGCGACGGGACAAGACTGCGTCCAACTTCTTCCGGTAATAAGCCGTGATATTCTTTACATAGCCGACATCTTTCAACCGTCCTTCGATCTTGAGGGAAGAGACGCCTGCATCCAACAGGGCTTCCAGTTGGTCCGAACGGTTCATGTCTTTGAGCGAAAGCAGATGTTTGTTACTGACGATCTCCGTCCCCGCCGCATCGACCATCGTATAGGGCAGGCGGCAATATTGGGCACATTCCCCGCGGTTGGCGCTGCGTCCGCTCAGGGCGGCACTCAGGTAACATTGCCCGCTATAACTGACACAAAGAGCACCATGCACGAATACTTCCAGCGGGACGGTAGTCGCTTCCGCTATCCGGCGGATCTCGTTCAGCGACAACTCACGTGCCAACACCACCTGCGTAAAACCGGCAGCTTCAAGGAAACGGACCTTTTCCGGCGTGCGGTTATCCGTCTGCGTACTGGCGTGAAGCGGGATAGGCGGCAGGTTCAGCCGGGTAATTCCCATGTCCTGAACGATCAGGGCATCCGTTCCGGCACGCCAAAGATCCCAGATCATCCGTTCGGCTTCATCCAGCTCCTCTTCTTTCAGTATCGTATTGAGCGTAACGTAGATACGGGCGCCATACAGGTGCGCATACTCGCAAAGTCCGCATATGTCATCCAAAGAGTTGCCCGCAGCAGCACGCGCACCGAACTTGGGCGCACCGATATATACGGCATCGGCACCGTGATTAATCGCTTCAATCCCGCAATTGAGGTCTTTAGCCGGAGAGAGAAGTTCTATAGGACGGGATTTTGTTTGCATGATGTTATTTCTCATTATTTATTTCCCGCAATGAAGAACCAGGTTCTTCATTGCCTTATAAGTCTCATAAATCGCCCAACTTGCTGATATCCTCGATGCGGAACGGGGTTTCCTGGTAAACGTAATAGTTCAGCCAGTTGGTGAACAGCAGATTGGCATGGCCACGCCAACGGACCACCGGTCCGAGAGCCGGATTGTCATTACGGTAATAGTTGCGAGGAATGGAAATAGGCAATCCTTTGTTCACGTCGCGCATATATTCGTCGTTGAGCGTGTAGGGCGAATATTCGGAATGCCCGGTGATAAAGAACTCGCGTCCTCCGCGCGCCATCGCCATATAGACACCGGACTCTTCGCTTTCGGACAAGAGCGTCAATCCGGGAACTTTCATCACATCCTCACGACGTATCTCCGTATGCCGGCTGTGCGGCACGTAGAACTCGTCGTCGAAGCCACGGAAGATCGGTACATAAGGTTCGCGCAACGTATGGCGGAACACGCCGAACATCTTGGCTGGCAGATCGTATTTGGGTATGCCGTAGAAATGGTACAACCCCGCCTGTGCCGCCCAACATATATATAAGGTAGACGTCACATGCGTACGCGCCCAGTCGAATATTTCGGTCACTTCCTCCCAGTAGTTCACTTCCTCGAAAGGCATCTGCTCTACCGGAGCACCTGTGATGATCATGCCATCGTAGAAATCATCCTGCATCTCGTCGAAATCTTTATAAAATTCCCGCATGTGTTCGATCGGTGTGTTCTTGGGAGTATGGCCCTTTATCTTCATAAAGTCAAGCTCCACTTGCAGGGGAGTATTACTCAGGAGGCGGACAAGGTCTGTCTCCGTCGTGATCTTCAGCGGCATCAGGTTCAGCACAACCACACGTAGCGGACGAATGTCCTGCTCAGACGCACGTAACGAGTCCATCACAAAGATGTGCTCTTTCTTCAACAGCTCAACAGCTGGTAAGTTCTTCTGTAGGTTTAAAGGCATTTTCTTTCCTTGAAATTATTTATATATGGCACAAAGATAGTGAGAAATTGACTTCCTTTGAAAATAAATCGTTGTTTCCCGCGTTAGTAGATTTACAATTAGATGGAATATGAAGATTCGTGCAATAGCAATACTACTATATATATTATTTTCGATACATGCTTTCGGGCAAGGACATGCCAAAATCAGCGGTTACATCCGCGATGCGGACGGCAATCCGTTGGACTTGGTCAATATTCGGGTCAAGAATACGTTAAACGGAGCGATGAGTAACGAAAAAGGGCACTACTCGCTTTCGGTCGCTACCGGCGACTCGGTGACGCTCATCTATTCATGCCTGGGTTACAACAAGGCCGAAAGGATCATTCCGCAGGTAACCGGCGACATGCGGCTCAACGTGCAGATGAATTACACCTCTATCGAATTGGGAGAAGTGACAGCGACCGCTATCCGAAGACAGACATCCACCCTTCAAACCCTCGATGCCGACCGCGTCAAGCTGCTCCCCGACCCTGCAGGAGGAAGCATTGAAAGCCTGGTCGTCACATTTGCAGGCGTTACTTCCAACAACGAATTAAGTTCACAATACTCCGTACGTGGCGGCAGCTATGACGAGAACATCGTATATGTGAACGGACTGGAAGTGTTCCGCCCGCTGCTCATCCGTTCAGGACAACAGGAAGGACTGAGTTTTATCAACCCGGACATGACAGAATCCGTCAATTTTTCTGCCGGAGGATTTGAAGCCCGTTACGGAGACAAGATGAGCTCCGTGCTGGATATCACCTACAAAAAGCCGAAAGGATTCGAAGGTTCGGCCTCTGCCAGCCTGCTGGGAGCCAATGCCTATGTGGGCAGTTCGTCCGGCAAGTTCACGCAAGTGACCGGTTTTCGCTACAAAACAGGACGTTCTCTTTTGAAAACGACCGACACGGATGCCGAATATGATCCGAATTTCATTGATTTGCAGACGTACATGACATACAAGTTCACCCCGAAATGGGAGATCAACTTCCTTGGAAACCTGGCCATAAACAATTACAAGTTCATTCCCCACACCCGCGAAACTTCTTTCGGAACGGTAACGAACGCAAAAAAATTCAAGGTGTTTATGAGTGGACAAGAACGGGACAAGTTCGAAACGCTATTCGGAGCGCTCACTTTAAAGCACAACCTGAACGACAATACGGAGCTCGGCTTGCAAGCCTCTGCTTTCACCAGCAAGGAAGAGGAAGGATATGACATTGCCGGCGATTACTGGCTGGGAGATGCAGCCGAAGAAGGCGGAGGTGAAATACAGAACTTATCCATCGCACGCTACAACGAACACGCCCGCAACCGCCTGCATTCCAACATCATGAACGTCGGCCACTATGGTGTCGCCCGTGTGAAAAACAACACGTTGAAATGGGGCGCCACCGTCCAGTTGGAAAAGATCAACGATAAGATCAGCGAATGGGAAAAACGCGACTCTGCCGGATACTCGCTGCCACAAGGAGGCGGAAACGTCAACGTGATCGCAAACCTGTTTTCGGATAATAAACTGGAAAGCACACGTATTTCCGGCTATTTGCAGGACATGTTCAAGTTCCGCACCAAACAAGGCCTGTTCACGCTGGTCGGCGGCATACGCGGCAGTTACTGGAGCTATAACAAGGAATTCATATTCAGCCCGCGTGCTTCAATCGGTTTCATTCCTAATTTCGACCAGAACCTGACATTCCGCCTGGCTTCCGGCCTGTATTACCAATCTCCTTTCTACAAGGAACTGCGTACGACCGTACAGGACGAACACGGCAACAGCATCATACAGCTGAACAACGACCTGAAATCGCAACGCTCCATCCATGTCATTGCAGGAGGCGATTATACCTTCCGGGCCTCCGGCCGGAACTTCAAAGTCAGTGCCGATATGTATTACAAAAAATTGGACAACCTGAACCCTTATACGGTAGATAATGTCAAGATCCGGTACTACGGCGAGAACTGCGCCCAAGGTCACGCAATGGGTCTCGATGTCAAATTCTTCGGCGAATTTGTTCCGGGTACGGACTCCTGGATCAGTTTCTCCCTGATGAAAGCGGAGCAAAGCATCCGAGGTAGCGAGTATGTCCCGATGCCCAACAGCCAAGGCTACAATGTATCGCTTTTTTTCCAAGATTATTTTCCCGGTTACAAACGCGTCAAACTGAATCTGAAAGGCGTCTTGTCCGGCGGCCTTCCCGTCACAGCCCCACGCACAGGCTACGAGGACGGTTATTTCCGCACTCCGACCTACAAACGTGTGGACCTCGGTTTTTCTTACCAGCTTGCCGGGGGAACGGATGCGATTATGGATCGCGGATTTTTCCGCAACCTCAAAAACATTTGGCTCGGACTCGACATTTTCAACCTGTTCGACATAAAGAACACAAGTTCCTATTATTGGATCACCAATATAGACAACCACCAATACGCGATCCCCAATTACCTGACAGGCCGACAGTTGAATATTCGTCTTATTGTTGATTTTTAAGCGTACAGTCCCAAATATATGCTTTTTAAACATATCCAAATCATGCTGATAAATATTAATGAATTATTTCTCTATTAATAAAAAGAGTGTACCTTTGTCCACATAGAACAAAAAACAATATTTAATCATTAAATTATTATTGACATGGAACTTACACATATTGAACATTTGGGTATCGCAGTAAAGAGCATCGAAGCTTGCCTGCCGTATTATGAAGAAGTTTTAGGACTGAAATGCTACAACATCGAAGAAGTTGCCGATCAGAAAGTAAAAACAGCATTCTTTAAAGTCGGTCAGACCAAGATCGAGTTACTGGAACCGACAAGCGAAGACAGCACAATCGCGAAATTCATCGAAAAGAAAGGTGAAGGCATCCACCATATCGCATTTGCTGTTCCCGACGTACAGGCTGCATTGGACGAAGCAGAATCAAAAGGCGTCCGGTTGATCGACAAAGCTCCGCGCGGAGGTGCAGAAGGCTTGAGCATCGCATTCCTTCACCCGAAATCGACTTGTAGCGTTCTGACCGAACTTTGCATGCCGGGGAAATAAAAACCAATTGACAATGGATAATTGACAATTGGCAATTAAATAGTTCATTTCTAACAACAAATCTATAATACAATGAGTAACCAACTTGAAAAAGTAAAGGAGCTTATCGCCCTTCGCGAAACAGCTCGTTTAGGTGGTGGAGAGAAAAGAATTGAATCTCAGCACAAAAAAGGTAAATACACGGCACGCGAGCGTATTGCCATGTTGCTGGATGAAGGGAGTTTTGAAGAATTCGATATGTTCGTACAACACCGTTGTACAAACTTCGGCATTGAAAAGACCAAGTATCTGGGTGACGGTATCGTAACCGGCTACGGTACGATCGACGGACGTTTGGTATATGTTTATGCCCAAGATTTTACCGTATTCGGCGGTGCTTTGTCAGAATCATTGGCCATGAAGATATGCAAAGTCATGGATCAGGCAATGAAGATGGGCGCTCCCGTTATCGGTTTGAACGATTCGGGTGGCGCACGTATCCAGGAAGGTGTTAATGCTTTGGCCGGTTATGCTGAAATCTTCCAACGCAATATCCTGGCATCCGGTGTTATCCCCCAGATTTCCGGTATCTTCGGCCCGTGTGCCGGTGGTGCGGTCTATTCTCCTGCCCTGACAGACTTCAACATCATGACCCGCGGAACAAGCTACATGTTCCTGACCGGTCCGAAAGTAGTCAAAACCGTTACAGGCGAAGACGTGACACAGGAACAGTTGGGCGGTGCAAGCGTACACACGACCAAATCCGGCGTGGCTCACTTCGCAGTCGATACGGAAGAAGACGGTTTGCAGTTGATCCGCAAATTGATCAGCTTCCTGCCACAAAACAACCTGGAAGAAACTCCGCTGATCGAATGTAAAGATCCGATCGACCGCCTGGATGACAACCTGAACGACATCATCCCTGACAACCCTAACCAGGCTTATGACATGTATGAAGTTATCGGGACCATCATCGATAACGGCGAGTTCCTGGAAGTACATGCCGACTATGCAAAGAACATCATCGTAGGGTTCGCCCGTTTCAACGGCCAGACAGTCGGTGTCGTAGCCAACCAGCCGAAAGTAATGGCAGGCTGCCTGGATAGCAACGCTTCCCGCAAGGCAGGCCGTTTCGTCCGCTTCTGCGACGCTTTCAACATTCCATTGGTTACATTGGTCGACGTACCGGGATTCTTGCCGGGTACAGGCCAGGAATATAACGGTGTCATCCTGCACGGAGCCAAATTGCTTTACGCTTACGGCGAAGCTACAGTGCCCAAAGTAACCGTAACATTGCGTAAATCTTACGGTGGTGCCTACTGTGTGATGAGTTCCAAACATCTGCGCGGTGATATGAACTACGCATGGCCGACAGCCGAAATCGCTGTTATGGGCCCGAGCGGTGCCGTAGAAGTCATCTTCGCAAAAGAAGTGGCTGCCTCGGAAGATCCGAAAGCTTGCGCTGCTGAAAAAGAAGCCGAATACAAAAAAGCATTTGCGAACCCGTACAATGCTGCTCAATATGGTTATATCGATGATGTTATCGAACCTCGTAACACTCGTTTCCGTATTATTCGCGCTTTACAACAATTGCAGACTAAGAAGTTAAGCAATCCTGCTAAGAAACATGACAATCTGCCTCTATAATTCTTAAAACAGGAAATGAATATGATCAATAAGAAAATAGGGGTATTGCTGCTGTTTGCCTTGCTCGTTTCATTCGGGGCAAAAGCACAGCGTGCAACCTCCATGCGAATCAATGAAGTGCTGGTCATCAATGAAGATAACTTCGTTGATGATTACGGCAAACGCCATGCCTGGATCGAATTGTTCAACAATTCGGCCGGTTCGGTCAATATCGCCGGTTGTTACTTGACTGACGACAAGAGCAACCCTAAAAAATATCCGATTCCTAAGGGCGACGTTCTGACAGTCATTCCTCCCCGCCAGCACACCTTGTTCTGGGCGGATGGAGAGCCTAATCGAGGAACATTCCATGTTAATTTCACTCTTGACCCATCAAAAGAAAATTACATTGCTTTATATGATGCAGACGGTAAGACTTTGATCGACGAGATCGTTGTTCCGGCTTCACAGAAAGCGGATGTCAGCTATGGTAGAACGTTAGATGGAGAAGGCAAATGGGCAACTTTATCAAAAGTTACTCCCAGCACCAACAACGTGACATTGGACTCTAACGAGAAAATCGAGAACTTTAAAGAAAATGACTCTTGGGGTATCGGTATGACCTTGACTGCCATGGCAGTTGTGTTTTCCGGACTATTCCTGTTGTTCATCATCTTTAAACAAATCGGCAAACTCTCGATTGCTGCCAGCAAACGCAATGCACAGAAAGCAGCCGGGGAAGCCGTCATTGCAGACAATGCCGGCCAGGAATCCGGAGAAATCTTTGCGGCTATCGGTGCAGCTTTGTATGAAATGAGCGATGACAACCACGACATCGAACACACGGTTCTGACGATCCGTAAAGTTCAAAGATCTTATTCTCCGTGGAGCTCCAAGATTTATGGTCTGCGTGAAGTTCCCAAAAAGTAATTATCTCTAAAAACAAACAAGAATGAAAAGTTTTAAATATACTATTAACGGTAACGTATATAAAGTACACATCAACTCGGTAGTGGATGATATCGCAGAAGTAGAAGTAAACGGTACGCCCTACCAGGTAAAAATGGAGAAACCGGCGAAAAAACAAATGGTTACGCTGAAACGTCCGGCTCAGGCTCCAACCACGGCAAGCGGTGAACCGGTTATTTCACGCCCGGCAGCCTCAACCACCAAAGGAGCTGTCAAATCTCCGCTGCCAGGTGTCATCCTACAAGTTAACTGCAAAGTCGGTGATGCTGTCAAGAGAGGCCAGAATCTGCTTGTCCTCGAAGCCATGAAGATGGAAAACAACATCAACGCCGACCGTGACGGCAAGATCATTGAAATAAAAGTAAACAAAGGGGATTCCGTACTGGAAGGTGCTGACCTCGTCGTAATAGGATAATATTATGTTAGGATCAGTATTATTACAGGCAGCAGGTGCGGCTCATGAAAGTTTTCTCCAGTTCTTGGGTGAAAACTTGGAGTTGTTCCTCACTTATACAGGAGTCTACAACGCGACACCGGGTCACATCATCATGATCCTCGTCGGTCTGTTGTTTATTTTCCTGGCTATTAAATATGAATTCGAGCCTATGCTCCTTATCCCTATCGGGTTCGGTATCCTGATCGGTAACATTCCGTTCAAAGATGCAGGATTGCAAGTAGGTATTTACGAACAAGGTTCTGTGCTGAACATCCTCTACCAGGGTGTAACCTCCGGATGGTATCCGCCGCTGATCTTCCTCGGGATCGGGGCTATGACCGACTTCTCCGCCCTGATCTCCAATCCTAAGTTGATGTTGATCGGTGCTGCAGCCCAATTCGGTATCTTCGGTGCATATATCATCGCCCTTCAGATGGGATTCGAGCCGAACCAAGCCGGTGCTATCGGTATTATCGGTGGTGCTGACGGCCCGACAGCTATCTTCCTTTCCTCCAAGTTAGCTCCGAACCTGATGGGTGCTATTGCGGTATCAGCCTACTCTTATATGGCATTGGTTCCTATCATCCAGCCACCGTTCATGCGCTTGCTGACCACGAAGAAAGAACGTCTGATCCGTATGAAACCGCCGAGAGCCGTTTCATCAACGGAAAAGATCGTATTCCCGATCGTTGGTCTGTTGCTGACTTGCTTCCTGGTTCCTTCCGGCCTGCCTCTGTTAGGTATGCTGTTCTTCGGAAACTTGTTGAAAGAAAGCGGTGTGACACGTCGTTTGGCTGAAACAGCCCGTGGTCCGCTGATCGATACGATCACGATCTTGTTAGGTATCACGGTAGGTGCTTCCACGCAGGCAACCCAGTTCCTGACTTTGAACTCCATCAAGATTTTCGGTTTGGGAGCTTTGTCTTTCGTGATCGCAACTTGCGCAGGTATCCTGTTCGTGAAGTTCTTCAACCTGTTCTTGAAAGAAGGCAATAAGATCAATCCGCTTATCGGTAACTCCGGTGTGTCTGCCGTGCCCGACTCTGCCCGTATTTCTCAGAACGTAGGTCTGGAATACGATCCGACCAACTACCTGTTGATGCACGCCATGGGTCCGAACGTAGCAGGTGTAATCGGTTCTGCCGTAGCAGCCGGTATCCTGCTGGGATTCTTAGCATAATCAAATTCATACAACATAGAAGAGCCTCCATATCGTTTGATGCGGAGGCTTTTCTTTGCAACCGGCCTTATCAGATATTTTGTTCGATGGTCATCGGGTCTGTTTCAGGATTAGCTTCCTGCTCCAATGTCGTTCCCAAAAACAACCAGATCATTAGCAGGACAATCGCAATCACCACCCCGAAGATCAGCAGTACATTCGTATTCTTTCGTCTCATGTCTATTCTTCAATATTGATTTGCAGATAAAACAAGGCAATTCCTTTTTTGGTTTAACCGTTCTTTACTATTACTCCTTATTTAACAGAGCGGACATTATAACAAGAGACATGTTTCACCTCAAATACTATCATACTATCATAATCAATCAGAACTAACTGATTATAAACATAAAACAGCCATGATAGTCTAATTATCAACTATCATGGCTACTATCATACCATCATATCGCCAATAGGCAATACTATAAAAATCAATCGTTTAATTCTTCCACATAATAACAAGTTCCCTTCACCATGCGTTTATTTGGAACGTTATTCCGCTTTAAAAGCTTGCCAAAATTGAGGATCATCGTTTTTGTTATGTTAAAACCGGGATGTTTTTCTGCAATCATGTCCAATATCTCGGATGCCAAGAGCGGTTTTACCGCTTCAAGGTCCTCTGCAATCTTAAAATAACGTAAGAACAGTTGCTCTTCGGCCGGCAGCTGCTGGAAATCCTTATTGTTTTCAGTGATCAGCGCTTCTTCCTCCGGAGTAAACCAAAAACGTTCTCCCCGCCTCAACAATTCTTTCGCCTCTGCATACAACTGCTCATAATCGACCGGTTGGGCATAATCGATCCGCCCTTTTACCTCCACGCAAATGAAACGCCGACTTCCGGTCGGATCTGTCAGCAAGTCGTAATTGTTGCTGGTCGCAATAAAGGTTGCATAACGGCGCAGGTTGCGATTCGAGCTCTGATAAGGCAAGCGGGTATTCACAACCGCTTTTTGCAGGATATGTTTCAAAAAACTTTGGTGGGAGCTTTTTACGGAATCAAACTCATCAATATTAATCAAAGCATACCGATGCAGAGCCAGTTCTGCCTCACGCCGATTACCGAAATCAATACTGTCCGTATAATAAGGCCGTAACACAGGGGGCAACAAATTCAAACAAAACGTGGATTTTCCGCAACCTTGATCGCCGACCAACAAGGGTGTCGTGCTGTTTCCATGTACCAAATCCAGTTCCATCCAATGCGCGACCATACTCAGAAACCAACGATAAAAAAGATCGCCCCATACCGGACTATCACAAGAAACACGTCCGGCCAATGCCCCGATATGTTCTTTTCCATCCCAAACCGGAAGATTTTCAAGAAAATGGTCGATCGGATGATACACCGGAATACGATCGGAATTAACATACCGGTCGATATCCTTGTCCCACACATTCAGCCCCTCCTGTTGCGCCTCCAAACAAATGGAATTACGCACCTTCATCGTGTAAGGCTTAAAAACAAACTGAATCACCGAACGATCCAGATATTCCACCTCCCCGCTCATCTCATTAAACCGGAAAAAGTAACGTCGGTTCATGAATTCGTCCAGTTGCAACACCAATGACATGGACGGTGGAAGAACCGAAAACGGCTCTATCGGTCTCGATAGGTTTTGCAAAGTATAAGCCGAACGGAATGTCGCACGGATATCCACCTTGTATTTCTTCAAAGCCTCGTAGCGCAACGTCCAGCTCACCGCCTCCTCCTCCGGTATCCCCAGTCGGCAACAAGCCTGGCCCAGTTCGATAAACAACGCCTGCAAGTCGCCTTCGGGATTTTCCTCGAACCGCCGTACCATCTCCAACAGGGTTACGCTGAACAAAGTGGCGATCTGTCCGTTACGTTCCACACCGGGAACCATCCTGTCCAACGGATCTGCCGGAGGCGCCTGCACAATTTTCAAGTCACCCCCGTCCGGCATCTGCAAAGGCTGTTCGATCCTGATCGCCACCGCATCAGGATTGTAATATGCATCCGGATCGAAACTGAACCGGCATCCCCGCGATACCAATGGTTCTTTTAAAGAAATAATGCTTCTGAGTTGCGGTTGGTAATGACGGACCGCCAACTGGTAAGCCGTTGCATGAAACAAGCGTGCCTGTTCTTCCCTTTTAGGCAAAGTTCCATCCGGAAGAGTAAAAGGGATCACGATCTTGACCGAACGTCCGCTTAACCCGACAAAAGCCAATAAAGTCTGTGGCAATGCGGCAGCTTCGCCACGGACAGCCTCTGCCTCCGCCAAGCTCCCCAATGCGTTCACTTCCAACAAGACATACCCGTTATAACGCCTCAACATCCTCTTCCCGTCATGCTTCTTGTAAGTTGCGGCAAAGACTAAAACCGGAAGTTTTCCCGTCAAATCTGTCGTCCGCGCCAAAAACGCCATATTCAGTTTCTGGCGGGCGAACAAGGCTTCTTCCGCCCCTTTCTCCTCTTTCAGCAACCCGGCGATATAGCCGATGTCGCGCGAGCACATCCGCAACTCACCTTTCTTATGTCTGTAAAGTGTCACCTGCATCACCTAAGTCTCCTCTCAAATTTGACAAACTTCATTCCTTTACGCACATCCGAAGCCATCCGGAAACAGACACGGCGGGCTTTCACCCGATGAGGCGTACAATCCTTCGGGTTCTCATACCCTTCGCTACCGGCCGACAAATAGAAATCGCCAAAACTGTCCAACTCGACCGAGTAACCTTCTCCCAATCGTTCCAAGATCACATTTCCCACCTCGCATACGGCCGCAAGGACATCTCCCGGACTCAGCGAGCAGCGATCTGCTACCAATTCGGCTAATTTTCTTGTCGTGATCCGGCCACAAGTGACCGGTACTCCATAATAAAGGGACTTTTTTGCATCTTTTGTCTTATCCACTTTTTGCCGGACTACATAAAAATGTGCCATAATATACTACGTTTAACATTAAACAATGTATGAAAAACTCACTAACACCCCCATTTTAACAGTCTACAGACCCCCATCTCATCTATGTCGAGACCCGGATCTCGATACCCGACAGACCCGGATGTCCAGCTAAAAAGGATATACAAATATACACATTATATAGACAATAACCAAGGATTATCAAGTGTTTTCAAACACAAATGGCAAACATTGACAAATATTATCACAGACCGTCAAAGGCATATTGATTTATGATAGTATGATAGTTCATATGATAGTATAAAACAGCATACTATCATATGCTATTTTGTTGAATGTATTATCTTTATGATAAAACATGATAGTATGATAGTATATATCATATAGATTCTATAGTGTGTAAAACATCAACCTAAAGAAAAGCCATGTACACGAATCATGTTATGCTAAGCTGCATTTGCCAATTTGAATTTCTAATGTTTTGGTACAATCAAAAATACGCTTTCTTCTTCATCCACCAATACACTCCTACACATATCAAACATGAAAGCATAGATCCTATACATGTACTTAGCCCCATAGGATAGAGCGTCTCCGGATACAGGGTTGACGAGAGCCAGGCAAGAGGGATACGAGCACAGACTATCGAAACGCTGTTGTGTATGAAAGATATGACGGAGAAACCACAAGCCGTGAAGAAACCACTGAAGCAGAAATGCAAGCCTGCGAAGATACAATCCCAAACGTAGCCGCGAAGATAATCCGCACCCTGTGCCAACACTTGTGCATTGTCCGTAAATATTCCGACAGCCAACTGTGGAATAAATTGCAGCACAACCGCACACACCACACCATAGCCAGTGGTTATCATCATAGCGGTACGCATGGTTCGCTTGGCACGTTCCATATTTCCCGCTCCGATATTTTGCGCGGAAATGGCAGACACGGTAGAGAGCATAGCTGAAGGGACGATGAATACAAGACCGATGAATTTCTCCACGATACCTACGGCTGCCGCATCAATGAGTCCACGTTGGTTGGCTATAACTGTAATGGCAAGGAACGATACTTGTATGAATCCATCCTGCATGGCTATCGGCACACCTATCTTCAAAATATTTTTTATCACGTCACGGTGTGGATACAGGTCGGAACGTGATACGTCCAGTATTCCACGATGGCGGCGTATCGTCACAAAGGCAAACAACACGCTTGTCATTTGCGACAAGGTCGTACCAAGGGCAGCCCCCATTGCGCCAAGCTCGAAGAAACCGATGAAAAGATAGTCGAGAGCGATGTTTATCACACATGCCACAGCTACGAAATACATCGGACTGCGCGAGTCGCCCAATCCACGAAATATCGAGGAGATGATGTTATAGGCGATAATGAATGGTATGCCGGTAAAACACACCGTGAGATAATGCTTCATGCCATCAACTGCCTCTGCCGGCGTGTCCATCACGCCCACGATCCATCCTCTCAAACATAGCAGCACAACCATCAGCACGATGGCAATGATAGCAAACATGGTTATCGTGTTGCCGACAATGATACGTGCCCTCGGGCTGTCCTTTGCGCCTACGGCACGTGCGGTGAGAACAGTCGTCCCCATGGCAAGCCCGATGAGCACCACGGTTACCATATACATCACTTGTGCACCATTTGACACAGCAGTGGTACTGTCCACATCGCAGTACTGTCCGATGACATAAAGGTCGGCAAGTCCATATAAGATTTGCAAGAAGTAAGCGAGCATATATGGCAAAGAGAATGTCATGATGTTGCCGAGGATGCTCCCTTGAGTTAAATCTTTTCCGTTCATCTCTTTTCAATTATTTATGGCGCCAATGAAAGACAGAGCCAGAATCGTAGCCGACATCGGAACGATCATTGTTACCACAAGGGGACGATTGATTAAGAGGGGAACTTAGTCCAATCCCCTTAACACCTTATTCTTTGCAACCGTCGCCTGAAATTCTTTCAAGTAGAAAGGCTCGAAATAGGCCGTGTCTTCAAACTTGCCGGCGGCAAAGGCTTGTTCTGCCAACGGGATCATGTTTACGGCGAGCGGATGGACGTCCTCGATAAAGAGGGCGTTCGGAGAAGTTATGACCGGTTTGCATTTGGTGGCACCGTTACCAAAGAAACAAACTTTCCCTTTTTCCAGGAAAGAAGCATACGTTCCGGCTTCGACTATATCGGCCGACACCGGGCGGACAGGCGTCAAAAATGCATCGTAAATAGCAGCATAGACTTCCATACGCCGGGCATCCAACATGGCACAATACAGGCAATCGCCAGCAGGCTTGTTCTTCTCAATAGCAGTTGCAGCCAGGATATCCAACGTATGAATACCGATCAGAGGAATACCGAAGCCAAAACAAAGGCCTTTTGCGACAGACACGCCGATACGTAAACCGGTATAAGAACCGGGACCGCTGCTGACCGCTATGGCATCCGGAGCTTTCCGGCCTTTCATTTTCAATACAGAAAGAGCTTCTTCCACAAACACGCCTAACAGGGCTGCATGCGAAGGACCGTCAAACGAGGCCTTCTCAAAAAGGACTTCACCATCCATAGACAATGCTACGGAACAAACAGATGTCGATGTTTCGATATTTAATAGACAAGACATAATAATTGACTATTGGCAATTGGCAATTGACATTCATTATATAATGTATCAAAAGCCAATTGATTGATAATGGATGCAAAAGTATAAATAATTGTCAATTGTCGATTGTCAATTGTCAATTGATTAGTTATCTTTGCACAAATTTTTAGAACAATGATACAATCAATGACAGGATTCGGTAAGGTTACAACCGAACTCCCTTCTAAAAAAGTAACCGTAGAAATAAAGGCTCTGAACAGCAAGCAACTGGATTTGTCTACCCGCATTCCTTCCATCTACAAAGAAAAAGAAATGCAAATACGCAGTTTGTTACTCCAATCGCTTGAACGTGGAAAAGTCGAATTCAATATATTCATCGAGTATATCGGCAAAGACACACCCACACAAATCAACCTGGCTGCGGTGGAAAACTACTACAATCAAATCAAAGATATCGCCGGCCACCTGAACATCGGGCTTCCCTCCGATTGGTTCCAGACACTGCTCCGCATGCCGGACGTGATCAAGACAGAGGCCCAGGAAGTAAACGAAGAGGAATGGGACGTGGTTGAGAAAGCGATCAAAGAGGCCATCAAGCATCTCTGCGATTTCCGTATCCAGGAAGGCGCCATGTTGCAAAAACTGTTCGAACAGAAAATTGCCAACATAGCCCGTCTGCTATCAGAAGTGGAACTGTACGAAAAAGAACGGATCGAAAAGATCAAAGCCCGCATCATGGATAATCTCGAAAAGATTGCCGGACAGGACTACGACAAGAACCGGTTCGAACAAGAGATGATCTATTATATCGAAAAACTGGACGTAAACGAGGAAAAGAACCGCCTGGACAATCATCTGAAATATTACATCAGCACGATGGAAAGCGGACACGGACAAGGCAAAAAGCTCGGTTTCATCGCTCAGGAAATGGGACGAGAGATCAATACCCTCGGTTCGAAAAGCAACCATGCCGAAATGCAAAAGCTCGTCGTCCAGATGAAAGACGAACTGGAACAGATCAAAGAACAGGTGTTAAACGTATTATAAAAACGATATATGGCTGGCAAACTGATCATATTCTCCGCACCGTCCGGATCGGGCAAATCCACGATCATCAATTTTCTGCTGAAGCAGAACCTGAACCTGCATTTCTCCATCTCGGCTACCAGCCGGGCTCCGCGCGGGACGGAAAAGGACGGAGTGGAATATTATTTCCTTACGCCGGATGAATTCCGCACCCGTATAGCGGCTGGTGATTTTCTGGAATACGAAGAGGTCTATACCGATAAATACTACGGCACGCTGAAAAGCGAAGTGGAAAGAAGATTGGCAGGAGGTGACAACGTCATATTCGATGTCGATGTCGTAGGCGGTTGCAACATCAAGAAGTTTTATGGCGACCGTGCCCTGTCGGTTTTTATCCAGCCCCCCTCGATCGAAGCCCTGCGCAGCCGCCTGGAAGGACGCGGAACGGATGCTCCGGAAGTAATCGAAAGCCGTATTGCAAAAGCTGAGTTCGAACTGGGATTTGCCGACAAATTCGACGTAATCATAGTGAACGATAAGCTGGAAGCAGCCCAAGAAGAAGCATTAAAAGTGATAAAAGAGTTTCTTGAGAAAGCATGAACGGCAAGAAAACCGGTATTTATTCAGGATCATTCAATCCGGTTCACATCGGCCACCTGGCATTAGCCAACTGGCTATGTGAATTTACCGAACTGGACGAATTATGGTTTCTGATCACCCCCCACAACCCGTTAAAAGAGAAGGACGAGCTAATGGATGACCGGCTCCGCTACGAACTGGTAAAGAGATCCATCGCCGGCTACCCCAAGTTTCACGCCAGCGACTTCGAGTTTTCCCTTCCGAGACCCACTTATACCATCCGTACGCTCCGTGCATTGGAGGCGAGTTTTCCGGACCGTGAATTCTATTTCATCATGGGTGCGGACAACTGGAAATCCATTACCCGCTGGGTAGAATACGAGGCCATCATATCCAATTATCCGATCTTCATCTATCCGCGCAAAGGATTCGATATCGAAATACCGGCCGGATATCCTCACATAAAAAAGGTTGACGCCCCTTTGATCGAAATATCCTCAACCTTTATACGTACAGCATTCGAGAGCGGGAAAGATGTCCGTTTCTTTCTGCCCGAAGCCATACGAGACCAATCTTTCCCATTACAAAACAAGACCTTTTAGGGACATAAAGCATAAAGTCACATACGTTTTTAGGCAATAAGTAAGAAAAGTTTTGTATTTTTGCCCCGTATTATACAAAATAATAGCGTAATGAATCTATTAGAACTGAGTGAACAGGAAATCATAAGACGTAACAGCATGGAGCAGTTACGCCAGATGGGGATAGAACCTTATCCCGCAGCCGAGTATGTAACGAACGCATTTTCCAAAGAGATAAAAGAGAATTTTAAAGACGATGCAGAACCCCGTCCCGTAAGCATTGCGGGCCGTATCATGAGCCGCCGTATCATGGGAAAGGCATCCTTCATGGAATTGCAGGATTCAGAAGGCAGAATACAGGTTTACATCTCTCGTGATGACATTTGCCCGGAAGAAAACAAAGATCTGTATAACATCGTTTTTAAGAAACTGCTCGATATCGGTGATTTTGTCGGGATTAAAGGTTTCGTATTCCGTACGCAGATGGGTGAAATTTCCGTCCATGCACAAGAGATAACGGTATTATCCAAATCACTCAAGCCGCTACCGGTCGTCAAATACAAAGACGGTGTGGCATACGATGGATTCAACGATCCGGAATTGCGCTACCGCCAACGTTATGTCGACCTGGTGGTAAACGACGGTGTAAAGGATATTTTCATGAAGCGTGCTGCCGTCATCAAAACAATGCGTACGGCTTTGGACGAAGCCGGATATACGGAAGTGGAAACACCGATCCTGCAATCCATTCCCGGAGGGGCAAGCGCACGTCCGTTCATCACACACCATAACTCGCTGGATATCGACCTCTATCTGCGCATCGCAACCGAACTGTATCTGAAACGATTGATCGTCGGAGGTTTCGAAGGCGTTTACGAAATCGGCAAGAACTTCCGCAACGAAGGTATGGACCGTACACACAATCCGGAGTTCACCTGTATGGAGCTTTACGTTCAATACAAGGACTACAATTGGATGATGAGCTTCACCGAACGGTTACTGGAACGTATCTGTATCGCCGTCAACGGCACAAGCGAAAGCGTTGTCGACGGCAAAACCATCAATTTCAAAGCACCTTACCGCCGTCTGCCGATCCTGGACGCCATCAAGGAAAAGACAGGCTACGACTTGAACGGCAAGAGCGAAGACGAGATACGTGCGATCTGCAAGGAACTGAAACTCGAAATAGACGAAACGATGGGTAAAGGCAAGCTGATCGACGAAATTTTCGGTGAATTCTGTGAAGGCACGTTTATCCAGCCGACCTTCATCATCGACTATCCGGTCGAGATGAGCCCGCTTACCAAGATGCACCGAAGCAAACCGGGATTGACCGAACGCTTCGAGCTGATGGTCAACGGGAAAGAATTGGCGAATGCCTATAGCGAGTTGAACGACCCGATCGACCAAGAAGAACGTTTCAAAGAACAATTGCGCCTGAGCGAAAAGGGAGACGACGAAGCGATGTTCATCGACCAGGATTTCTTGCGTGCCCTGCAATTCGGTATGCCTCCGACATCCGGTATCGGCATCGGCATCGACCGCCTGGTGATGTTGATGACAGGACAGACGACCATCCAGGAAGTATTGCTCTTCCCGCAGATGCGCCCGGAAAAGACAGTCAAGAAAGATGCCGCAGAAAAATATGTCGCATTGGGAATCGACGAAGCATGGGTTCCTGCTTTGCATAAAGCCGGATATATCACGACCGATATGTTGGCAGATGTCAACCCCAACAAGTTGAGACAAGAGCTCTGCGAAATGAATAAGAAATATAAACTGGAATTGCAAAACCCCACTGTCGAAGAAGTAGAAACGTGGATTGCAGGTGCAGCCAAATAAGAGTAATACTATGAAGTTGCCCGGAAAAATTGCAATAATGGGAGGTGGTAGCTGGGCTACCGCCTTGGCCAAGATTGTACTTTCTACACAAGATAGTATTAACTGGTATATGCGCAGGTCGGATCAGGTGGAAGAATTTCTGTTGTTGGGGCATAACCCCAGCTATCTTTCAGCCGTCAAATTCGATACAGACAGAATCAATTTCTACACGGATATCAACGAAGTGATCAAAGATTCGGATACTTTGATTTTCGCCACCCCGTCTCCTTTTTTAAAACAACATTTGATGAAGGTGACGACTTCCATGCAGGACAAATTCATCATTTCGGCCATCAAAGGAATCGTACCGGACGAAAACATGCTCGTAGCCGATTACTTTGCCGAATACTACAATGTCCCGATCGACAATATCGCCGTTATCGGCGGTCCGTGCCATGCCGAAGAAATCGCACTCGAACGGTTGTCCTACATCACGTTGGCTTGTCCGAATATCGAGAACGCAAGGGCTTTCTCTCCCGTATTCAAGAACCAATACCTGAACAACTCCTGCTGCAAGGATGTTACAGGTATCGAATATGCATCCGTATTGAAAAACGTATATGCCATCGTTGCAGGTATCTGCCATGGCATGAAATACGGAGACAATTTCCTGGCTGTTTTCATCTGCAATGCGATCGAAGAGATGCGTAACTTCCTCGATGCCGTACATGGCCTTGAACGGGACGTGACAGATTCGGTATATCTCGGTGACCTCCTGGTAACCGCCTATTCCCGTTTCAGCCGTAACCGTACGTTCGGAACCATGATCGGGAAAGGCTATTCGGTCAAAATAGCCCAACTCGAAATGGAGATGATCGCCGAAGGATATTACGGAACCAAATGTATCCGTGAAATAAATGAAAAATATAAAGTAAACATGCCGATCCTGGATACTTTATATGGTATTCTATACGAAAAAAAATCGCCGACTACCGCAATACGGCAGTTGACTGAAACATTTAAATAATAATGTAAATATGAAGAACATCAGTCTTAACATCGACAAAGCACTGGGTACCGTAACGAAAGAACAGGTATACGCTCAGGCTGCAAAGGCTAACGAATGTAATGCCACTTTACAAAATGGTAATGGAGCAGGTAACGACTTTTTAGGTTGGTTGCACCTTCCCTCTTCTATTACAGAAGCTGAATTGACAGACATCGAAAATACGGCAAACATACTTCGTTCCAAATGTGAAGTTGTTGTTGCCATCGGTATCGGCGGTAGCTATCTGGGAACAAAAGCAGTGGTAGAAGCATTGAACAACAGCTTCGACTGGTTACATACGGACCGTAAGAACCCGGTTTTAGTATATGCCGGACACAATATCGGCGAAGACTACCTGTATGAACTTTGCGAAATCCTGAAAGGCAAACAGTTCGGCCTGATCAATATCTCCAAATCCGGTACGACGACCGAACCGGCATTGGCTTTCCGTATGCTGAAAAAACAACTGGAAGACGCAGTCGGCAAAGAAGAAGCCAAACATCGTATCGTTGCCATCACGGATGCCAAAAGAGGCGCTCTCCGTACCTTGGCTGATCAGGAAGGCTACAAGACATTCATTATCCCCGACAACGTCGGCGGCCGTTTCTCCGTACTGACTCCGGTTGGTTTGCTGCCTATCGCCGTTGCCGGCATCAGCATCCGCGACTTGGTAGCCGGAGCTGTTTCGATGGAAAAAGCAACAGACGTAAGCGTTCCTTTTGCTGAAAACATGGCAGAAATCTACGCTGCTACACGCAACGAATTATATAAGAGCGGCAAGAAGATTGAAATCCTCGCCAACTTCCACCCGAAACTCCATTATATTGCCGAATGGTGGAAACAACTGTACGGTGAAAGCGAAGGCAAGAACGGTAAAGGTATTTTCCCGGCTTCCGTCGATCTGACAACCGACCTGCACTCTATGGGCCAGTGGATCCAGGATGGCGAACGTACGATCTTCGAAACCGTCATCTCTGTTGAAGAACCGAACCACAAAGTAGTCGTCCCGACAGACGATGCGAACCTGGACGGTTTGAACTTCCTCGCCGGCAAACGTGTGGACGAGGTGAACAAGATGGCAGAACTGGGCACTCAGTTGGCTCACGTAGACGGTGGTGTTCCCAACCTGAAGATCACGATGCCGGAAGTAAGTCCCTACTACATCGGCCAGTTGTTCTACTTCTTTGAAAGAGCATGCGGTATCAGCGGTTACATGTTAGGAGTAAATCCGTTCGACCAACCGGGTGTAGAAGCCTACAAAAAGAATATGTTCGCCCTGCTGAACAAACCGGGTTACGAAAAGGAAAGCGAAGCGATCCGCGCACGGTTGTAATCAGCAATCATACAAATTTTGGGCACGGACTCCACAGATTGTGTAATCCGTGCCTAAATTATATCTACCAGTAAGCATAAAAAAGATGATTCAAGAAGCAATCGCCCGATATCTGCAAAAGCAGCAACAGGCTTTCCTTTCTCCAAAGGCCGTACTTTTCGATATGGATGGTGTCCTGTACGATTCCATGCGTTTCCACGCCCGTGCCTGGTACGAAACGGCAACCCGCCACCAGTTGAACTCCACCCCGGAACTATTCTACCTGTATGAAGGGCGGACGGGTGAAAGCACGATCAACGAGTTGTATCAAAAGACTTTCCAGCGAGATGCGACGGATGAAGAAAAGAGGTCCATCTACGAAGAGAAAGCAACCTTGTTCAATCGATATAATGATGGGAAAGCGATGCAAGGAGCCACCGAAGTTCTGAAAGCGGTTAAAGCCTCCGGCTTGCAAACTCTCGTCGTAACCGGCTCCGGACAACACAGTTTGATCAACAAGTTGGAACACACCTATCCGGGCTATTTCAAACGAGAAAAGATGGTGACGGCTTTTGACGTGAAGTTGGGTAAGCCACATCCCGAACCTTACCTGATGGGGTTGAAAAAAGCAGGCGTCAATCCTCATGAAGCCTTTGTCGTAGAAAACGCCCCGATGGGCGTACAAGCAGGAGTTGCTGCCGGAATCTTCACTATAGCGGTCAATACCGGTCCTTTGGATGACCGGGTTTTACTCGATGCCGGCGCCGACCTGCTTTATCCGAACATGACGGCTTTGGCGGAGGATTGGAACAACCTCATGAAGGCAGTCAAGGCCTCTAAATAAATAAAGGAGGTGTGTCCGATTATATTTTACTGACACACCTCCTAAAAACTTCTTACTTCACATAATCCGCCTTGTTCAGGTAATCATAGCTCTGCTGAACGCTGGCTACCGGATCATTCTGAGTGTATTGTTCGACTTCAACATACCAGTCTTTGATATTGTTGGCATACATCTGGTCAAAGATAGGTTTGAAATCCATCTTGCCACTGGCGCCGATTTCCTTTTCGTCTTTGATATGGACTGCCTTGAACTGGCTCGGACGGTTTTTCAGGTAAGCAACAGGATCTGCGCCACCTTCCTGTACCCAATACACATCCATTTCGAAGAATACATGGTTCGGGCTTACATTATCCAACAAGAAGTCGTAGATCAACTGGTCTTCGATTTTGCGGAATTCAAAAGCATGGTTATGGTAACCGAATGCGATGCTGGCAGCTGCCGTCTTATAACCGACGGTATTGAAATAGTCGCAATACATCTTCAGGTCGTCCAAAGTCGTCTGGTCGTTAACCGGCATCCACGGCTGAACCATGTATTTGACACCTAATTCATTGTGAGCATCGATAGCCTGATCCCACCAACTCATCACTTCGGCTTCTTTTTCCTTTGTGAAAGCTTGTCCCAAGTGAGCACTCGTACATTTCATGCCCAGGTCATTTACCATCTTCTTGAACTCAGCCGGAGCCAAACCATAGATTTTGCCATTATCATAGCTGGCTGTTTCAAGATTCTTATACCCCATCTTTGAAGCCGTTTCCAATACTTTCTGGATTCCTTCTTCTTTTACAAGGTCTCTTAAAGAATATAGCTGAAGCCCGATATACTTGGAAGATTCGGAAGCTGACGCTTTACCGGCACAAGAGGACAACAACTGAGGCATCACCATACCCCCTGCGAGCATTAACGAAGCCCGCTTTAAAAACTCACGTCTGTTCTGCATAGTACTAAAAAAATTAAGTTTGCTTTGAGAATTTCTACAAAAGTAAAACTATATTCGGTGGATTCTAACATAATAACGTTAAAATCATCAAAACGGAGTCATAAAACAGTCTTATCTTCTTTTACCGGCTCCTTAAGAGGAGGCAAGAACAGCCAAAGGAGCGCCTCTTAAAGAGCCTGCTTCATCTTCATATACCGGTGCTGTTTTATTATCATCTTCCGGCTACGGATAATTTGAAAACGATAAATCACGAGAGCCAGTACGAAATAGATTCCTGCCTGAATCCATAACGTATGATATTCATGTACGACCTCGTTCAATGTCGCCCCACAGGTATTGATGCGGATGAATCCTTGGATACCCGGTGTCGAAGGGAACAGATACCCTACGACCCGCCAAAACGGAGGAATCGCTTCTTTCGGCCAAGAAACTCCGGAGATGAATATCAAGATCACAGATGTAAAGACAAACACCAGCATCGGTGCCTCGCGAGTCGTCATAAAACCGGATAAGGTCATGGCAAAGAAGATCGAAGCAAACAGATACGGCAGGATGAACAGCAAGATTGTCACCGGGTCACCAACCTGAGGCAGGGAAAAGAGTTTCGGCACGATAGCCAATACCCAAACGCAGACAACCGCATAAATCAGTATATAGGTCAAAGACTTGCCAAACACGATACGCAAGGTTCCGTTAAAATGCCGGCTGATCGGGACAAGGCAATGGAAGCGGTTCTTCTCACGCGCCGTTCCTCCCAACATGCCGATTCCTAAAACCAACGTTTGCTGGATGACCAGAATCAGTATGGCCGGAACCAGGAAACTGGCAAAACCGTTCTGCGTATTGAAAAGAGTCACTGATTCATAAGGGATCGGATTGACCGTTATTTCCTCCTGCTTCGCCGATGCGCCCGGAGCATTGTGCATCCGTATTTCTTTTCCCAGGTCGAACGACACTTCCGTCGCCGCCAGCAGGAACGCCTTGTAGAACAGCAGGCTGCTCATATCGCAATACAGAGGGACCGTTGTCCGTTTGCCCGTATGCAAATCCTTACTGAACTCGGTCGGGAAATAGAGGATCCCGTAGGCTTCCTTTCGGTCCAGCATCCGCTTCGCCTCCTCCATATCCGCCAAGACGGCGACGACCTTGACATCGGGCGTAGCATTCACACGACGGGTAAACTCGCGGCTCAGATAGGAATCTGACTGGTCCACGACTACCATCTTCGCCTCACGTATCACCTCGTTATTATAAATAAAGGAATAGAGCAACGGATAGGCAAAAGGCACCACGAAAAAGAAGATCAGCACACCTGCATCCTTAAAGACATTTTTCAGTTCGTCCTTCCAGATGTAAAAGGTATCCAAGATGCCTTCCTTGATTATATATCGTAAACGATGTTCTCTTTTCATAACTTTCTGTTTTACGGAATATATTTAAAGTACAACAAGGCGTCCTTCAGGTTCTTTCCGATCAGGAAAGGCAAAACGAGAAAACCCAAGAGCCAGGCATATTGAGCCCAACTATAGAAGAAAGGCCTTCCATTCAAAGCCTGGTCTACATAGATCAGGAAATAGTGCCGGAGCGGAAACAGGTTGGAGAGCGCCTGCAAAGTAGGATCCATTCCCAACACAGGGAAAGAGAATCCGACGATAGAGAAAGCGATCATTCCGAACAGACAGGCTGAACTCAGTCCCAAGCGAAAAGTCGGCAACACTCCGATCATGAAGATCCCGACCGCCTGCGAAGCGACCACCAACAGGAACAGAGCCGACAGCATCGGTAGCCAGCCACAATTCAACGGGAACGAATTGAATCCATACAAGGCTGCCGCATACAGGAACGACACGATCGTGAAAATCAGCGTATGAGGCAGCATCTTCCCTATAAGGCTCACCGTGAGCGAGTTTCTACCCATCTGCAACCATTCGCGGGCTGTCGAGTATTTAATCTCGGAGCCGATGCTCAACACCGTCACCAAAAATATCATCAATTGCAGCACACCGGGCAAGAGCGTGTTATTCAGATAGACCGAATAGTTGAGCCACGGGTTCCCGATCGCATGCGTGTCGATCACGATCGGTTGGAGCTGTGCCATGATCCGGTCTTCGGTATAACCGTGTGCCAATCCGGTCTGGAGACCGACCGAAGCCCCTGCCAAGACAGAGATAGTCTTCATATCCCGAAACAGCAAGGATGCGGCAATAAGGTAAGTCCCGTTCGTATAGAACGACAGCTTGGGTTGCCGACCTGCCGTCGCATCCACACCGAAATCCTTCGGGATATAGAAAATTCCGTAAACTCTTCCTTCCTGCATCGCCCGACGGGCCTCTTCGAACGAGACGGTCTTCAGCACCACCTTCGTCTGCTCGAAAGCATCCAACTGGCGGACTAAGTTGCGGGAGTTGGAAGAACCGTCCATGTCGACAACCGCAACAGGCATATCGGTCGGCAAGCCCTCCTTCATCAACGAGAGGAAAAAGACCAAACAGATAGTCGGCGCCACCAACATGCAGAAGATGTAGACCGGAGTTTTACAAATCCTGAGTACCTCACGCTTTGCTATTGACAATTGACAATTGATAATTGACAATTTTGGACCGCTATTTAATTTTTCATTATTCATTTAACTTTGTTCTTTAATTGTCAATTGTCATTTATCAATTGTCAATTTCTTAACGACCGACATTCCCGGACGCAAGTCTGCCACCTTCTCCACCGGACGGGCACGCACCTCGAATGTCTTGGAGTCGAACTGCCCGTTCGTTTTCGTCGCTTTCCAGGCAGCATAGGTCCCCATGTCCTTCATATAATAGACTTTCAATTTGACCGGCCGGTTATCCAACGCCGGAATAAAAGCGTCTAATTCGGAACCTATCTTGATATCTTTCAAAAGATCTTCGCGGATGCTGAAGGTGACCCACATATCGTTGAGATCGGTGATATTCATGATCGGCGCACCTGTACCGACCAGTTCGCCCACTTCGGGGAAGCGTTCGGACACTTCACCGTCGATCGGAGAGACAAGTGCCGCTTCCTTCAAATAAGACTCCACTTCGGCAACCGCACCACCGGCCTGTTGCACAAGGGCAGCGGCAGCAGCTTTGTCCTCCGCACGGGCTCCGTCTACGGCCATATCATACTGGGATTTGGCTGCTTTCTCGGTAGCGACCATCGCCTTGTAATTGGCTTCCGCCTCGTCGCGTTTTTGGGCAGACATTACCCCTTTGTCGAACAAGTTTTGTACGCGCGTATATGATTTTTTAGCAATATCCAATCCGGCCTGTGCCTTCTGCCACATTTCATATGCTCCGGCAATCTCTTGCGAGCGAGCTCCCTTGATGGCCTTTGCGTTCTGGGCTTCGGCGGCACGGCGTACGGCTTCTGCCTGCTGGAGTTTGGCCAGAACTTCGGGGGTATCCAAGAAGACAAGCGTGTCGCCCGCCTTTACCTTGTCGCCTTCACCGAAACGATACGCCTCGATTCGTCCGGGCACTTTGCCGGAAATACGGACTTGCGTGGCTTCCGCCTGTCCCATGATGACCTCGTCCGGAGGCGTCAGTAAAAAGAAACCGGTTAATGCGACCAATCCGATCACACCTAAGAATGTGATAAATGCCAATAGCATGTTATTGATTGAGTATTTTTTATTCTCGTTCATGAGTTTGAAATTTATAATTTATGATTTATGATTTAGTAAGAATCAGGCTCGTGTTCATTTGCTTAATCCGCGTTCCTAGTTCTTCCAGGAAGCTCATTACCCAGCTTTCCCATTGCTTTTGTCAAATAGACTTCCGTCAGTTTTACCTCTATCTGCGCGTCTATCAGACTGGAACGCGCCGACACCCAGGCCGTCTGTGCCTGCATCAGGTTAAGAGCCGGGATTACGCCTTCTTCAAATCCGAGGTTGGCATGGCGAAGGTTCTCTTCCGCATTCTCCATATTACGGGTGGAGGCGATCAGTTTCTTGTTCGCTTCATTGACCTTGTAGACAGATTGATTGACCTGCAATTCCACCTTCTCGCGGGCATCCAGCAATTCCAACGACTTGATACGCGTCTCGGCACGGGCCGAATTACGCTTATAACTACCCTCCCACCAACCGGAAAGCGGGACTTTAACCATTACGCCGACATTGAACATCCCGGCAAATTCATTTTTGAAACCGTTCATCGAATTAGGATTCGTAACCAAATAATTAGCCATAAACGCCACATTCGGCAACATATCCGACAAAACGATACGCTCCTTGCGCTTATAAATCTTAGTCGCCAGATCGAGGCTCTTCAACTCGTTACGGTTCATAAAGGCCTCATTCACATCGGCAGCCGTAATGGTGGGGTTCGCCGGAAAATCTTCGATGTCCTCATCTGCCAAAACCAGCGGGTCTTCCAATGGCAACCCGCATATTTGTGCCAATAACATACGGGAAAGAGCCAACCCGTTATCGACTTTCGTCTGTGCCATCTCGGCTTCGTTCAGTTTGACTTTGACCGAGAGCCCGTCGGCTTCGGTCGCCACTCCCTCGTTGATCATTGCCGTTATATCGTGATCGGTCTTGCGGAGCAAATCGACATAGGCATCGGCCAGCTTCTTTTTATTCACTAAAGAGATCACCTGCCAATAGGTTTCATCGGTTTTATAGATGACATCCTGCAATTGCTGGTCGTTCATCGACTCGGCCAATTGTTGGGCGTACTTGGTGATCTGATTGTAATTGATAATCTTACCTCCCATAAAGACAGGTTGCACGAGAGAAACGCCTCCCACCCAGATATTCTGGATATCGAGGTGTTGCAAACCGTCCACTCCTTCCATCAACTTCCCAAACACTGGCAACTGGGCGACCGATCCGAGAGCCCCTCCGATAGAAGAGCCGAGTGCTCCCATATCCAGCAGGTTGATATCTTTCTGGTTCCACATATACGCACCGGTAGCCGAAAGCTGAGGAAAATATTTGGTAAAAGCGGCGTTTTTCTCATAGCCGGCCATTTTAACCTTTTCCCCCGAAATCTTCAACTCTTTGTTGTTCTGAATAGCCAGCCCACGGCATTCATCCAGCGTCAACGTACGCCCGGCATTTGCATAGCCCGACGAGACCAGTAGTGCGACTAATACGACAAATCCTTTCATCCTTATCTTGTTTTATTCGATTCTTTTCTAAGACGATGCAAAAGTACAGGTTCGCTTCAAATATAAAATTGAACTAATTCAATAATTGCTTTCTTATATATATAGGCAGGCCGAATGTTTCACCTGGTTTCTCTGCCCTCCATCCGGTTCAAGTGAATGAGAGGACTTTCCGTTTCAACTTGCAATACCAGGCATTGCTGATACCCATATAATGGGCGATATACTTATCGGGAACCCGGTTGATCATCCAAGCATAGTTCGTATAAAGGAACTGAATGAACTCTTCCGCCGTAGAAGAGAGACGAACGGCCAACAGGACATCCAACTTATAGATGATCGTCAACATGATGTTCTGATAATAGGAAGCAAACAGGGGGTAACGGAACGAAAGGTTCTCGATATGGTCGCGAGAGAAGCAAAGCAACTCACCGGCTTCAAGCGCTTTGATCTCGAATTCGGAAGGCTGCTTGGTAAAATAGCCGATGGCGGAAAGGAACGGGAACATATTATCGGCCGCAAAGCCGGTGACACATTCATTGCCATTCTCGTTTATATAGAGATTGAGGAAAAGGCCTTTGTTGATGAAATAGGCATCCTGGCACAATTCACCTGTACGCAACAGATAATCTCCTTTTTTCACGGAGATTACCTTTGCATTTTTTTCCAGTTCGCCGAGAAAAGCTTCATCGCGGGCGAGGGTTTCCGGAAGATCGGCAAGCAGTCGCGCGAAATGAACATCTGTCTTCATTTCTATTTTTCGAGTGTGAAGCTTTTACGACCGATCAAATTGCCGTCCGCAAATATATCGACCCGGTATGTACCAGGAGAAAGGAACTCCTCGATATTCCAGTACATCGTAACCGGCAACTCCTCTCCGTCATATTCGACCAGTTTCTTCATGGAGTAATTGATTTCTTTTCCCTCGAAGGTAAAGACGTCGGCACGGCTCTTCAACAGGATATCGTCGTCCGGTTTCATGATACGCACATAGATCGTCTTCTCTCCGACCGGAGCCGTAATGTTCTTGCCGATCCGGAAGTCAACGACAAATTGTTCCATCTTCTTGATCACCTTCGCTTTCTTTCCGCGCCCATTGACAGGAGTCACGTTGATACCCGTCGCATCCAAGCGGCTTGCCAACGTAACACGTTCCGTCAGTTTCTCTTTTTCCTTCTTCAAGGTGGTAGCCGTAGAAGAAGCCTGTTTGTATTTCTTTACCGCCTCGTTCTTTTCCACTTTCAACTGTTCGTTGGCACGGTTCAGGGAGTCGATCTGGACTACATAGTTACGCATGATCTTGCGCAACGTCTGCAATTCCTTCTTCAGGCGGGCAATTTCTTTCGTATTTGTCGCCTTTACGGTACGGAGTTCTTCCTGCAAGCGTTGTACTTTGGCTTGCTCGGTAGACAACAGGTTTAACAACGAGTCATTACCTATAGTAAATTTATATCCTTCATATTGGAGAGACAATTCGTTAAACTCATCTTCCAATGATTCCTTATCCAGGACATAAGCCTGTTCCAAATCTTCCATCTGTTGTTTCTGATGGAAAATATAGTAGGCCGCACCGGCGATAATCAACAATAACACAACCACTGCCATGATCAGCAGTGACATCTTATTTATTTCTTTTGTCTCCTTCTTTTCAGCATCCATACGGTCACGATTAAAAATGAACACGCAAAGGTACAAAAAATGATTTTAATTTCGAATATTATTCCTACCTTTGTGGCACTCAATTAAATAATAATTTGCATGCACGAGAAACTTATTATTCTTGATTTCGGCTCGCAAACAACTCAATTAATCGGGCGCAGGGTCCGTGAGTTGAATATGTATTGCGAGATTGTCCCCTACAACAAATTTCCCCATGATGCTACAGATGTAAAAGGTGTTATCCTTTCCGGAAGTCCTTATTCCGTATATGACGCCAATGCGTTTAAAGCAGATTTAAGTGAAATACGCGGTAAATATCCCGTATTGGGAATCTGCTACGGAGCCCAATTCCTGGCTTACACATCCGGCGGAAATGTTGAACCGGCCAACTCTCGCGAATACGGACGTGCCAATCTGTCGTATATCGACAATACGGACGAATTGCTGAAAGGCATCAACGTCGGTTCACAAATCTGGATGTCCCATGGGGATACCATCACAGTCCTCCCTGAGAACTTCAAAGTAATCGCCAGTACGGACGATGTAAAAGCTGCCGCCTATCACGTGGAAGGCGAACAAACCTGGGGCGTACAATTCCACCCGGAAGTATTCCACTCGACCGACGGTACCAAGTTATTGGACAACTTCCTGAATATTTGCGGATGTGCCAAAGACTGGACACCGGCCTCTTTCATCGAATCGACCGTTGCCGAACTGAAAGAACGGCTGGGTGACGACAAAGTAATCTTGGCGCTTTCCGGCGGTGTAGACTCTTCGGTTACGGCCGTTTTGCTACACAAGGCCATAGGAAAGAACCTGACCTGTATCTTCGTCGACCACGGCTTGTTGCGTAAGAATGAATTTGAAAACGTGTTGAAAGATTACGAACACTTAGGGTTGAACGTAATCGGAGTCGATGCCAAAGAGAAATTCTATAAGGAACTGGCGGGTGTCAGCGAACCTGAAAAGAAACGTAAGATCATCGGTAAAGGTTTTATCGACGTGTTCGACGAAGAAGCCCGTAAGCTGAAAGACATAAAATGGTTAGGTCAAGGCACTATTTACCCAGACGTAATCGAATCGTTGTCCATCACCGGAACCGTCATCAAAAGCCATCATAACGTAGGTGGCCTGCCCGCCAAGATGAACCTGAAGCTGGTCGAACCGTTACGCCTTCTGTTCAAAGACGAAGTACGCCGTGTCGGTATGGAGTTAGGTATGCAACCGCATCTGATCAAACGCCATCCGTTCCCCGGTCCCGGCTTGGGTATCCGTATTTTAGGCGATATCACCCCGGAAAAAGTGCGTATCTTGCAAGATGCTGACGACATCTATATGTCGTTGATGCGCGAATGGGGCTTGTACGACAAAATATGGCAAGCCGGAGTGATCCTCCTCCCGATCCGGTCCGTAGGTGTCATGGGTGACGAACGGACATACGAAAACACAGTCGCCCTGCGTGCCGTAACCTCGACAGATGCCATGACGGCCGACTGGGCACAACTTCCTTACGAATTTCTCGCGAAAGTGTCCAACGAGATCATCAACAAGGTCAAAGGCGTAAACCGCGTTGTCTACGACATCAGTTCAAAACCGCCAGCAACGATCGAATGGGAGTAAAATAAAAAAAGGAAGCATAAAAAAGTATTACCCGTTTATTCGCTTGATTACCCGGCAAGGATTTCCTACGGCGAGCGAATGGGCGGGTATGTTTTTTGTTACGATGCTACCGGCTCCGATCACGACGTTATCACCGATTGTGACACCGGGGAGGATGATCGCTCCGGCACCGATCCATACATTGTTTCCGATCGTGATCGGGTAAGCATACTCCAAGCCTTTGTTACGATCGGATGCGTCCAAAGGATGCCCTGCCGTATAAATGCCGACATTGGGAGCGATGAAAGCATTGTCGCCGATACAGACTTTTGCACCGTCAAGTATAACCAGATTGACATTCGCATAAAAGTTCTCCCCTACTTCTATATTATACCCGTAGTCGCAAGCAAAAGGTGGTTCGATGATCAGGTTCTCCCCGGTCTTTCCCAGTAGTTTTTTCAAAAGAGCCTTGCGTCCGGCCTGCTCGGAAGGACGCAAACGATTATAATCATAAAGCAATTCTTTCGCACGCTCGCGATCCGCCAATATTTCAGGATCATAATTAGCATCGTATAATTGGCCGAGACGGCATTTCTCTTTTTCGGTCATTGTTTCTCTCCTTTTTACTGGTTCAACACATGTATCGTGTGGCAAGCGACCAATGCCGCTGTTTCCGTACGCAAACGACTTTCGCCTAATGAAATGGGTTCAAATCCTTGTTTTAGGGCAAGCGCTATTTCTTCGGGGCTGAAATCACCCTCCGGACCGATCAGGACAAGTGCGTTTTCGCCCGGATGATACGTTTGTTTCAAAAGAGGTTTCACGCCTTCTTCGCAATGGGCGATAAACTTACGGCCGTCAAAAGGCTGACTGACGAACGTACGGAAATCGACCATTCCGCTCAGTTCCGGCAAGGTCGCTTTCTGCGATTGCTTCATTGCGCTGACCAAAATTTTCTCCAGGCGGGCAGGCTTAATCTCTCTTCGTTCGGAAAAGCGGCAGTTCAAGCAAGTGATAGCATCGATACCGATCTCGGTCGCTTTCTCTGCAAACCATTCCATACGGTCCATATTCTTGGTCGGAGCCACTGCTATATGAAGATTGAAGTTCCATAAAGCAGGCTGTTCCCACTTTTCCAGGATATTCACTTCACAATGTTTAGGATGGGCACGGCTGATCGTCGCTTTAAAAAAGGAACCTTTGCCATCCGTCAATAAAATCTCGTCGCCTTCAGCCAATCTGAGTACGCGAATGCAATGCCCGGCCTCTTCTTCCGGAAGCTCCGGACTCACAGCTATATCCGGTGTATAAAATATCTGCACTTGGATAAATTAAAAAATTAAAAACTAAAAATTTTCCACTGTCAATTGACAATTAACATCATTCCTATTATCGTGGCCGATAGCACCGATACCAACGCACCGCCAATCATAGCCGGAAAACCGAAACGGGTGATCAGTTCTCTCTTTTCGGGAGCCAACACGCCCATTCCTCCCAGCAAGATGCCGATAGACGAGATATTAGCAAAACCACATAAAATATAGGTAGACATCAATATGGATTTCTGATACATAAACAGACCGGCATCTTTCCATTCCTGCAGCTGGAAATAAGCCACAAATTCGTTCAAAATGGTTTTCTGCCCCAACAAGGAACCGACCAGCATCACATCCTGATAAGGGACCCCGATCAGCCACATAAAAGGAGAAAGGATCACTCCCAACACAAATTGGAATGTCAACCCTTTGGCTTTCCCGTCCGTAACAGAAACGATCCAGTCATTCAGTCCGGTATAGCGCCCGATCACACCCTCCAGAATATAATTGGCAAGAGCGACCATCGCTATGAACACAAGCAACATCGCCGCGATGTTCACCATCAGCCGTACGCCGGTCGACGCACCTGCCGCCAACGCATCCAACGCAGTGGAATGCTGCCCGATCTTTTCCATCTTCACCAAGCGGTCGTCAACTTTTTCCGTTTGCGGACAAAGTATTTTAGCCAGGACGATAGATCCCGGAGCCGCCATCAACGACGCCGAAAGCAAATGTTTCGCAAACAAAACCCTCGACACAGGATCGCCTCCCGCCAACATACCGATATAGGTTCCCATCACCGTTCCGGCTATTGTCCCCATCCCGGAAACCATTACCAGGAATATTTCCGACCGGTTCATCGCCGGCAGATAATTTTTGATCAGAACAGGCGATTCCGTCATTCCTAAAAACACATTGCCCGACGTAACCAATCCTTCGGCTCCGGAGATGTTCATGAAACGCCGCAATACCCAGGAAAAGCCCCCCACTACACGTTGGATAATTCCCCAGTAATAAAACAGAGAAACCAAGGCTGAGAAGAAAATCACCACTGGAAGCGAGTTCAACAAAAAGATAAATCCTTCACTTTTGGTCACCAACGGTCCCAAAAGAAAAGCAACTCCTGACTGGGTAAAATCCATCAACTTGATGAATGCCTTCCCTATCCATTCCAGAACAGTCCCGGCTGCCGGGACGTACAATACGATAAGGGCAAAGACGAGCTGCATAAACAATCCCCCGCCCACCAGTTTCCAATCGATCCGTTTCCGGTCGTAGCTCATCAAGTAAGCAATTCCCAAAACCGTAGCAATTCCTAAGATACCACGCAGAAAAGATTCAATACTCAAACCGAATTGTTGTTCTATCATTTGGCTCCGTCCTCCTCTTCACGACGCCGGATTTCATCCTTGTACATCTTTGCATATTCATAATTCTCATCAGCGATCGCATCGTCCAGGCGCTCCAACAATTCATCGGCCTCCAAAAGAGAAAGCCATTTTTTCAGTTGGGCTTCATCATGTATTTCCTCCGGCTCTAAATATAGAAAAGAATCATCATCATCGTCTTTCTCTTCTGCCGCATCATCAAGCACGACTCCACATTCGCGGACGATCTCAGGAGTCGTATAGATATCGCATTTCACGCGCAAAGCGATGCCGATAGCATCGGAAGTACGTGAATCCAAGCGAATCTGTTTGATTCCATCATCAAAAAGCAATTCGGAATAAAACACGCCATCTTCAAATTTATAAATGAAAACCTCACACAAACGAACCCCAAATGCCTGTGCAAAGGTTGCAAACAAATCATGCGTCAAAGGGCGAGGAGGCGTGATACGCTCCAAAGCGATCGCGATAGACTGGGCTTCCGACGTTCCGACAATGATAGGTATGCGACGAACGCCCTCTTCTTCTGCCAGAATCAAGGCATAAGCACCTGATTGTATCTGGCTGTTCGTTAAACCTTGCACCCGTAGTTTTATTCTTGTATCCACACTATTTAGTTTTTTAGTCAGTTCACAAAAGTAATATTATTTCGGAATCTTAAAAACATTCGAAAGGAAAGAAAAGTACAAACGGCTTGAAAAAAGAAAAGGTTGTCATCACGACAACCAATCTTCATTGCTAACCTTAAATCTAATACCATGAAAAACACAGTGCAATATATAGACTTTATGTTATTCAGCATAGTTTTACAGCAGAATATTTAAGTTTTTAGCATTATTTTAATCTGCGCACATTTTGTTTAAAGGTGGTTAACAGTTTGTTGCCGTTTTAAATAGTTTTCCACCTGATCGAATGTCACATCTTTCAAGACTACTTTCTTATCCTTGTCCAGCAGATAGAGGGTAGGTATTGCCTTCAAATCATATATTTCATCATTTTTCAGGCTCACCGCACTGTCATAAGAATTGATCCAACCTGCAGGCATATAAGAAATATGGTTTCTCCATGCCTCCATATCTTCATCCGGGTAGACGGCCAAGATTTTAAGTTTGTTATTCTTGCTCCACTCCGCCACAAGCGGTGAAGCTGCCAGCCGGTCCGTGATTTCCTTACAGGCTTGACAATCCGGATTATAGAAAAACAAGAGCAGATAATCGGCTTTCGTGCGATACAAAGTTTCTTCCCTTCCGTCCGCCAGCGTGTACGTGAAATCTGCCGCCGGTTCTCCCACCCTGTTTTTAAGGGCCAATTCGAGCAAATGAGCCGGACGTATCTTGTTTACATCATCCAAGACCGGAACTTCCAAAATCGCTTCCAACACATAGATGAACAAAGACTCGTCTCGCATAGGCGAATTCGGATCATAGAGATATTTCTCATATATACCGGCAAAATAGACAAACATCGAACTGTCGGCAGACGCCCTATTCATCATATCCTTGACGGAAGAAGAGGCTGCTTTTGGCGGGACAGATTTTATCAGATCGATATAATCGGAAGTCGCCTGCTCCGTAATTTCCGGAAGATGGATCAGGGTGGTATCCGTAAAATCAAACTTATCCCAATAATGTTTTACCAGGTAAACGGCACGTTCTTCCGGCTCAGTAATGACACTGGGGATAGAAACCATCTGAAAAGTACGTTCATGAGTGTTTCCTGTTTCTGTTTTTTTCACCTCCTGCCCATTACAGGCGCCAAAGATGAAAGTAAAAGATAATAGGCAAAGTATTCTTATCCTCATCATATCTTGTTTTTTATTCCATACAAAGATATGATTTATCAGCAATTAAAAAGCCGGAGAAATAAACAATTAACGGTCTGATCCATAAAAGTAAGAGGTTATCCAAAAACCGGCGGGCTCATTCAGAAAAAAAATGCCGGTGTCCTATAGATAACCTCTTACAAGCTACAGGTTGAAATTCGAAGTCCTTATATTTTTTACCTTATCGATAAATCAAAATAAATTATAGTTCGTCCGCAAGACTTTAAATTCAGTCCGACGGTTTATCTGGTCTGCTATCTCCTGTTGTTCAGGTGTCAGTTTTTCAATGAATTCTTCGGTCAGGACATCTCCTTCGTTCAGGAAATCATAATTCTTGGCCATCTTCTTATTGATTGTTTTAGGGACGCTTTCGCCATACCCTTTAGCCTCAAGCCGGTCTTGGGCGATTCCCCCGGCAATCAGATAGTCGACAACCGATTGCGCCCGTCGTTGCGCCAAGCGTTCGTTATACTGTTCCGAACCTTTGCGATCGGTATGCGCTCCCAATTCGATCGTCACGTTCGGATTGTCGTTCAGCATCTTGATCATTTCGTCCAACGCCTTCTTTGATTCCGGACGCAAAGTCGCCTTGTCGAAATCATAGAAAATATTTTCGATCACGACAGGTTTACTGATCGGGGAAAGGAAAAAGTCCACTATATATGTTTCGTTCTTCTCCTCCGGCCCTGTTTTCAGCTCAAAATTCTGATTCAAATATCCACGCGCGCTTGCCATCATCACATAGCGGATATCACGTTCCAGTTCAACCTTGTACTTACCGTCTTTCTTTGCCAACACTTTTTCGTTCAGACCGTCCCGGCCGACAATGCGGACCGTTGCGTCTTCTATCGGGTTCTCGTCTACATCGGAGACGATGCCTTCGATAAAGATGGTGATAACCGGCAGTTCAAAAGAATACAAATGGTCATATCCACGCGCATCATTGCGGTTGGAACTGAAAAAACCGCTTTCCTTATCACCGGCAAACGTGATGCCGAAATCATCACCGGCAGAATTGATCGGCGCTTTCATATTCTCGACGTTCCACTTGCCCGTACTGTCCAAGGTCGCTTTGAAAAGGTCCAGTCCTCCCATTCCCGGATGACCGTCGGAAGCAAAATAGAGTGTTACGGAATCCCGCACGTAAGGGAACATCTCGTCGCCCGGCGTATTGATGTCCGGTCCCAGATTCTCCATCGGACCGAAGTCGTTCCCCATGACACGCGCCCGAAACAGGTCTTTGCCTCCATAACCGCCTACGGCATCCGAGACAAAATACAGATACTTGCCGTCCGGCGATATAGAAGGATGGCCGAGAGCCGTCACCGAATCTTTTACGATATTCGCTCTGGTTCCCTTTCCCCATTTGGCACTGCTACGGGAAGATACATAGATTTCAGAAGTACGCGGTCCTTCCGGGTCCTGCGCACAATAAGTATAGTACATCGTATTTCCGTCTTTGGAGAAAGAAGGTGTCCCTTCGTCGAACTCGGTATTCACTTCGTCTTCCAGTTCTACGGGCGCTTGCCAAGCACCGGTTTCATCCTGTTTGACCAGAAAGAAATCGTTATTCCGCTGTCCGGTGATCGCACTGTTGGTCTCTTCCTTATCTTTCCCGGCTCCTTTAGGCGTACGGGAGGAGGCGAAATACAACTGGTCGTACTTCTCACCATACAACATCGGGCTGAACTCGGAACGGCGGGAGTTGAACTTTTCCATCCGCCTCACCGTATAGCGGGTCGGCGCCTGTTTCCATTTTACGGCCTCCTCACAACCGGCCACTCCATTAAAAGCCAACACGCTGCCCGGCTCTGCCAACAGGTAGTCATTGTAATATTTGATTGCCTCCCCATAACGTCCGCTCTTCTGGTACATCTGTCCCAGACGGAGATTTACGATACTGTCCGGATATTTATACCTGAGCGCATTCATATAAGCGCTGGTCGCACGCGGCGTATTGTTGATCAAACGGTTGCATTCTGCCATCCGGAATGCGATATATCCACGCAGATCGCGCTTGGCAGGAGGAGTCTTCGTATAGACTTTCCTGTAAATGGCCGCCGCTTCAAAATATTCACCGATACGCTGTTTCTCTTCCGCATCGCTCAACTTCACTGATTTACAGGAATACAGAAAAGACGCAACCAACAACAGGAACAAATATGGGGTAAGTTGTCTCATTTGCTATAATCTATGTTTTATATAAACAGGATTATGTACGATTTATTGTATGAGCATTACAGCAATAGCGAGCTGTCCCCATAACTCAAAAAACGGAAATCATGCTCCAAGGCATAATCATAAATATTTTTCCAGTCTCCCTTCACAAAAGCGGATATCAGCAACAGCAAGGTGCTTTTCGGCTGATGGAAATTGGTAACAATGCCACGTACAATCTTAAACTCATAGCCCGGAGCAATAATAATCCGGGTAGCCGTCACCAACTTGTCCGCCTGGTGCCGGTCCAAATAATCCAGGATATTTTGCAACGCTTCATCTGCCGTCAACCTGTTATTCGCCTCTTCGTAAGGCATCCACTGCTTGACGATCAGCTCCTCGGCTGTGGCATCCGGGTTCGAAGCCAACGTGACACCCATATAATAGAGGCTTTCGAGCGTACGGACCGAAGTCGTGCCGACTGCAATAATCTTACCGAGGTTATTCTTGATCCGTTCGATCGAACTCCTGCGTACGGAGATAAATTCTGTATGCATCTCATGTCCTTCGATCGTCTCGCTTTTCACTGGCTTGAACGTCCCGGCCCCGACATGGAGCGTCAATTCTTCCCGTCCGATCCCCCGCGCATCGATAGCGGCCAGGACTTCCGGTGTAAAATGTAAACCCGCCGTCGGCGCGGCAACCGAACCTTTTACTTTGGAGTAAACCGTCTGGTAGGTCTGCAAATCGCTTTTTTCTGTCTCGCGGTTCAAATAAGGCGGAATCGGCAATACACCCGCCGCATCCAGCAGATCGGCAAACGTGCAAGTCGGATGATCCCATGTGAACTCGATGAGGTGGCTGTCCCCGCAAGTCTGCAATTTTTCAGCCTTCAGTATGACAGTCTCACCGTTGAGCTGCACCTCCTTCTTCAAAACTCCTTCTTTCCATTTCTTCAGGTTACCGACCAGGCAAGTCCAGCGGCAACGCTCGGTCTGCTGGAAAACCAAAGCATAATCATGTGGCTCGACCGGTTCCAGGCAGAAAATCTCGATCCTCGCACCTGTCTCTTTCTGAAACAGAAGACGCGCCTGGATCACCCGTGTATTATTGAATACCATCAGGGAACCCTCCGGCAGGTAATCCGTAATATGCTTGAAAATGCTTTCGCTGACTTTTCCATCCTTATATAATAAGAGTTTCGACTCATCCCGTTTGGATAACGGGAATTTGGCGATCCGCTCGTCAGGAAGCGGATAATCAAATTCTTCAATACGTATCTGTTGCGTCTTTGTTGTCATGATTTTTGCTATTACAGGTTCTTTTTACCGAACCGGATTGCAAAAGTACAAATTTATAGGTAAAAAGCATCAGAAAACACGAACAAGAATCCGGCCTCCGGATTTATCAAAATGTCACTACCACCCCATCAAAATCGGATTAGTAGTGCATGTATTTGGAATTAGTATAGCGGGTAATATTTTTTAACATTTCATATTATCATGTTTTACCCAATAAATATGGCAATATGATATGCTGGTGCTTCCTATAAAAAACGTGATAGGCAAATCAATCAGCCGAAACTGGATTAGTCACTGAATTTTACTACTTTTGTGGCAAATAACAAAAGTAAATCGAATTATGAGTAACATAAAAGTAGGAGACAAAGTGCGTTTCCTGAACAGCACCGGTGGAGGTGTCGTTCGCAGTTTCAAAGGAAAAGACCAGGTTTTGGTGGAAGATGAAGACGGGTTCGAAGTGCCGGCGCTGATCCGCGAATGTGTAGTCGTAGGAGACAGCGAGATGCAGGTACACAGCTCCCGGCGTTCACCGCTCCCTTCCGCGACACAGGCGCCCGCCCCACAACCTAAGAAACCGGAGCCTCAACCCGAAGAGGAAAAGGTTACGGAGACCGCAGAAGGCGAACGACTGAACATATACCTGGCTTACCTCCCGATAGAACCGGCCAAAGTGATGCAGGGAAGCGGCTACGAAACCTATTTCATCAACGACAGCAATTACTATCTGTTCTTCAATTACATGAACCGCCAGAACAACAGCTGGATCAGCCGCTACAATGGCATTGTGGAACCGAATACACAGATTTTCCTGGAAGAATTCGGCAAAGAAGAGCTGAACGACCTGGAACGTATCTGCGTGCAACTGATCGCTTTCAAAAAAGACAAACCATTTTCATTGAAGAACGCCATTTCGGTAGAGCTCCATCTCGATACGGTCAAATTCTATAAGCAACACTGCTTCATGGAAAACGATTTCTTCGATGAAGATGCAATGGTCTACCCGATCGTGCGCCAGGACATTCCCGAAAAAGAATTGCTGATTTCCGCTGCCGAACTCCAGGAAGCCATGCAGCAGAAGGTACGCGAAGACCGTCGCGTTCCCCAAACGATCGTCAAGAAGAAAGCGACCGACAGCTCGATTTTGGAAGTGGACCTGCATATCACGGAGTTGTTGGACAATACCAACGGGCTGAGCAATGCGGACATGCTGAACTATCAGTTGGAAAAATTCCATGAAGTACTTGCCAAATATGCAGCCAACAAAGGACAAAAAATCGTCTTTATCCACGGTAAAGGCGATGGAGTACTGCGCAAGGCGATCGAGAAAGAATTGAAAACAAGATACAAACAACATTATTACCAAGATGCTTCCTTCCGCGAATACGGCTTCGGGGCAACGATGGTAACGATTAAATAAATTGTCAATTGTCAAGTATCCCTTATGGCAACTGAAATAGAAAGAAAATTTCTTGTGAAAGGCGACTTCAGCCGGCAAGTGACCTCTGCACAACGTATCGTGCAAGGGTATATCTGCTCACAACCCGGACGGACGGTGCGGATACGTATCCGGGGCGAAGAAGGATTCCTCACGATCAAGGGCGCATCGGACGAAAAAGGGTTGAGCCGCTACGAGTTCGAACAGAAGATACCATTGGCGGATGCGGAAGAGCTGCTGAAACTGTGCGAACCCGGAGCCATCGACAAAGTGCGCAATCTGGTTCCTGTCGGGAAACACACCTGGGAAGTCGACGTCTTCCATGGCGACAATGAAGGATTGGTCTTAGCGGAAATCGAATTGGCTTCCGAGGACGAACCTTTTGAACGGCCCGACTGGATCGGACAGGAGGTCAGCGGAGATCGTCGTTACTACAACTCGATGTTGACAAAACGCCCGTATAAACAATGGTGAGATTTATGATTTCAGATTTATGATTTATGAAGAAGATAAAGCCATAAACCTGAAATCATAAATCTGAAAAATCATAAATCATAATTCATAAATAATAAATCAATGAAGAGACTCATCATCTCCCTCGCGGCAGCCATCCTGTCGCTACCGGCAGTAGCCGATGAAGGCATGTGGTTGCTGCCTTTGCTGAAAGGACAAAAGTTTCCGGAAATGCAAGCCTTAGGACTTAAATTGCAGGATTACGATATCTACAGCCCCGACTCGGCTTCCTTGAAAGATGCCGTTGTCATATTCGGAGGCGGCTGTACGGGCGAAATCGTTTCGCCGGAAGGCCTGCTCCTGACCAACCACCATTGCGGCTACAGTTGCATCCAACGCCACAGCACGCTGGAACATGACTACCTGACAGACGGCTTTTGGGCTATGTCGCGCGAACAGGAACTTCCGAATCCCGGCATGACCGTCACTTTCATCGACAAAATAGAGGATGTGACCGACTATGTGAAAAAGGAACTGGAAAAAGACACCGATCCCAACAGTATGAACTTCCTCTCTCCTAAATTTCTGAACGGGCTGGCTAAAGCAAAAGCCGGAGAAAAGTTCCTGCAGGACAATCCGGGCACGGAAGTCGAGATTAAGGCATTCTACGGTGGCAACCAGTATTTCATGTTCACAAAGAAAATCTATTCCGATGTCCGCCTGGTAGGAGCTCCTCCCTCGTCGATCGGGAAGTTCGGCGCAGACACCGACAACTGGATGTGGCCACGCCATACGGGCGACTTCTCCGTCTTCCGTGTCTATGCCGATGCAAACGGCAATCCGGCCCCCTACTCCGACAAGAATGTTCCGCTTCGCCCGAAACGCTGGTTCAAGATTTCATTGAAAGGTGTCCAGGAAAACGACTATGCCATGATGATGGGATTTCCCGGCCGTACCAATAAATACTACACATCCTGGGAGGTGGCGGAACGCCGCGACATCGACAACACGGTCCGCATCCACATCCGCGACTTGCGCCAGAAAGTCATGCTGGACGAGATGTTGAAAGACCCGGCTGTCCGGATCCAGTACGCCAGCAAATATGCAGGCTCGACAAATGCATACAAAAACGCGATCGGCAGCAACTGGGCTATTAAAAAGCGCAATTTCGAACAAGTGAAAAAGGAAGAACAGGACAAACTGATCGCCTGGTCCAACAAAATGTGCGAACCAAGCTATCCCGACGCCCTGATGGCGCTCGAACAGATCGTATCAGACCGCAAAGACCTGCGTTTCCGCAGTTGGATGCTGGACGAAGCGATCCTGCGAGGAATCGAGTTCACAAGTGTGCCGACTCAAACGGATGCAGTCATAGAAGCCTTGAAAGGAAAAGACAAAAAAGCGCAGCAGGAACAGCTCCGGCTGTTGGAACGGGCTTATCATGGGTTTGCCAACAGCAATTACTCGGCCGACGTAGACAAGAAAATCGCCAAAGTGATGCTGAAAGAATACCGCAGCCAGGTCGATCCGAAAGCGCAACCGGCCTATTTCGCACAGATCGACAAGAAGTTCAAGGGAGACACGGACCGGTTCGTCGACTATCTGTTCGAGGAATCCATTTTCGGCAGTGAAGATAATTTCAACAAATTCCTTTCCCGCCCGTCTGTCAAAGCGTTGGAAAACGACCCGATGATTCTTTTCGCCAAATCTGTCCGTACGGAGGAGACAAATTTGAAGAATGCGTTAAAAGAATTTGAGGATGGATATGCAATGGCTCACCGCAACTATGTAAAAGGCTTGTTGGCCATGTACGGCGACCGTGCCAATTTCCCCGATGCAAACTTTACCCTGCGCCTCACTTACGGACAAGTAAAAGGGTACAGTCCGCGCGATTGCGACTACTATGGCCACCAGACAACACTGGACGGTGTGATGGAAAAAGAAGATTCCACCAATTGGGAATTCGTAGTGCCCGCCCGCCTGAAAGAGCTGTATGCCGCCAAAGATTTCGGACGCTACAAGGCTTCCAACGGAAAAATGCCGGTTGCTTTCAGTGCAACCACTCATTCGACCGGTGGAAACTCCGGCAGCCCAGTGATGAACGCGAACGGCGAACTGATCGGAATCAATTTCGACCGCAACTGGGAAGGAGTCGGCGGCGACATCCAGTATCTTCCCGACTACCAGCGCAGCATCATCGTCGACATCCGGTATGTCCTCTTCCTGATAGACAAATATGCAGGAGCGGGATATTTGTTGGATGAGATGGAGATTGAAGAATAACCGGTAGAAAACAGACGACCATTGTATAAGTCAAAAATCATAAATCTTTTTACCTTTGCAAGTAATAAAGAAGAGAACTGAATGATCGATCAACCTACCATAGACCGGATACTGGATGCAGCAAACATTGTAGACGTTGTTTCCGAATTCGTCACCCTCCGGAAACGAGGTATAAACTATGTAGGATTATGCCCTTTCCATAGCGACAAGTCGCCCTCTTTCTACGTGTCGCCGGCAAAGAATATCTGTAAATGCTTTGCCTGCGGCGAAGGAGGTACGGCTGTTCACTTCATCATGAAGCACGAACAGCTTTCTTATTATGACGCTCTTCGCTATCTTGCCAAGAAATACAACATTGAAATACAGGAACGGGAACTGTCGGAACGCGAAAAGCAAGTACGCAGCAACCGCGAAAGTATGCTGATCGTCAATAGCTGGGCGCAAAAATACTTCACCACCCAGCTCTACGAACATCAGGAAGGCAAGACCGCCGGCCTACGCTACTTTGCCGAACGTGGTTTCCGGGAAGATACCATTCGCAAATTCCAGTTAGGCTACAGCCTCGACCAACGGGACGCCCTGTATAAAGCGGCAATAAAAAGCGGTTACAAAAAGGAATTTCTCGAAAAGACAGGTTTGGTGATCGCCTACGATAACGGCGGAGTAAACGACCGTTTCCGTGGGCGTGTCATTTTTCCGGTCCATTCACTCAGTGGGAAAGTCGTCGCTTTCGGAGGACGCGTACTGAAGAAAGACGAAAAGACGGCCAAATATGTCAACTCGCCCGAAAGCGAGATTTATCATAAGAGCAACGAGCTTTACGGAATCTATTTCGCCAAACAGGCGATCGTAAAGGCAGACCGCTGCTTCTTGGTGGAAGGCTATACGGACGTGATCTCCATGCACCAGGCAGGAGTCGAAAACGTAGTCGCTTCGTCGGGTACGGCCCTCACGCAAGGACAGATTCGCCTGATACACCGTTTCACCAATAATATCACGGTCTTGTACGACGGCGATGCGGCCGGCATCAAAGCAGCCTTGCGCGGTATCGACCTGCTGCTGGAAGACGGCATGAACGTGAAAGTGGTGCTTCTTCCGGACGGAGAAGACCCCGACTCCTTTGCCCGCAAGCACAACGCAAGCCAGTTTGCCGAGTTTATCAGGCAGAACGAGACCGATTTCATCCGTTTCAAAACGCGCCTGCTATTGGACGATGCAGGAACGGACCCGATCAAACGGTCGGCATTGATCTCCGATATTATCCGGACGGTGGCCATTATCCCCGACAATATAGCCCGTTCCCTTTATATCCGGGAATGCAGCGCGATGATGGAAATAGACGAGATGATCCTGTTGAACGAAGTAAACAAAATCCGTCTCAACAAGGAAGAAAGGCAAGCCAAAGTATCGCCACCCTCCGCACCGGCTGTCCCGTCAAGTATTCCCGAATATCCGGATATCCCCGGCTATCAACCTTATCCGGAAGAAATCCCGGCTGAACAACCGCAAGAAGGCCTTCTACCTCCCGCCGATATGATTCCGCCTCCACCACCGGAAGAATACGGACCCGGAGCAGGAGACGGAAGCATGCCGCCGCCCGCTCCTTTCACACCGCCGGCCAACATCCCGGTCGAACCGAGGCGTTCGCCCTATGAGGCCTACGAAGTTGCCCTGTTGCGGTATATCGTGCGCTATGGCGAGCGCATCCTGTTCCAATATACGGACGAAGAAACAAACGAGGAAGTCGTGATCCGCGTTTCCGAATATATCCGTTCCGAACTGGAACGCGATGACCTGACCTTCTATACTCCGCTCTTCAAGAGTATGATGGACGAAGCGGCCGACCGTTGCCAGTCCGAAGGATTCATCGCGAACCGCTATTTCCTCGCCCATCCCGATCCGAACGTGAGCCGCCTTGCCGCCAACCTGATCAGCGAAAAATATCAGCTTAGCAAGTATCACACCAAATATCGGGAACTGGAACAAGAAGAAGACAAACTCGACCAGTTGATAATCCGAGAACTGTATGCATTCAAAGATGCCTATATTCTCTCGCAGATCAAAGAGATACAGGCACAGATCAAGAGCCTGCAAAACAACAAAGACATGGATCAGGTTTTCGAGTTGATGAAAAAACTCACGCGCCTGAACGAAATAAAGAATGTATTGAGTAAAGAATTGGGAGAAAGAATAATATTAAAAATGTAATGCCTATGAATTTTTTAGAAACGGAAGACGTGGTAAAGCAATATGCCAACCACCTCGCCCTTAACAAAGTCAGCATCCAGGTCCCCGAGGGGAAAGTCTTCGGGTTATTGGGACCGAACGGAGCCGGCAAAACCACACTGATCCGTATCATCAACCGCATCACAGCCCCCGACAGCGGCCTTATCCGTTTTAACGGACGTGAGTTTCAACCGGAAGATATCTACCAGATCGGTTACTTGCCGGAAGAACGCGGCCTGTATAAAAAAATGAAAGTCGGCGAGCAGGCCATCTACCTGGCGCAACTCAAAGGGCTCTCCTACCAGGAAGCCCGCACACGGTTAATGCGCTGGTTTGAAAAATTCGACATCATGCCTTGGTGGAACAAGAAACTGGAAGAGTTGTCCAAAGGAATGCAGCAGAAAGTACAGTTCATCATCACCATCATCCACGAACCGAAACTTCTGATCTTCGACGAACCGTTCAGCGGATTCGACCCCGTGAATGCCGAACTGCTGAAAAAAGAAATCCTCGAACTGAAAGATGCCGGACACACGATCATCTTTTCAACACACAACATGTCGTCCGTCGAAGAGATTTGTGACAATATAGCCTTGATCAACCGTTCGCAGGTTGTGCTTTCCGGTAATGTGACAGAAGTGAAAAACCGTTTCCGGACAAACAATTTCACCATCCGCTTCCATTCCGAATCAGGGAAACTGCAGCTCATCCCGGAAATGTTCAGCCTGCTGACAGAAAAAAATCTGGCCGGAACAAGTGAAGTACGCATCCACAAAGAGCCGGGCATTACCAACTCCGCCCTCCTCTCCGCATTGGCCGGACAGACCGAGATCATCTCTTTCACGGAAGAGATCCCTTCGATGAACGACATATTTATTAACACCGTCTCCGGTACAAATACTACGCAAGCATGAATAAGATAGGACTTATAATAAAAAGAGAATACCTTCGCCGTGTCAGCAAAAAATCGTTTCTGTTGCTGACTTTCCTTACGCCGTTCTTGTTTGCCGCCCTCGTATTCGTCCCGCTCTGGCTGTCGACCATCAAAGGAGACGATGCCAAGCAGATTGCGATTATCGACACGACAGGCAAATACGCTCCGCTGTTCCAAGATACGGAAGAATACACTTTCATCACCGAAAAAGGCTCCAGCCTGGAAGAATACCGCAAAAATCCGGATAAGGAAATATTCGCATTCCTGAATATCACAGACGATCTGTTGCAAAACCCGACCGCTGCAACGCTCTATTCGCAGAAGCAAATTCCAATGGGCTTGAAAACCACGATCGACAAAACGCTGTCCGAATATTTGAAAGACGAGAAACTCGCCTCTTACAACATCGACAACTTGAAACAGATCATTGAGGACAGTAAGATCAATTTCAATATCAAGACCATCAAATGGGATGAAGACGGAAGTGAGAAAAGCACTTCGGCCGAAGTCGCCTCTATCTTAGGAATGATATTGACTTTCATCATCTATATGTTTATCATCATATACGGTGCGATGGTCATGCAGGGAGTAATGGAAGAAAAGACAAACCGTATCATCGAAGTAATGATTTCGTCGGTCAAACCGTTCGACCTGATGATGGGGAAAATCATCGGAATCGGTTTCGTCGGCCTGACACAAGTATTCCTGTGGGGAATCCTGACAGCCGTACTGGTGTCGGGAAGCCTTTTCTTTTTCGGTGGCAGCGCGTCTCCTGAAGACATGATGACGGCACAGATGGCGGCACAAGGCATGGGCGATATGGCAGCCGGCTCTTCAGAGATCAGCATCCAGGTGCAGGAAATTATCAATTCGATCAACTTCAAGATGATCGGCATCTGCTTCGTTCTTTATTTTATCGGAGGCTATCTATTGTATGCGGCTCTATTTGCAGCTATCGGAAGTGCTCTGGAACAGCAGGAAGACACTCAGCAGTTCATGACCCCGATTATGCTTTTGATGGCATTCAGCTTGTATGCCGGAATCTACAGCATGAATAATCCCGACGGCCCGTTGGCCTTCTGGTGTTCGATGGTTCCGTTTACCTCCCCCATCGTGATGATGGTCCGTTTACCGTTCGACATTCCGGTATGGGAATTGCTGCTTTCGTTTGCCCTGTTGTTTGCCACAGCTATATTTATCGTCTGGTTCTCTGCCAAAATTTACCGCGTCGGCATCCTGATGTATGGCAAGAAACCAAGTATCAAAGAGATGCTCAAATGGTTGAAATATAAATAAGAAAAGCCAAAAGAAGGCCTGTTATATTCATTCCGCCCTCTAAATGCTCAATCACTGAGCATTTAGAGGGCGTTTTTTGCTCAATTATTGAGCAATTTGCCTATCTTTGTCCAAAAGAGACAGGTAATGGAACGCTTGCAAAACAGATATAAGAAATTATTACTGGAAACAGATACCCGTTTCCATAGATATATGTATAACCGGATCAATTGGAACAACCGGATGATCGGATTGACCGGACCTCGTGGAATCGGTAAAACAACACTTGTGTTGCAATATATCAAGGAAAATTTACCGACCGACAATTCGTTATATGTTACTGCGGAAGATTTTTATTTTGCTGACCATCGACTACTGGATTTGGCTGACACATTTGTGAAAAGTGGCGGAAAGCACCTCTTCATCGATGAAATACACCGTTACAATGATTGGTCGAGAGAGTTGAAGCTCATCTATGATTACCATCCCGAATTACAGGTTGTATTTACCGGATCGTCCGTACTCGATATCAACAAAGGAATCTCAGACTTGAGCCGACGTGCAGCTATGTATCACATGCAAGGATTATCGTTTCGGGAATATCTGCAACTTTTTCACAATCTAACATTTCCGGTCTATTCTTTAGCGGAGATACTGCAACTTAAAGTAGAGATTCCAATCCAATTCCATCCCTATCAATTCTTTCCCGATTATCTGAAACGAGGATATTATCCTTTTTCTTCCGAAGACCCATATATCTATATCCAACAGATTGTAAATCTGACCTTGGAAGCAGATATTCCACAATTTGCCGGTATGAATGTTTCGACAGGCCGCAAGCTGAAACAACTATTGGCCATTATCGCTAAAAGTGTACCTTTCAAACCGAACATCAGCAATATAGCGACGGCTCTGAACGTAAGCCGCAACAGCGTGGCAGACTATTGCCTATATGTGGAAGAAGCCGGACTTATCGCACAACTACGAGATGACACAGGGGGCATACGCGGATTAGGAAAAGTCGAAAAAATATATCTTGACAACACAAATTTAATCTATAGCTTGGCAGGCGAAAACAGCGAGATCGGGAATATCCGCGAAACCTTTTTCTTTAACCAGATGCGGGTAAACCAAGATGTCATCACCTCTTCCGCTTCTGATTTCTGCATAGAAGGTTATACGTTTGAAATTGGAGGACGTAAAAAAGGAAACAAGCAGATTGAAGGACTCCCGGATGCGTTTGTTGTAAAAGATAATATCGAGTTTGCTTTTGCCCACACGATACCGCTTTGGCATTTCGGATTCAATTATTAAGAATCCTACCAGCCATTGTGTATAAAAAAAAGAGCCGTACCATATATATGATACAGCTCTTTTTTGTTGTTCAACCAGGGCTCGAACCTGGACTAACAGGACCAGAATCTGTTGTGCTACCATTACACCATTGAACAATTTCCGTTCAACAAAGATGACAATTAATTTTTTTTGTTGTTCAACCAGGGCTCGAACCTGGACTAACAGGACCAGAATCTGTTGTGCTACCATTACACCATTGAACAATTTTAATTAAGCTTGTCAACTCTCTTGTTGTTAGCGAGTGCAAAAGTACATACTTTTTCAAAATAAACAAATGATACGGTGAAATTTTTTGCTTAATAAACTTTTTTCTTTTGCTGCTTGTTTTGATTTTGCAAGTATATACATATATTAATAGAGGGAAATCACCCACATAATAAATATAAGAAGTATATTTGCGACTTCGAATATTATTCAATAAAAAGTAGATGGATCAAACAGAAGAATTAGTTAAAACGATTGTAGAAGGACTACAGGGAAAAAAAGGCAAAAATATTGTAACCGTAGACTTAACCCAATTATCCGGCTCGATCTGCCAATATATGATAATCTGCGAAGGTAACACTCCTACACAGGTTTCCGCATTGTCGGATTCGGTTTGGGATTTTGCCCATCGCAAGGCGGGAGAAAAACCGCTTTCAATAGATGGAGCACAGCGTTCCGAATGGATCGGAATGGACTATGGCACGGTTCTTGTACATATATTTTTACCGGGACTTCGCGAGTTTTACAATCTGGAAAACCTTTGGTCGGATGCCAAAGTGACTCAGATCGCCGACCTCGACTGACGACCGGGTCTTACATTGTTTAGAGATAATTACATATGGAAAATAAAAACGACATGTTTAACAAAGCACCGAAGAACAATAAGCAAAAGATGTTCAAGTTTAATCTTTATTGGATGTACGGGCTCATTTTTATAATGCTTTTTGCGTTGTACCTGACAAACGATTCTTCGGCATCTAAAGAATTAGGCTGGACCGAGTTCCAAAAGTTAGCGCAGGAAAACGTATTCGACCGGATGGTTGTCTACAACAAAAAGAACTTGGTTGAAGCAACCGTAAAAGACGGACAGAAAGGTTTGGTATTCAAAAAAGACAGTGCTGTATTGGGGACCAACCCGAAAGTATATGTCAAAATACCGTCGGCCGATAAATTCTCAGACTTCTATGACAAGGCTGTTGCTGAAAATCATATTACTACACAGGTCAGTTTTGAGGAAGGCGATGATGTTATCTGGAATTTCCTTGTTTCATTCGGTCCGATCTTGCTGATCATCGTCGTGTGGATCTTCCTGATGCGACGCATGTCAGGCGGCGCAAGCGGTGGTCCCGGCGGAGTATTCAGTGTAGGCAAAGCAAAAGCCCAGCTTTTCGACAAAGACAACGACCGGAAAGTAACATTCAAGGATGTTGCCGGCCTTGCAGAGGCGAAACAGGAAGTGGAAGAGATTGTTTCTTTCTTGAAAAGCCCCGAAAAATACACGGAATTGGGAGGTAAAATACCCAAAGGAGCCTTGCTCGTAGGCCCTCCCGGAACCGGTAAGACATTATTGGCCAAGGCTGTAGCTGGAGAAGCTGACGTTCCGTTCTTCTCCCTGTCAGGTTCGGACTTCGTTGAAATGTTCGTCGGCGTGGGTGCTTCCCGTGTACGTGATCTGTTCCGCCAAGCAAAGGAGAAAGCGCCTTGTATCGTGTTTATCGACGAAATCGATGCAGTCGGTCGCGCCCGTGGTAAAAATGTAAACATGAACAGCAACGATGAACGCGAAAACACGTTGAACCAGTTGCTTACGGAAATGGACGGTTTCGGATCCAACAGCGGTGTTATTATCCTGGCCGCCACGAACCGTGCCGACATTCTGGATAAGGCGTTGCTTCGTGCCGGACGTTTCGACCGTCAGATTCACGTGGAATTGCCTGACCTGAACGAGCGCAAGGAGATATTCGGAGTGCATCTGCGTCCGATCAAAATAGACGAAAGCGTCGATGCCGAATTCATGGCACGCCAGACTCCCGGTTTCTCCGGAGCCGACATTGCCAATGTCTGCAATGAAGCCGCATTGATTGCCGCCCGTAACGGTAAAAAGTTTGTCCAAAAAGATGACTTCATGAATGCGGTTGACCGTATCGTCGGAGGTTTGGAGAAACGAACGATGATAACAACTGCAGACGAACGGAAAAGCATTGCTTATCACGAAGCCGGTCACGCCACATTAAGCTGGTTTCTGGAACATGCCAATCCGTTGGTAAAAGTAACCATCGTGCCGAGAGGTAAAGCATTAGGGGCAGCTTGGTACATGCCTGAAGAGAGACAGATCACAACCCGGGAACAGATGCTTGACGAAATGTGCGCAACATTAGGCGGACGAGCTGCCGACGAGTTTTTCCTCGGTAAAATAACAACCGGGGCCTCGAATGACCTCGAGCGCGTGACTAAGCAGGCCTACGCAATGGTCGTATATTTTGGGATGAGCGATAAACTTCCCAACATCAATTATTACGATTCAAGCGGACAAGACTGGGGCTTCACCAAACCGTACAGCGAGGAAACAGCCCGGATGATCGACCAGGAAGTACAGAACATTATCAACGAGCAATACGAACGAGCCAAAAGCATCCTGAAAGAACACGCGGAAGGACACAACAAGTTGGCTCAAGTTTTGCTGGAACGGGAAGTAATCTACACGGAAGATGTCGAACATATTTTCGGTAAGCGTGCTTGGGTTTCCCGCTCGGAAGAGATACTGGAACTGCAAGAGAAAGCAAACGGCAAAAAAGCCGAAAACCAATAAAAAAACACTATCGTCTTGAAAAATCTAATTACACGGGCGTTAACCGGCATTATTTTCGTCGTGGTACTGGTGGGAGCCATTTGTATCCATCCGATTTTCTTCCTTATTCTTTTCTGTCTCATAACAGGATTGACTTTGTGGGAATTCGGAGGTCTGGTCAAGCATTATGAAAATGCAAATCTGCAACGAGCCGTGAATGTGCTCGGAGGAGTCTATCTGTTTATCGCCACTTTCGTTTATGCAAACGGACTGACGGACGGTATGATCTTCCTACCCTATCTGCTCTTTATCATATTGACAATGATAGCCGAGCTCTATTACAAGGCTCCGAATCCGATCAACAACTGGGCATTCACACTTTTTGCCCAGGTTTATTGTGCCGGTTCCTTTTCCATGCTGAACTTTATCGGTGCGGAACCGGGAACCCCCGGTGTCATGAGCTACACACCGCTCTTCATCATGGCCATTTTTATCTTTGTCTGGTTGGACGATACGGGGGCATATCTGGTCGGTTCGCTGATCGGGAAAAGAAAATTATTTGAACGGATCTCTCCAAAGAAATCATGGGAAGGTTTCTTTGGCGGGTTGATCCTCGTCTTGGCTTCCTCACAGGCGTTCGCTTGGTTCGATCCGGAAATAAGCCGGCTCAATTGGCTGGGGCTGGCAACAACGGTCGTCCTGTTCGGAACCTGGGGAGATTTGGTCGAATCCCTGCTGAAACGTACGCTCGGAGTAAAAGACTCCGGTAATATATTGCCGGGCCACGGTGGAATGCTGGATCGCTTCGACAGCGTCATGCTGGCTGTTCCCGCCAGTTACATCTATATCGAATTATTTATTCGAAATTAAAGGTGAGTGTCACCATCCGGGAAGTTGCTTTGGACAGGGAGTTCGGATATTTGATCAAATCCGGATCAGCCAAGTCGCTCCGGTCTTTCTCCAGCAGGTCTACCAAACCGAAACTGAATTTAAGTTCCGGACATAATTTAAAAAACGGAAGATAAATATCACATCCGATACCGAATTCTACACCGAAATCCGTTCCTTTCAACAGGATCGGATTTCCTTTTTTACGCCCCAGGTCGAAAGCACCGTAAATACCGCCAATCAGATAAGGACGATAGTTATTCACACGGAAAGCACTGTACTTCACATCAAGCGGAAACGTCAGGTAATTGGAACGGACAGAAGAGGAATACATGCTTACCACCGGATTTTCATCCGTTCCCTCCACTCCTTCCATTTCAGGACGACGGAACACGATTTTTTTATCCCCGAAATGGATAGTCGGCGTAAAACGCAAGTTGAAATACGGGTTCAAGTACATATCTCCGATAACCCCGACACTAAAACCGGGCGAATAGTTCGGAATCTCGGCATACCAGGTTTCACCGTTTGTCGCCACACCGCTATTAGTCAATATCAAGTCCTGCGCATGCAAGCCAACATGAAATCCTAAGTGAAACCATTTCAAATCCGCATAGGGCTGATTCTTCACCTTTTCTTTCTGAGCCATTACAGCTGTTACAGACAGAAAGAATACACATATGATAAATAGTAGACGTCTCAATTCTTTTCGCAATTTTGAATTTATAACGGGAAAGAGCCCGACTTATTGCAAAAGAGCATTTATTTGTAAAAAAAAGGAGGAGTTCTTTTTTTAATTCAAAGAAAGCTCTATTTTTGCACGAACTAATAGTTATCAATTTAAACGTTTAAAAAAATGGCTTACGTAATTAGTGACGATTGTATCGCTTGCGGTACTTGTATTGACGAATGTCCGGTAGGAGCAATTTCAGAAGGCGACAAATACAGCATCGACCCTGAAATGTGTGCAGATTGTGGAACTTGCGCAGATGCTTGTCCTACTGAAGCAATTCATCCGGCAGAATAAACCGCAACACCAATAGGTATCCTTCAAACAGGGCCTATAAAGACAAGGGGCTGTTTCCTTTCGGAACAGCCCCTTGTTATTTTCATCCATTACCGACTTTGTCAAAATTCAATATTCAGTTTGATCTCATCCGAATCGTCTTCCTGACGATTTTCTCCGGGCATTGTCTCCTCCGGCTCTTCACCGGCTGCCCTACATTGCTTAATGTAACTGATTACATCATTCATTCCATCCATGAACTTGTCAAAGTCCTCCTTATACAGGAAAATCTTATGCTTTTCAAAAGAAACCTGCGTGCCATTCTTCGGCTGCACCTTCTTACTTTCCGTTACAGCCAAAAATAAATCGTCCTTCAGATTCTTCTTTACATCCAGATAATAAATTCTTTTTCCCGCTTTAATGGTTTTAGAGTACAAAATCTCTTTATCACCACCTTCAACTTGTATTTTCTTCACCGAGTCTTCCATTATAGCAAACATTCGTTAAACACCCACCCATTTATCATAAACTTGCTTCAAATATGTGCATTTTTTTTTAACGACAACTATTTTAACGCATAAAAATGCGTTAAAATAATCAGAATATTACGAAATAATAAACAACACACAGAAAATTAGGCAAGACGGTGAACTTTTATAAAAAGAATAACTAACTTTGCAGCCAAATTTATAACAAGTAGTTCCTTCAAACGATGATCAACAGAATTTTAATCCGCATTAAAGTTTTACAGATAGTATATTCTTACTATCAAAACGGAAACAACGACCTCAAAGTAGCGGAAAACGAATTGCTTTTCAGCCTCAGAAAGTCTTATGACTTATATCATTATTTTCTTCTCCTAATTGTCGATGTCACAAACTTACAAAGACGCCTCTTGGATGCCCGTAAGAACAAGTATATGCCGACAGCAGCAGAACTGAACCCCAACACCCGCTTGATAGAAAATCGTTTTGCTGCACAATTAGCAGAAAACGAAATGCTTCAGAAATATGTGGCCGAACAGGGGCTTTCATGGGATAATGACGAAGACTTCATCAGGATGGTGCTCGACCTGATCTTATCGTCCGAACAATACAAGGAATACCTGGACAACGAAAACGATTCGTACGAAACAGACAAGGAATTCTGGCGCGTCGTATTCAAAAAACTGATCTGCGGCAATGAAGCGATCGATGAGTACCTGCAAGATAAAAGCATTTACTGGAACGACGACATCTCCATCATCGAAACATTTACGCTGAAAACGATCAAACAATTCGATGAAGCAGCCGGAAGCAAACAAAAATTGTTGCCGATGTTTAAAGATCTCGAAGACCAATCTTTCGCTATTAAATTATTCCGCCAAACATTGATGAAAGGAAGCGAATTCCGCGAACGCATCAACAAGCATATGAAAAACTGGGAAACTGAACGCATCGCCAATATGGACCTTATCATCATGCAGGTAGCGTTGGCCGAAATCATGACGTTCCCGACAATACCTATTAACGTGACGCTGAATGAATATATCGACACGGCCAAATACTACAGTACCCCGAAAAGCGGAACGTTTATCAACGGTATTTTAGATTCTGTCGTCAGCGAGTTAAAAAAAGAAAAGTTATTGCTCAAAGATTAATTATTATCCTTACATTTGTGTCAGTATCGAATTGATATTAACTTATTAATGTTTATAGTTATATGAGCTTACTTACTATTTTACTTCAGGCCGCCGGTGGAAGCCAGCAATGGTCCGGTATTTTGATGATGGTTGTTATTGTTGCGATCTTCTATTTCTTTATGATCCGTCCGCAACAAAAGAAACAAAAAGAAATTCAGAAAGCCCGTGAAGCCTTGAAAGCGGGAGACAAAGTGATCACCGCCGGAGGTATCTACGGAAAAATCAAAGAGATCGGTGATACATATATGTTGATTGAAATTTCTGATGGCGTACGCATCCGTGTAGACAAAACATCCGTGTTTGCATCTGCAGAGGACGCACAGCAAAAATAAACAACGGAACCATATGTCACGACTTGGACTAATCAAACAAACATTCAAGTCTGCCCGGATAGAGATTAAGGCTTTTCTTCGCCGTCAAGAGTGGAAAGAAGCCTTGATCTTTTTCTGTTTTATACTGTTGGCTTTCGGTTTCTGGCTCCTCCAGAGCCTGCAACAGGAGTATGAAATAGATATCAAGATTCCGGTCAAATACAAGAATGTGCCACCGGATATATCTTTCACTGAAACGCCTCCCGAAGCTATTACGGTCAAAGTGAAAGACAAAGGGAGCGTGTTGCTGAACTACTCCTTCGGCCGGTCGTTTGCCCCGATTGAGGCCAATATGAAAACAAAACCGGAAAAAGCAGGTAAACTGGCCATCAGCAGGAAAGAAATCGAAAGCGATATCAAGAAACAACTGATTGCGACTACTTCCCTGCTCGGTTTCGATCCTCAACATATCGACGCAGCCTACAGTAAACGCATGAAAAAGGAGATACCGGCCGTGTTCGAAGGGACTGTCCAAACGAACGCCGGCTTCAAAGTCTCAGGCGACATATCCATTACTCCCCATAACATCAGCGTTTACGCCAGTGATGTCGTTCTGGATACTTTGAAAGAGATAAAAACAGTCTATACCGAGATAAAAAAAGGAAACAAAACCGTCACACGCACCGTCCAACTGGAAAAAATAGACGGAGCCACTCTCGAACCGACAAGTGTGACCGTTACGATCCCGATAGAAGAGTATACGGAAAAGACGCTGGAGATACCGGTTATCTGCACCAATCTGCCACGCCATTATACCCTGCGCACATTCCCGTCTGTCGTGAAAGTAAGTTGTAGCGTCCCTCTTTCACGCTTCAAGGATGTCTCGGCGGATGATTTCGAAATACGGATCTCTTTTGCTGACCTGGAGCAAAGCGCTTCGGGAACATTACCTTTGCAACTGAACAAAAAACCGGGTTGGGTGGATGTCGCCACAATTTCACCGGACAGGATCGAATTTATATTGGAACAAACAAAATCAAATGATTAAGATAGGAATAACCGGAGGAATCGGGAGCGGCAAATCAGTGGTAGCCGCCTTATTGGAGTTATCAGGCATACCTGTGTATATCGCAGATACGGAAAGTAAGCGTCTGACGGCCTCCTCGCCCGTTATCAGGGAAAAACTGATTGCCCTGTTCGGAAAGGAACTTTATACGCCCGACGGTTTGGATAAAAAACGACTCGCCTCCCATATTTTCGGAACCCCGGAACGGCTTGAGCAGGTGAATGCAATCATTCATCCGGAAGTGAACCGCCACTTTCTCGCTTGGGCGGAGAGACAGAAAACCCCGGTATGCGCCATCGAGTCCGCTATCCTTTTCGAATCGGGTTTTAACCGGATTGTCGACACGACACTGATGGTCTATGCCCCGATGGAGATACGCATCGGGCGGGCGCTCGAACGCGATGCCGTTTCCCGCGAAGAGGTCATACGCCGTATCGAAAGCCAGTTGCCGGATGAAGTAAAGAAAGAGAAATCGGACTACGTGATCTTCAATGACGGAGAACAGGCTTTACTTCCGCAGATAAGTACTTTCCTTTCCGGACTAAAAACAAGAAAAACCTGACTTTCAATCTTATAACAAACGTAATAAGATAATAGAATCAGTTGAAGGATCGATTTACGCTTAGTGAATAATCATTAGAAACAAGAAAATATATTCAAAACTGCCGAAAATTCCCGGTAGTTATGTTACATTTGCACACTCAAAAGTTAAACACTATTAGAAAAACAAAGTATTATGTTGAAGACGATTTTGTCTATCTCGGGCAAACCGGGATTGTTTAAATTGGTTTCCCATGGGAAAAATATGCTGATTGTTGAGTCGTTAGCAGACAAGAAAAGAGTTCCTGCATACGCAAAAGATAAAGTAATTTCTCTGGGAGACATCGCTATCTACACAGATGAAGCAGAAGTCCCTTTGCATGAAGTTCTGACCAGCGTCAAAAATAAAGAAAACGGACAGCAAGCTTCTATTTCCACATCCGCCAAACCGGACGAACTGCGTGCTTATTTCGCAGAGATACTTCCCAATTTTGACCGTGAACGCGTATATCCGAGCGACATCAAGAAATTGATCTCCTGGTATAACATCTTGATCGGTGCCGGCATCACGGAATTCACTCCGGAAGAACCGGCAGCGGAAGAGGCTCCGGCTGAAGAAACAAAAGAAGAAGCATAATAGAGTCACAACCTGCCGGCACGTAAAGATACTTATTGTAGAAAACGCATTTTTCAGGCTCAAAAGAGAACTGGCATCAAACAAATGTTAATTTGCTTTTTCGACGTCAAAAAGGAACTTTCACCCACTGTCCGGCACTTCTTCGCAACGAAGACGGTCGTCATTCCATTTACAAGGGACTTCATCGCCACGAGAACGGTCGTCATATACAACGACAACGGACCTCACGGCGATGAAGTCCCTTGTCATTGTAAAAAACCGCGCACCTCACGGCAACAAGCCCCTAAAATACCGTTGGAATATTTGGGACACCACCCGATTTATCTGAAAATATCCGATTCTCCGGAAGATAAGATTTATCACTTTGCACGCGTTTTCCTCTTCCGGTAACCAAATCGCCAGCTTTCCTAAACGACCTCAGCGCCTCATTTTTCCTGTAGTCAAAAAAAGCAACCGAAACCCGGAAAAAAGTCAATCCAAAACATACCCGGATTTCGGATGAAATAGGGAAATAGCCTGAAAAGGGGTTATTGTAAAAAATATATAACCTTTAGAACAACGGATTAGCTACTTTTTCCTTCAACAAGGCCAAATCGACTACTTGGCGGATATCATCCACATAATGGAAAGTCAGTCCTTTCAGATAGTCGGGCTTGATCTCTTCGATATCTTTCCTATTCTCTTGACAGAGGATCAGTTCCTTGATGCCGGCACGTTTGGCAGCCAGTATCTTTTCCTTGATGCCGCCTACCGGAAGGACTTTGCCGCGCAGCGTGATCTCACCGGTCATAGCCAGGTTACTGCGCACCTTACGCTGCGTAAAGGCAGACACCAATGAAGTTACCATCGTGATACCGGCACTCGGACCGTCTTTAGGAATCGCTCCTTCCGGCACATGGATATGTACATTCCAGTTTTCAAACATATCTTCGTCGATACCGAACAATCCGGCATGCGAATGAATATATTCGAGTGCCAACATGGCAGATTCTTTCATCACGTCACCTAAGTTACCTGTCAAAGTGAGCTTCGACCCCTTTCCTTTGCTCAAACTGGATTCCACAAACAGGATTTCACCGCCGACAGCCGTCCAAGCAAGCCCGGTTACGACACCGGCATAGTCATTTCCCTGGTATTTATCACGCGAATATTCGACTGCTCCCAAATAATCATGCAAGTCTTCGGGACGTATCTGTGCCGGAAGTTCTTCTCCTGACGCCAGTTTGCGGGCCAGCTTACGCATGATCTTGGCAATCTTTTTGTCCAATTCACGCACACCGCTCTCGCGGGTATAGGATTCGATGATCGCCTGCAATGTCTTTTTCGGGAACTTCACTTTGCCTTTCGACAGACCGTGGATCTCCAACTGCTTCGGAACCAAATGGCGGGCAGCGATTTCTACTTTCTCCTCCATGATATAGCCACTCACCTCGATCAGCTCCATACGGTCCAGCAACGGCTGGGAAATCGTGTTCAGGTTATTGGCGGTCGCGATAAACATAACTTTGCTCAGGTCATAATCTATATCCAAATAATTGTCATGGAAAGCGTTGTTCTGCTCCGGATCCAACACCTCAAGCAAAGCGGAAGCGGGATCGCCTTTGAAATCATTCGTCACCTTGTCGATCTCGTCAAGAATAAACACAGGGTTTGAAGTTCCGGCTTTCTGGAGGTTCTGGATGATACGTCCGGACATCGCGCCGATATAGGTACGACGATGACCGCGTATCTCCGCTTCGTCATGCAGGCCGCCCAACGAGACCCGGACATACTTACGGTGCAAGGCTTCTGCGATCGATTTTCCCAACGAAGTCTTGCCGACTCCCGGAGGTCCGAACAGGCAGATTATGGGCGACTTCATATCTCCCTTCAGCTTCAGTACGGCCAAATGTTCGATGATACGTTCTTTCACCTTTTCCAGCCCATAATGGTCGCGATCCAAGACTTTCTGCGCATGGGCAAGATTGAAATTATCTTTGCTGTATTCGTTCCATGGCAGATTGACGATCGTCTGTACATATTGTGTCTGGATGGAAAAATCAGGAGATTGCGGATGCAGGCGTTCCAGCTTGCGAACCTCTTTCTCAAATGTTTCGGCCACAGCAGGCGGCCATTTTTTCCGGGCTGCCTTCTCACGCAGTTCCTTTATCTCCAACTCATTGATGTTTCCGCCCAGTTCTTCCTGGATTGTCTTGATCTGCTGTTGGAGGAAATATTCTTTCTGCTGCTGGTTTATATCCTCGTGCGTCTTCATCTGGATGGATGTTTTCAATTCCACCAACTGATACTCCCGGTTCAAGATGAACAAAAGACGGTATGCACGGTCTTTCAGGTTACCGATCAACAACAGATCTTGTTTTTCCGACGATCCGTTGGGAACGTTACAACAAGAGAAATTAATCAGGTAAAGAATATTTTTGTTATTCCGTATTGAAAATATCAAGTCGCGAGGCGGCTCGGATGTAGCACCGAGCATCTTGATTGTCAAATCCTTGATAGTCGAGACAAGTGCTTCGAATTCACGATCGGACTTGTCCGGCATGACGTCTTCGAGCAGTTTGATCTTTCCGGTCAGGTAGGGATCGTAAGTAGAAAGTTCTTCCAGTTGGAAACGCTTCTTTCCTTGCAGGATCACGGTCGTCGTTCCGTCCGGCATTTCGAGCACACGGACAATGTCTGCCACTACTCCTGTCGTATACAGATCTTCTATCTTCGGGTCTTCCGTATCCATATCCTTCTGGCAAACCACTCCGATCAGGCTTTTCTTATGGGCTGCCTCCTTAATCAAGCGCATGGATTTAGGACGCCCTATCATGACCGGCATAGCTACCCCCGGAAACAACACCATATTCCGAAGCGGAAGAATAGGCAGTTCCTCTCCCACCTTTTCCATTCCTTCGGTAAAGTCTTCATCAACATCACAATCCGTGAGGATAGGCATTACGATACCAATATTATCATCCAAGTCGTTGTACGACTCCTCGGCAAACATCGTTACTTTATCTTTCTTCATATATTCTTTGTCATAGTTGCGGAATATTCATTTATCACCCGCAATTCTATTTTATACAATAAACGTGCCAAAGTTACTGTTTTTAACTCAAATCCGACTACTTTTGCACAAAACAATTGACAATGGACCATGTGACTATGAACAATTACTCAGTCCACACCAATTGTCAATTGTCAATTACTAATTGTCAATTGCTATGTCAAATCCTTTTTTCCAATTCAAACAGTTTACCATCCGCCATGATAAATGTGCGATGAAAGTAGGGACCGACGGTGTTCTGCTCGGAGCATGGGCCGGAATAGAATCATGCAACCGCATACTGGACATCGGAACAGGAACCGGACTGATCGCCCTGATGTTGGCACAACGCAGCAAAGCTGTTATCGACGCCATCGACATAGATGCCGATGCTTGCCTCCAGGCACAGGAAAACACAGAATCTTCTTCCTTTGCCGGACGGATAAATGTCCGGCATTCCGCCTTGGCCGATTTCGCACAAGCCGGCACGAATCTATATGACCTGATTGTATCCAATCCCCCTTATTTCGTCGACTCGTTGAAATGTCCCGACCGGAAGCGAAACACGGCCCGCCATACCGACACGCTGACATTGGAAGATTTGTTGCAGGACAGCCGAAAACTGCTTGCCCCGCAGGGACGCATCGCTCTCATCTTGCCCTACGATCAAAAAGAACGTCTTGCGGATTGCATCCGGACATACCATCTGTTTCTATCGAAAGAGACCTCCGTCATTCCCGTGCCCGGTGCCGAGCCGAAACGGTTGTTAGTCGAACTGACGGCAGAATCGACCACTCCTTTCACATGCTCCGACCAACTGACCATCGAGATTGCAAGGCATCAATACACCGACGAGTATATCAGCCTGACCAAAGATTTTTATCTGAAGATGTAAGGGAGTTTCTTATCGAAGAAGCGGGTTACTTCGCCAAACAGGTTCTGCACCTCTTCCGTAAAGGAAACAGTTTCGGGAGTCAATACATTCAATGATTTAGGAAGAACGGATATCTCGATCCGGCTGTCTGCCATGACTGGTTCGCCGTCCAGATGCATGACTCCCGGCTTCTGGCGGATGATCGTAACCTCTTTTCCTTTGAATGTCTTGATCTTGCTATTCCGGTCGATCTGCTTCGTAAACAATTGGATCGCCAAGGGCGCTATGTCCAACGGCCCGAAAGGAGAAAGGATCGTTATGTCCATCTCACCATCCTGAATATTGGCATGGGGGGCGATAAACGCATTATTACCATATTGGGAAGCATTTCCGCAAGCCACCAGAAACGCCTTTTCCTTGACCGTCTGGTTATCGATCAAAAGTTCATAAGGTTCGGGCCGGTAACTCAGATATTCCTCCACCGTGTTCTTTATATAAGTGAGTGACCCGCGGCGTTTCTCTCCGGCAAACTTCTGACTGACCGCCGCATCAAAACCGACTCCGCAGGTACAGAAAAAAATACGTCCGTTCGCCTTGCAACAGTCAATTGTCGAAATGTGCCCTTTTGCTATCAGGTCGATCGCCCGGCGTGCATCCATCGGAATATGTAATTCACGTGCCAGGCCGTTGCCGGAACCTTTCGGGATAATTCCTAACACAGCATCCGAATGGAGCATGGCACGGGCTATCTCGTTCACAGTTCCGTCTCCCCCGACGGCAATCACACAATTAGCACCTTTCTCAAGTGCTTGCCGCGTCAATTCGCTGGCATGCCCGGGATATTCCGTAAAAGAAATTTCCACACTTCTATTTCCGCCCGCAAATGCAGTCTCAATCATTTTCGGAATCTTCCTTTTCGAACCGACACCCGATATCGGATTTATAATGGCCTGTATGCTGATTGCTTGTCCCTCCATTCTAACTGTTACTTACTTTGAAGGGACAAAAATAATGCTTTTGTAAAACTTTTAAAGCATTTCGGCTACTATAAGTTATTTTTTTACTACTTTTGCAGCTGGATTTGCCGAAACATAAATATTATGTAGTAAGCAAATCCGGATTCTTTTAGAATAACAACGTAGCGAGAAAATCATTCTCTGTTAATTATAATATGAAACTTTTACAAGAGAAACTATCAAAGTACGATGCTCCTCAACGGGCCATGGCCGCAGGAATTTATCCATACTTCAGAATGATTGAAAGTGATCAGGATACAGAAGTAACGATCAGCGGTAAAAAGGTCCTGATGTTTGGTTCTAATGCCTATTTAGGCCTGACAAACCATCCGAAAGTAAAAGAGGCAGCTATTGATGCCATTAAGAAATATGGTACGGGTTGTGCCGGTTCGCGTTTCCTGAACGGAACGCTGGATTTGCACATTCAGTTGGAAAAACGTCTGGCCGAATTTGTCGGTAAGGAAGATGCCATTGTTTATTCTACTGGATTTCAGGTAAACTTAGGTGTAGTATCCTGCCTGACAGGACGTGAAGACTATATCATCTGGGACGAGTTGGATCATGCATCTATCATTGAAGGACACCGTCTTTCTTTCTCCACCAAACTGAAATACAAACATAACGACATGGAGTCTCTGGAAAAGCAGCTCCAGAAATGCGAACCCGACAAAGTGAAGCTGATCGTTATCGACGGTGTGTTCAGTATGGAAGGCGACATTGCCAAATTACCGGAAATCGTGGCGTTGGCTAAGAAATATAATGCAAGCGTAATGGTTGACGAAGCTCACGGCCTGGGTGTTTTGGGCGATCACGGCCGGGGAACTTGTAATCACTTCGGTGTGACTGACGATGTAGACCTGATCATGGGTACATTCAGCAAGTCACTTGCTTCTATCGGCGGTTTCATCGCCTCGGATAAAGAGACAATCAATTATCTCCGTCACAATTCCCGCTCCTATATATTCAGTGCAAGCAACACTCCTGCCGCTACTGCTGCTGCCGGTGCGGCACTCGATATCATGTTGAGCGAACCTGAACGCATCGAGCATCTGTGGAAACTGACTCACTATGCATTGGATGGATTCCGCAACATGGGCTGTGAAATCGGTCATACTTCAACGCCGATCATCCCGTTGTTTATCCGCGACAACGATCTGACATTCCTGATTGTAAAAGAATTATTCGAAGCCGGTATTTTCGTAAACCCGGTAGTTTCTCCGGCTGTTGCGCCTGAAGATACGCTGATCCGCTTCTCACTGATGGCGACTCACACGATCGAACAGCTCAACTACGCATTGGAAGCAATTCACAAAGTATTCAAAAACCACGGGCTGGTTAAATAAATCAGTACGGGTCATGATAAAGAAAAGGGCAAAACGGAGTTTTCTGTTTTGCCCTTTCTCTTTATAATTCATTCTACATTTGCTACGAACCAAATATTTTACGTATTTTTGCGTAATTGTACACACTATACATACATTATATATATACCGGACAAATGGATTTTAAATTAAATACAGGAAGTTGCTGCATGGGTAAAAAGGGATGCAGCAAGATACAAAATAATAAACTGAATACCTATGATTGGCTTTGCGACGTGCCCGATGCGGCAAACGCAACCGATTACGTGGAAGTACAGTTTAAGAACACCCGTAAAGGGTATTACCTCAACAGTTCCAAAATACCTCTGGAAAAAGGAGATTTAGTCGCAGTGGAAGCCAGCCCCGGACATGACATCGGGACCGTGACACTGACCGGCAAACTCGTCCTCCTTCAGATGAAAAAGAACAATGTCCGCACCGGCGAAGGTTATGAGCCTAAGAAAGTTTATCGCAAAGCCAAACCGACCGATATCGAGAAATATGAAGAGGCGAAGGCTAAGGAACATGCCACGATGATCCGTTCACGACAGATCGCGGCCGACTTAGGACTGAATATGAAGATCGGGGACGTTGAATACCAGGGTGACGGCAACAAGGCAATCTTTTATTATATTGCCGACGAGCGTGTCGACTTCCGCCAGTTGATCAAAGTACTTGCCGAAGCCTTCCGGGTCCGCATCGAAATGAAGCAGATCGGCGCCCGCCAGGAAGCCGGACGTATCGGCGGTATCGGTCCTTGCGGACGCGAATTGTGCTGCTCAAGTTGGATGACGAGTTTCGTGTCGGTTGCTACCGGAGCCGCCCGCTATCAGGATATTTCCATGAATCCCCAAAAGTTGGCCGGCCAATGCGCCAAGCTGAAATGTTGCATCAACTACGAAGTAGACACCTATGTGGAAGCACAAAAGCGTTTACCGTCCCGCGAAGTGGTACTGGAGACAAAAGACAATACCTATTATCACTTTAAAACGGATATCTTCAAACGGGAAATCACCTACTCTACAGATAAATCTTTCGCAGCCAATTTGGTTACGATCCCGGCCAGCCGTGCCTTCGACGTGATCAACATGAACAAGAAAGGCATGAAGCCCGTCACGCTCGAAGCCGATACCAAACCGCAACCGCCTAAACGCGATGCGCAGGATATCTTGGGACAGGACAGTGTTACCCGTTTCGATTCTTCCCTGAAAAAGAAGAAAAAGAGACGCAGTGGAAACGGCAACAAGGAAAATAACGGCAACAAGGAAAACCTTCCGAAAGAAGCCGCAACCAACAATGGCAACGAAGGGAACAACAAACCCGCCAACGGAGAAAAAGCGAACGTCAACAACGGTAACGAAAATAAAAACGGAAAAGGAAACGGTAGCAAGAACGGAAACCGTAACCGTAACAGACCGCGTCCGAACCGAGTAAATAACGATAAGCAACCGAATAATGACAAACCTCAGCAACAAGCTAAGCCCGCTGCCAAACCGGACTCCAAGCCGGAAAGCAAGCCGAACACAAAGCCGGAAGCTTAAAGGAATCATTGCCGCACTGACTTGTTTCCTGTTCTTTTCCTGCGAAAACCCGGCCTTATACGACCAGTATCAGGCGATCAACGACATTACGTGGGAAAAGGACAAGGAATACTATTTCACTTTCGAGGTGAAAGATATATCTGTTCCTTACGACCTGACACTGGAAGTAAGGAACAATAATTTGTACCCTTATCAGAACTTATGGCTTTTCTGTAGTGAAGAGCGGCCGATCGGCCCGCTCCGCCGGGACACTATCGAATGTATGCTTGCCGATGAATTCGGCAAATGGCACGGACATGGCATTTCTTTATATCAAAGCAGCTTTCCCATTCATTCGCGATACAAATTCCCGTATGCCGGGCAATATACATTCAGTTTCCGCCAAGGAATGCGTGACGATGCCCTGAAAGGAATACAGGAAATCGGTTTCTCGGTCCGCCCTTCCCGTTGACGACTTACTCGTACAACCCAAACACCCGCTTGCTACCGCTCCCTTCTGGAAGCATCCAAACGAAGGAAGATAAAGAGCAGGATCGTGAATCCCCAAAGAGAAGAACCGCCGTAGCTAAAAAAAGGCAACGGAATGCCGATCACAGGTGTAAGCCCCGTCACCATCCCGATATTAATGGCCAAATGGAAGAAAAAGATAGAAGCGACACTATAGCCGTATACCCGATTGAAAGTGGAACTTTGCCGCTCTGCCAGCACGATCAGGCGCAGGATCAGAAATCCGAACAACAATAGAACAGCCGAGGCGCCGACAAACCCTTGCTCTTCACCCACCGTACAAAAGATAAAATCGGTATCCTGTTCAGGTACATACTTCAGCTTGGTCTGCGTACCATTCAGAAAACCCTTTCCGGTGAACCCACCCGAACCGATCGCGATTTTCGACTGGTTCACATTATAGCCGGCACCGCTCGGATCATTTTCCAAACCCAATGAAACCTTGATGCGTTTCTGTTGGTGCGGTTCCAGAATATCGGTAAACACATAATCCACCGAATACATAAAAGCCAGCGATCCCAAAGCAAAGACAGCTATCAACACGTAATGCCATACCCAGTAGCGGACAGAAAGGAAAATCAGATAGCAGACGACTAGCAAGACCAGCCCGATCGATATCAGGGAATAATCGACCGGCATAAAGAAAGAAGCGGCATACCCACCTAAATAAGCAACCCCGGCAGTACCCGATATCACCAGTATCGCACGGGTATCTTTCCTTTCTATTTGTATCAGAAAAACCGTGATCAACAGAATCAAAGAAGAGACAAGCAACTCTCCCATCGCTGTAGCTCCCGCCGTTACATCCGAAAACTTCATGCTGACGACAAAAATGACAACAGCACAGACCCCCGACAAAAGGATATATCCTGACATTCCCTCCCGGTATAACATCAGGAAGAAAGCCAGGTAAACCAGTGCTGACCCAGTCTCCTGTTGCAACAGGATACAAACCATCGGCAGAAATATCAACGACAAAACGAGCATGAAGTTTTTTGGAGTAGTCAGCTTGAAACCATAGGTATTCATCAGTTTCGCAACAGCAAGCGCTGTCGCGAACTTGGCAAACTCCGCCGGCTGCAACCTGACAGGTCCCAAAACGAGCCACGAATGGGAACCTTTTATATTCGGAGCCAGAAAGATCGTCGCAATTAGCAACACGATGACACCGGCATATATCAGATAGGCAAAGACATCAAAAAACTCACTCTCCAGCATCAGGATCACAAAAATCAAACCGACCGACAGCCCCATCCACATCAATTGCGAACCGGGACGCCCCGACAGGTCGAACAACCCCACGTTATCAAACTCATAACTGGCGCCACAAATACTGAACCAACCGGCAACGATCAACACCACATAAAGGATGATCGTCAACCAGTCAACCGTCTTCCATATTTCAGTCTTCCTATAACTCACGATTCGGTAAAGATAAAACGTTTGGTGATACAACTGCATTCGACATCGTCTCTTCCAGCAACTTGCTTTCTTCCGATAGCTCGCCCTTCAGATACTTCTCCATCATCAGCTTGCCGATCGGCACGCCGTAAGTCGCACCGAAACCGCCATTCTCCACATACACGCAGATGGCGACCTTCGGATTCTGATAAGGGGCAAAACCGATAAAAGCCGAATGGTCTTTCCCATGCGGGTTCTCAGCCGTACCTGTCTTGCCGCAGACTTCGATATCCGTTATTGCCGCCCCCCGGCAAGTCCCGCCTATAACGGCATTTCTCATGCCTTCGGCTACAATTTCATAATTTTTGCGTTCCACCATCGTGTAGCGTTTATTCGTATAAAGAGAATCCAACGGCGTGTCCTGCACCTCTTTCACGACATGCGGAGTAATAAAATACCCCCGGTTGGCAATAGTTGCCGCCAGATTACAAATCTGCAAAGGCGTAGCCAGCACTTCACCCTGCCCGATCGCAATGGAGATGACGGTACTGGAACTCCAGCGTTTACCATGATATTTATCATAATACTCGCTGTTCGGCAAAAAGCCTCTATTCTCCCCAGGCAAGTCAATGCCCAACTTATAGCCGTATCCCATAGAAACCTGATAGTTCTTCCAAACTTCAAATGCCTCTCCCACGCTCGGATAACGCCGGCGGCTATCGATCATGTCACGCAATCCCCAACAAAAAAAGGAGTTGCAGGAGGTAGCCAGTGCATAGGTCACATTTAAAGGAGAAGCATGGCCGTGGCACGCCGGTTTACCGTTCCGGGCTCCTGTATATCCATGCGCACACGTGTACATGGTTGATGTCGTAATCACCCCTTCCTGAAGGAAAGTCAACGCCTGTGTCGGCTTGAATGTCGATCCCGGCGGATAACGCCCCATGATGGAACGGTCCAACAAAGGCTTATCCGAGTTTTTCGACAGCATGACGTGATTCTTCCCCCTCTGGCGGCCGACCAACAAGTTCGGGTCATAAGAAGGCGAAGATACCAGACACAGTACTTCCCCCGTTTCCGGTTCGATCATGACAATGCTGCCCCTCTTGTTCTGCATCAGCTTTTCGCCCAAAGCCTGCAAATCCATATCGATCGAAAGCGTCAGATTCTTACCGGACACCGGAGCCATATCATGACGGCCTTCTTCATACCGTCCTTTTATACGCCCATGCGCATCGCGCAGCAGGATCTCCACGCCTTTCACTCCGCGTAAAACCTTTTCGTAAGACAACTCCACGCCTGAACGTCCGGCATTGTCTCCCTGCACATAATAAGGGTCCTTCTCTATATCTCCCCGGTTTACCTCCCCAATATTGCCCAACAGATTGGCACCATAAGGATATTCGTATTCTCGGATCGTACGGTTCTGAATATAAAAGCCGGGGAATTTATACAACTTTTCCTGCAGGACACCGCATTCCTGTGCAGAGAGGTGATTCATAAACACCTGCGGGACATAGGAAGAATAGCCCGGATTCAGCCGCCTGTTCTTGATTTCGGCAATACGTTTCACAAACAGTTCTTTTGTAATACCGAGGATATTGCAGAAGTCGAGCGTATCGAACGGTTGAATCTCACGCATGATCAGCATGACTTCATAAGAAGGTTGGTTATAGACCAGCAATTTCCCATTACGGTCATAAATGATGCCCCTGGAGGGGATCAATGTCTTTTTCTGAAATGCATTGCTGTCAGCCCACGCTTTATAATCGTTGTCCACCACTTGCAGGAAGAACAGACGAATGATAAAGATGAGAACCAGCAGAACAACAGCGCCGCCAATCACGAAACGCCTGTTCTCAAGAGTATACTTCGTATTAATCTCCACTTTTCTGGGACTCTATATTGAATGCTTCTATTGTACAAATTAATAAGGTCGTAGTCACCACACTCGCCACGATACGGATCGCCAGGAACAACGGGTCGAAAAGAGTCAGCGACTCGATCAAAAACAGCGTAACATGATGAATCGCGACAAAAAACAATGTGTAGCGGAAGAACCCGCCATATCCGAATGTTTTGTAAGAAGGATAAATTCCTTCCGGCAGTTCTTTTCCCATCAACAACTGAATCAACGGGTGACGAATAAAACCGGCCAGCGTACAAGCAAACGCATGCATTCCGGGCGTATTTGAAAAGATATCGATCACCAACCCGATCAGAAAAGAGAAAAACACTACATTCGTCTGTGAACTCCCCACCGGCATTTTCAGTATGAAATAAAGATACAAGAACGGCGTGGCCACACGCAGAAAATGGATATTGTTCAGGATCAAAACCTGAACCAACACCAACACCACAAAATAGATGAAGCCTCGCAGTATATTGTTAATCATTCTTTTTAGCCTCCCTGCTCTATTCTTTTTTGCTCCGCCTGACGGTAATTCTTTATGATACGCACATTGTTCAAAGCCTGAAAATCAGTAGCCAGTTCCACTTCAAGCGAATAGAAATTATCATCATGCTGTTTCTCGAAATTCACAACTTTACCCACAATAATACCGGATGGGAAAATAGCGGAATAACCGCTCGTCACGATCGTATCTCCAAGCTCAAACTCCACATGGCGCGGCAATTCGTCCAGATTGGCAAAACGCGCATTACGCCCGTTCCAACTCAATGTTCCGAAATAACTGCTTCCCAGCACTTTGCAACTCAACTTAAACTTCGGGTTCAACAGAGGAATCACAACGGAAAAATGGTCGGAAACCGTCGACACGATTCCCACGACACCCCGTTCGGAGACAACCCCCATGTCAGGCTCCACTCCATCCTTACGGCCTTTGTTCACTGTGATATAATTGGACAAATGCGTGACACTGTTGTTCACGACATCAGCCAACACAAAACTATACGGAAACTGTTCGGTCGAGTCAGACGCAAAACCGGTAAAGAGGACCGTGTCGGCTCGCATCATCTCCAACTGATCCTGTAATTCGAGCAACTCCATTTCAAGCTGCCCGTTACGCTCCAGAAGCTCCCGGTTTATGTCGCGCAGGTTCAGGTAGGAAGTCACAAAGCCGGAGACAGAAGCAATATGTCCCGTTATCACATTTGCCGAACTGAACATAATGTTCCGTTGGTACGCATTATTGCGATAAACCAGCATCAACGATATGATCTCAAGCAAAATGAACAAGAACCAATGCCTCTTTCTGACTAAAAAATCCAGGAGTTTACGCATAATCAGTTGAAAATTGAAAATTGAAAGTTGAAAGTTGAATATTCAGCAAGTGTACCACCCGTTTACATTCAACTTTCAACTCTCAACTTTCAACTTATATTTACCGGATAAGGAAATTAAATTTGTCGATATTCTTCAACGCAATCCCCGTACCTCTGGCAACAGCATGCAAAGGATCGTCTGCCACATGGAATTCGATCCCCATCTTATCGCGCAAACGTTTGTCGATGCCACGCAGCAAAGCGCCGCCTCCGGCCAGATAGATGCCGTTTTTCACGATATCGGCATACAATTCGGGAGGTGTCTGTTCCAACGCGCTCAGAACAGCCGCTTCAATCTTTGAGATCGATTTATCGAGACAATGTGCAATCTCCTGATAGGAAACAGGCACTTTCATCGGCAGAGCTGTCATCTGGTTCGGACCGCATACTTCAAAATCTTCAGGAGCGTCTTCGAGGATACTCAAAGCGGAGCCGACATTGATCTTGATACGTTCCGCCATACGCTCGCTGACACGTATATTATGTTGGCGACGCATATATTCCACGATATCGTTCGTCAGGTCGTCACCCGCCATTTTGATGGACTTGTTGGAAACGATGCCCCCCAGCGAAATCACCGCGATCTCGGTCGTACCGCCACCTATATCGACAATCATGTTTCCTTCGGGCGCAAGCACATCCATACCGACCCCGATAGCGGCAGCCATCGGTTCAAAAACCATATATACTTCACGGCCACCGGCATGTTCGGCAGAGTCGCGTACGGCACGGATTTCAACTTCCGTACTACCCGACGGGATACCGATCACCATACGGAGCGAAGGAGCGAACCAGCGTTTACGTCCGCTGGCCATTTTGATCAATCCACGCATCATCTGCTCGGCAGCGTAGAAGTCGGCTATGACACCTTCGCGGAGCGGACGGATCGTACGAATATTCGGATTGGTCTTTTCGTACATCTCTCGTGCCTGGCGTCCTACCGCCAGTACCTTTTCCGAACGAGCATCCAGAGCGATCACGGAAGGCTCATCCACTACCATCTTATCATTACAGGTAATAATGGTATTGGCAGTCCCCAGGTCCATTGCCAATTCTTGTGTGAAAGAAAATAATCCCATTTTAATTAGTGTTTAAAGTGACGAATACCCGTCTTAACCATAGCCAAGCCATGTTCGTTGCAATAATCAACAGACAGCTTGTCGTTAATAGAACCTCCCGGCTGGATAACGGCTGTGATACCGGCTTTGTCGGCTATTTCCACACAGTCGGCAAACGGGAAAAACGCATCAGAAGCCATAACGGCGCCATTCAAGTCGAAATTGAATGAAACAGCCTTCTCGATAGCTTGTTTCAACGAGTCCACACGTGAAGTCTGTCCGATACCGCTTGCACAAAGCTGTTTGTTCTTCACCAGCGTGATAGCGTTAGACTTGCTGTTCTTCACAATCTTGTTGGCGAACAACAGGTCTTCCACTTCCGGAGCTGTCGGTTTCTTTTCCGTCATCGGTTCCAGATCGGCTTCACCCTGAATGCTAAGGTCTTTTTCCTGCATCAACACGCCGTTCAGCAATGAACGGAACTGCATCGAACAAGTCTTGCATTCCTTACGGATCAATATAATACGGTTTTTCTTTTGTTTCAATACTTCAAGAGCATCGGCATCATAAGCCGGAGCGATGATCACTTCGAAGAATATCTTATTGATTTCTTCCGCCACTTCCTTGTTTACGGTCGTATTCGTGATCAGGATTCCTCCGAAAGCAGACACCGGATCACCGGCCAAAGCATCTTTCCATGCTTCCACCACGTTGCCGCGAGAAGCGATACCGCAGGCATTGTTATGCTTCAGGATGGCGAATGTCAGTTCGTCGAATTCATCGATCAGATTTACAGCAGAGTCGATGTCGAGCAAGTTGTTGTAAGAAATCTCCTTTCCATGCAACTGGTCGAACATATTGTTGAACTTGCCATAGAACTTGGCAGCCTGATGCGGGTTTTCACCGTAGCGCAGATGCATAGGATCGTCTACGGAAGCACGGAAATGCGAGCCTTGGCGATCGTCGAAATAATTGAAGATTGCGGAATCGTAGCCTGAAGAAACGGCAAACGCTTCTTTGGCAAACCATTTACGGTCTTCGATAGACGTCTCTGCTCCTTTCTCGTTCAGCAACTGCATCAACGGCTGATACTGAGCTTTGGATGCGACGATCACTACATCGTTGAAGTTCTTTGCAGCGGCACGGATAAGAGAAATGCCGCCTATATCTATCTTTTCGATAATTGCCTGTTCTTCCGCACCGGAAGCGACTGTTTCCTCGAACGGATACAGGTCGACAATCACCAAGTCTATTTCAGGAATTTCATATTGGGCGATCTGAGCCTGATCGCCTTCATTGTCACGACGGTTCAAAATGCCGCCAAACACTTTCGGGTGAAGTGTCTTCACACGTCCGCCCAAGATAGAGGGATAGCCGGTCAGGTCCTCTACCGCATCGCAAGGAAGTCCCAGTTCTTCTATAAACTTCTGAGTACCACCCGTTGAAACGAAACTAACACCTTCGCGGTGGAGCTTTTTTAAAATTTCATCTAATCCATCTTTATGGTATACCGATACCAATGCACGTTTAATACGTTTTGTTGCAGCCATCTTCGTTGGGTTTATTTTAATGTTTTAGAGCACAAAAATAGAGATTTATTTTCAATATGTATATAAGGTATGAAAATAATTTCCTAACACCAACTATTAAAGAGTGCTACATAAAGCGAAAAAAACGGCCGTCCGCAAACTTGCGAAACAGCCGGGAGCAAATTACTTATCCTGAGACGTTTTCAATGAATCTTCAATAATCTCCTCATTTTCGTCTGCCTCTTCAATCGTTTCGTCCAATTTGGTCACATCATGACTCGTGTAATCATCGGACAAGACCGGGCGCGGAGTAAGTGTTTCATCCTCCAATTCGGAACTTTCGTCCCACAAAGTGTTCATTATTCCAGCCATAATTATCTGTGTTTTATTTGTTAATACGGAGATAGAACAAGCCGGAAGGCTAAATTGTTGAATCCGAACACGCCCGGTCTTTCATGCGACTATCATCCATCCTCATGATTTGCCAGTCTACTTTGGAAGGCCAAACAAGATTAAATATGCAACTGCACCCCCAAAGAAACAGGGTGGACTTTCGGACCTTTGTCTTTTTCAAACAGACCGAAAGGAGAATATTTGGCATAGAAACCGATGCAACCGACACCTGCCTGAAAAAGGAAATCCATTGTTACCGGACGAAGGTTCATGCCCCGGTCCATCTTTTTCTTATGTTTGTCACCATCTGCATCATGATAGACGATTTTGGAAGAAGAAATAGTTTTGATCACACCAACGACACCGCCGGAGACAAAGAAACGCGGAGACTTGCGACGATGTTTCGGCGACTGCCATTCAAGCAGGACCGGAATTGTCAGGCTGGTGATATTCAGTTTACTGGCATCGTAAACGACTCCTTCGGGAGCGGGAACCAACTGTGTCACACCGTCCACTTCCTGAAAATGAGCATTCATATCCAGCCGATAACGGCTCCAGCGCATACCGGCTCCTGTCACAACCGCCCATCTGTAACGGGAGAAGGGGAAACTGAACTCCATAAAATTCAAATTATACTCCAACGAATTACCGCTGCGAAGCGAAACGCCGTCCACATCATTGATCCCGTCACTACCGGAGAAGTTGGCGAAGCCCATGCCGAAGCCGGCCCAGTGTGGATCGAAATCTTTGTCCCAGGAAGGGATCGGGATATTGATGGATTTGATATGCTTGCGCCGTTCGTAGCTCTGCCCGTCACGGTAATGCCCCTCGAAGACCATTTCACTATCTATCGAATCGCCTTCTTCGGTCAGTTCATACACTTTCACTTTCATCCGTTCGCCATTGTCTTTCACGACGATACGTTTGTTTTCCAACCGGATGACCGTATCAGCCGGCATCGGTTCGACATCTGCAGCCAGCAATCCAATGGCAGGAAAGCATGCGGCTATGATCAGTAGAAATCTTTTCATATTTTTTCTTGTTTATCAGTTTATAAATCTTTTTTGGTAAATAAAATAGTGATCAGGTCGTCACTGTCCAGTTCGCCTTCGATATAGACCAGCGTGATCGTTCCTTTGGAATTGACTTTGAACAGGACAAAACGGTTCACGTCCGGATCTTTGCCCGGAAGCTGGTAATAAGCGGAAACCACTCCCCCGTCATCCGTCACCTCCTTGATCTTGCGTGCTCCCTGTTGATCGGCTTCGAGGCATTGCCGGGTAAAGCGAAGAGCTTCCGGATCGTTCTTGATCGTGATGCTCTTGTAGCGCGTCATGCCGTATGTTTCCAGCATTTCATTGGAAAGCTCCACCATCGTGACATTCTTCTTTTTTCCGTAGCGGGTAAAGACATCCTGTATCTTCAGGTCTTTCTGCGTTTCGGCAGCTTCCACACCACCGGCCGGCAACAACATCAAGGTTGCCAACATTATTAATAATGTATATTTCAACTGTTTCATCTTGATATTCTTTTATTCGTCCTCACTAAAAAGACTACCTAATTCTTTTAACTGATTATCTATTATTTGACGATCTGCCTCATCCTTATCCATCTCCGGGAAGTAGTCATCGGCAGGAGTGGCCACCTCCTGCAACGCTTCGACTGCCAGCGAACGGACTTTATGAATGTCGGTATAGCAACGACCGTTTATCACAACATAGTTATCGGAACAGAAACAGGGATCGGCAGGATACAGCAGACGGGTGAGGCTCAACAGAGCCAACACGCAGGCTGCCACGCCGGAAAGGATATAAAGGACTGCACGCTTCCGGTTCTTTGGACGGAGCTGAACGGATACAGGTTCGGGGTCCGAATCCGGTTCGCCAACTTGCGCTTCCGCATCACGCTCTATTTCTTCGTCGAAATAAGCAAAGAGAGGAATATAAGCAGCCAGATGTTCCGGCACTTTCCCCGAAGCGAAAAAAGCACGGATCAGCCTTTCTTCCGCGGCAGAAGTCTCACCTTCGAAATACCGCTCCAGCAACTCCTCTATCATATGTAGATTCCTCTTTCCCATAAATTATAAATCTCTCATTAACTATTCCCGTATCTTTTTCCTGGCTCTCGAAAGATTCACCCGAACCGCTTCGACCTGAGTGCCTGTTATCTCCGCTATCTCCGCCAACTCATACCCTTCGACGTCTTTCATCCGGATAATGGTTTGCTGAAGTGAAGGCAGCTTGCTTATCAGCCAACGGATACGGTCTACCGTATCGTGCTGTTCCAGTTCTTCCGCCGGATTTCTTGTTCCCGAATCGAGCGAAAGCGAAGTGATATCCATACCTTCCGGCCGATGCTGTTTCAGTTTGTCCAGTGCCAGGTTCTTGGCCACTTGTACAGCCAGTGCCTCGACACTGTTATAGCCGTCCAGCTTCTCGCGAATCTGCCACAATTTCAGAAAAGTCTCCTGCACGATGTCCTCTGCATCCGACCTGTCCTCCATCATCCGCCACGAAATATTGATCAACTTATCCCGGAGCGGCAGCACGGTTATTTTAAACGTTTCGAGTTCCATTTCTGCTATTATGACGACAAAGAAACGAAAACATAACATGGAAAACCCGGAAAAAATAAAAAAAGGCATATTATCATCGAGGCAGACAACCTTGACGAGACAAGAATTGTTTCTTTCGAGACAGAGTTCGATCGGGGACTCATCACGAATAGTAACAATAAAAAAACAAGTCATGAGAACTAAATTATCCGTCTTGCTATTGTGTTTATGCAGCCTCACATTGCTCGCTGCATGCAGCAACAACCGGCAAAAACAAAAAGCACCTGCCGAAAATATCGCAGCCCCTATCCGGGACTTTCTGAAGCAAAAGTATCCGACCGCAACAATCCTGAAATCCGAAAAGGAGAATAACGGGACGGAAGTAGATATACAAGAAAAGAATCTGCACAAAGAAGTATGGTTCGACACGAAAGACCAATGGGTTTCCACACATTGGGAAATCAATGCCCGCAACGTGCCTGCCGCCATTATGGATGCGTTGCAAAGCTCCGCCTACAATCAATATAAAGTAGAAGATATCACGGTGATCGAACGACCGGACGGCCTGTTCTACGATTTCGAACTGAAACAAGACAACAACGAGATACATGTCGTACTCGACTCCGAAGCACAGATCGTAACCCAAGGTTCGACCCTTGCTCCGGGATACGACTGGTAGATTCATATCCGCCTCTCTTATTTGAAGTGGAATTTTTCCCAGGTATAGACTTTTGGCGTGTTTTTCAGGAAAGGTTCCACCTGCTTGCGCTCGGCTTTTGTCAGATATTGGGGAGTCGTATATTCGACCGTCAACGTCTGGTTGTCAGGGCTGAGCGAATATTTCCGCAAGTCCATGTCCAGACGGGCAGTTGCTTCGATAAAGGCAGCCCGGTTTTTATCGGCATCGTCTTTGATAAACCACTCTGCCGGAACGGGAGTATACAGGTCTTCCGCGTTCAACGGTTTCCAATCTGTCGTAAAAAACTCGATTTGGCTGTCGGGGACGGGACCGTATACGGTCGTGATCATACAAATAACATAGGTATCGTTCACCAGTGGCAACAGCTTCATCTCCACCGTGCTGCGGTCCGTCACTTGCAACAACAGGTAATCATCCGTCAGCTTTTTCAAGGTGGAAAAGCCGTTCATGGTGTTTTTCAGCTTCGCTTCCTTTCCTGAATTATACAAATCTATCAAATCCTTACGCCAGGCATTTTCCAGTTGGGGGACATATTGGTCGGGCATAACAACAAAGACTGCATCCATCTCCTGTGCCTTCATTCCCCACACAAACACACAAAGCAATATAGAAAAAAATAATCGTCTCATATCTTAAATTGAATTTATAGGGAGACAAAGATAAAAATAAAATATCTACCTTTGCCATAAGTAATCATAAAAGGTAACGTATATGAAAACAGTAGGAGATAAAATATTAATTTCTCCAGACCTTACCCACTTGCCCAATTGGATAGAAGGTACAATTATAGAAATTGAAAACAATCCATTTGTGGGTGTTGTCATCTCAGCTGAGACCGAAGACGGAAATATCTTCTTCGGAAAAGAAGACCTATTCAAATCTCAAAACAGAAAAGTATAAGTGATGATTTAGGAAACCTTTTTAGAGCTATAGAAGCTCTAAAAAAAATTCCTTGGTTCCGAGAATCAGTCCGTGACATCAGAGGGTATAAAGTTGAAAACTGGTCAAACTTTACAGATATAGTAAAAGATTTTTAGCGCGTACCGAGATACAGGAATATCATTCCTAATAATACTAAAAACAGATCGATCGCCTTGCTTTTCAGGTTCTTTTCATGGAAGAACAAAGCGCCGGCAAGGAAGGTCACCAAGACATTGCTGCGGCGGACCATCGAGACGATAGAGATCATCGAACCGGGGAAAGTAAGGGCATAAAAATAAATCCAATCCGCCACGCAGAGGAAGACGGAGATAAAGACAATGTTCCAGTGCCAAACAAAAGGCGTCGTGCTTTTCCGTCGCGGATACCAGAGGAACAGGAGGATCGGCAGCATCATCAGACACTGGTAGACATTGAACCATACCTGCACCGTCATCACATCCAAGCTTCCCATCAGATGTTTGTCATACAAACCGCTCGCCGCTCCGGTAAGGATGGACAAAACGGTAAAGAAAATCCATTTATTATGCGTGAAACGGATTCCCTCTTTTTTCCCGGACGAGGAAAGGAGGTAGAAAGAGGCAATGGAAAGAATCACCCCGATCCATTGGTACAGGTTCAGTCGCTCACCGAAGACAAGCATGGCTCCAACCAGCGTCACGACTGGTTGCGTAGCCTTGATGGGCCCGGTAATGGTCAACGGCAAATGCTTCAGGGCGAAATAGCCGAATATCCACGACGACAAAACGATCACAGCTTTTATAAACACAGCTACATGTGTCTCAAAGGAGACACGCGGCACATACAGCATCGTCCCGTCGAGCACATCCGTAAAGAACGACAGAAAAATGAAAGGGACGAAGATAAGACTGCTTATCAATGTATTGAAAAACAAAACCGGAATAACAGCATTGCCATCCAGCGAAATCTTTTTATTTACTTCATAACAACCTAAAAGAAAGGCGGAGATGAAGGCTAATCCGAGCCACATAAGAATTGAGAATTGAGAATTACAAACGTATTTTCGGGGTAGGTGACATCGACCAGATAGAGCGCATGTCCGGGAGCGGAGGTTCCGGCACGACCGCGGTCCTTGGCTTCGATCACCTGGCGGAAACCGTCGATGGAAAGCTTGCCCCGCCCTACTTCCAGAAGCGTCCCGACAATGGCACGCACCATATTGCGCAGGAAACGGTCTGCCTGTATGGTGAAAACCCAAACATCGCCTTCCTGCTCCCAACCGGCCTCATAGATGCGACAGTTGTTCGTCTTCACATCCGTGTGCAACTTGCTGAAACTGGTGAAATCTATATAATCGAACAAAACCGAGCAAGCTTTGTTCATCGCCTCGAAATCGAGTTTTCCCGGAATTTTATAGACCAGTTCGTAATTGAACGGATCTTTCCGTGTCGTGATATAATACTTATATGTACGCGAAGTGGCATCGAACCGGGCATGCGCATCGGGACGAACAGGCACGATACGATAGATCGCGATATCCTTGGGCAGCAAACGATTCAGCTTCTCCGCCAGAAAGGCGAGGTCGGCAATCGGTTCCTGCCAGTCGAAATGAGCCACCATCAGGCGGGCATGCACTCCGGCATCCGTCCGCCCGGCTCCCACGATCGGGACCGGCCGGCGCAATAAAGTCGCCAATGCATCTTCGATGGATTGCTGTACAGTGGTTCCATTCGGTTGTATCTGCCAGCCACAAAACTTTTTGCCGTTATAACCTAAATATATAAAATATCTGTTCACGTCGGAATATCCTGCTTCTGTTTTTTAATTCGGGTACAAAGGTAACAGAAATCTCGCCAGAGGATTGCCTATACTGACAGAAAAGTGTAAATTTGCAAATATAAATCTTTACAAAAAACTATTCGACATGTTTGAAACATTGCTTCAATCGTCCTATTTTGCCTTGTTCCTGATTATCGCCTTAGGGTTCATGTTGGGCAGAATACAGTTCAAAGGTCTCTCCCTCGATGTATCAGCCGTTATCTTTATCGCTCTCCTGTTCGGCCATTTCGGGGTAATCATTCCTAAGGAACTGGGAAATTTCGGCTTGGTACTGTTCATTTTCACCATCGGCATACAAGCGGGCCCCGGTTTCTTCGACTCCTTCCGTTCGAAAGGAAAAACACTGATCATACTGACACTCCTGATCGTCGGTTCGGCCAGTCTCACGGGCTTGGCTCTTAAATATGCAGTCGGGATCGACACGCCGAGCCTTGTGGGCCTGATCGCCGGGGCGCTGACCAGCACACCGGGACTTGCCGTTGCGATCGACAGCACGCATTCCTCTTCCGCTTCCATCGCCTACGGTATCGCCTATCCGTTCGGGGTGATCGGTGTGATACTTTTCATAAAATTACTGCCGAAGTTGCTGCGTAAGGATCTTGTCGCCGAAGCCAAAGCGCTCGATGCACAGCGGAAAGGGAAATATCCTCCGTTGCACACGGCGACTTTCCGCATCACCCACGCCAATATATTCGGGAAAACACTGGCCCAGTTACAACTCCGTTCCATGACGGGTGCTGTCATTTCCCGTGTGAAACATAAAGACCGGACAAGCATACCGGTCGCGCAAACCATCCTGCACGAAGGAGACATGATCAAGGCTGTCGGCAACGACAATTCTTTGGAACAACTAACGCTTCTTGTCGGCGAACGTGTAGAGAACGACCTTCCTTTCGGCAGCACGCAGGAACTGCAATCGCTGTTGGTAACAAACAAGGAGGTCATCAACAAGAGCCTGGGCTACCTGAATCTGCAACGCACGTTCAACTGTACCGTCACCCGCGTACGCCGAAGCGGGATCGACCTCTCGCCCGAACCGGACCTGTTGCTGAAATTCGGCGACAAGCTGATGGTGGCCGGAGAAAAAGAAGACATAAAGGAATTGGGGCAAGTGTTCGGGAATGACGAGAAAAAACTTTCCGATACGGACTTTTTCCCGATTGCGGCGGGTATTGTCCTCGGAGTGTTGTTCGGAAAGCTGAATATTTCATTTTCGGACTCTTTTTCTTTCTCGCCCGGTCTGACAGGCGGCATCCTGATTGTCGCGCTTGTCCTGAGCGCAATCGGCAAGACAGGCCCGGTCATTTGGTCCATGTCCGGTTCCGCCAACCAACTGCTCCGCCAGATCGGTCTGCTTCTGTTCCTCTCCGAAGTTGGGACATCGGCCGGTGTCAACCTGGTGTCGACTTTCCAGGAGAGCGGCTGGACATTGTTCGGAGTCGGGATGGCGATCACAATAGTACCGATGATCATAGCCGTCCTGTTCGGGCATTTTGTCTTCAAAATACACATTCTGGACCTGATCGGGACGATCGCCGGAGGAATGACCAGCACACCGGGGCTTGCCGCTGCCGATTCGATGAGCGACAGCTCCGCTCCCAGCATCGCCTACGCCACGGTCTATCCGATTGCTATGGTGTTCCTGATCCTCTTTATCCAGTTTATTGCCGTATTGGTGGCATAAGAGACGGATTACCTCGGCATGAAAATAAATTTTCCATATAGGGAAAAAAAGTTTTCCATATGATGAAAATTTATTTTCCCGCCGATGAAAATTTATTTTCACCAAAACGAAAACGCTGAAAATATTTATCTATCCGTTTTTTCCCTAATTTCGTTTCCCCCTCTGGTTAATGTCTTGACGATTCTAATATTTTGTGTAATTTTGTAAGGACTAACAATTTTACAAAATCACCATGCAGACAAACCAACAGTTTGACCTCGCCTTCAACTTATTACAGAACACCGGAACCAACCTTTTTCTGACAGGTAAAGCCGGAACCGGTAAAACCACCTTCTTAAAAAGGCTGAAAGAGGTTTCACCCAAGCGGATGATCGTCGTGGCGCCAACCGGAGTAGCGGCCATTAATGCCGGAGGCGTCACCATTCACTCCTTTTTCCAACTGCCGTTCGGCCCTTACCTTCCGTCTTCATCTTCGGAAGGTAAAAAAGATTTCAAGAACCAGTTCCGCAAGGATAAGATCAACATCATCCGCAGCATGGACCTGTTGGTGATCGACGAAGTCAGTATGGTACGTGCAGACCTGCTGGATGCCATCAGCGATGTCTTGCGCCGCTACAAAGACCACAGCAAACCGTTCGGAGGAGTCCAACTGTTGCTCATCGGAGACTTGCAGCAATTAGCGCCTGTTGCCAAAGACGATGAATGGAATTTGCTGAAAGAACACTATCCGTCTACCTTCTTTTTCGACAGCAAGGCGTTGTCGGAAAGTAATTATTTCTGCATCGAACTGACACATGTCTATCGACAAAGCGACACGAACTTCATCAACCTATTGAATAATATCCGCGAGAATCGTTTCGACGACGAGACCTTGCAGCAGTTGAACCGGCGGTACATTCCTGACTTCCGGCCGGACGAAGAATCGGGCTACATCACGCTCACGACACATAACTACCAGGCACAGCAGATCAACAACCGGAAATTGGCGGAACTGCCCGGACTGCCTTATACTTTTCAGGCCGAGATCAACCATGAGTTTCCGGAATATTCTTACCCGACCGACGACAAGCTGACTCTGAAATGCGGTGCACAAGTCATGTTCGTCAAAAACGATTCTTCTTCCGAAAAGCGATATTACAACGGGAAGATCGGGAAAATCGTATTTATCAATACCAACAAGATAACCGTAGTCGACCGGGAAGGCAACGAAATCGTTGTAGAAAAGGAAACCTGGAACAACGTGAAATACACGATCGATCCCGAAACGCAGGAAATTACCGAAACGATTTCGGGTACATTCAGCCAATATCCGCTGAAAACAGCTTGGGCGATCACTATCCACAAAAGCCAGGGGCTGACTTTCGAGCATGCCATCATCGACGCTTCAGCCGCATTTTCGCACGGACAGGTGTATGTCGCACTGAGCCGTTGCAAGACACTGGAAGGACTCGTTCTGAGCAGCCGGATCACCCGCAACGCCATGATCAACGATTCCCGGATACAGGAATTCATTTCAACGGTCGACAGCCGCCAACCGCACGAAGAGCAAATACAGGCTGCACAACAACTTTATTTCACGAAACTGATCTGCGAACTGTTCGACTTCAACAACCTCCAGCAACGCATACAATATGCCGCCTTTATTGTGTACGGGAACCTGCAAAAACTATATCCGGAACTGAGCGTGCAATATTCCAACACCCGCGATGCGTTTCGTTCCACGGTCACAGATGTCGGCGAACGGTTCATCCTGCAATTGAAAAGGCTGATAGCCGATAATACCGATTACCTGAAAGACAACATGATACAGGAACGTGTCCGTAAAGGGGTCGCTTATTTTCTGGAGCAGATAGACCGCCTTTGCACTCCGCTGCAGAACGTATCGAACGTGGAAATCGACAACAAAGAAACACGCCAAACAGTCAAGAGCGCACTGGACAAATGGAACGAAGACCTTCGTATCAAACTATCGACCCTGCAAGGTTGCCAAGAGGGATTCACAATTTCCGGCTATCTGTCTGCCAAAGCCAAAGCGAGCATCGAACAGCCACCTGCCCCGGCTACACGCAAACGTTCCGAAAAATCATCGGAAACAACCAAACTCGAAATATCGGCCGACATCAAACATCCGGAACTATACGCCAAATTAAAGCACTGGCGTTATGAACTGGCTACCGAAAAGGGCCTTCCCCCTTACACCATCCTGCAACAAAAAGCCTTGATCGGTGTAGTTAACACCTTACCCGTCAGCGGACGCGATCTTCTCAAAATTCCAGGTATCGGGAAAAAGATTGTCGAAAATTATGGCGCAAAGTTGTTGGAAATAGTAGACGAATACAGGAAGGGTGAATAATGTGCCAATGGGATATTGGCACATTATCCCATTATTTTTTCAGTTCGAAGCCCATCTTCATCCCATCATATTGGCTTGCCAGCTTATTGAGAGCCTGCAAGGTCGTATTTTTAGAGACAGCAGACAGTTTTGTAAGGAAATCAAGTAATTTATCTGCATCGAAAAGTAAAGAGAGCTGGTCATTGGTGACAACGACATGAGCCGTCATCGTCGTCAATTTCGACTTTCCGATCCTGCCATAGTGCAGCTCCATTGTCTTGTCGTCCGCATTAAACGAATAAGTACCTTTCAATGTACGGCCTTTCAGGGCACTGGTGAATGTACTGTCGGTGTTAAAAGTATAATTGAATGCACCTTCAATGATCCCGACTTTCGCACAATAGTCTTTCAGTTTCTTTTCCATCTCCGAAGAGGCCACGCTTGCCGCCACATTCTTCAACGCATTGTCACCTTCCAGCTGGATGGCAGGATTCACATACGTCCACGTACCTGCCAGATTTTCCACCGTCAGTTTTTTCCCTCCGGTCACAGCCGTTACGGCGTCTTTCACGGCTGCTGAATTCAAAATGTCTTTAATCGACTGTCCGTACGCCGCATCCGACACGGACAATATGCCACAAACGGCAACCCCCAAAATCCAATTTTTTTTCATATTCATCTATTCTTACTCATGTTTACAGCATGCAAATATACAAATAAAAAAGGGACACCGGCCGGTGTCCCTTTTCATATATTCGCTCCACGAACAAAAATCAGAGTTTATCGTTAGAACCAAGTACGTTGATAATTTTGTGCTTGTACAGCTTTTCCATATTATCACGAGCCGGACCCAGATATTTACGCGGGTCGAATTCAGCCGGTTTTTCAGCGAATACCTTACGAATAGCAGCCGTCATAGCCAGACGAGAGTCTGAGTCGATGTTGATTTTGCAAACAGCAGACTTGGCAGCCTTACGCAATTCTTCTTCAGGAATACCGATAGCAGCCTTCAGAGCACCACCGTATTTGTTGATTGTATCAACTTCTTCTTGAGGAACAGAAGATGATCCGTGAAGAACGATAGGGAATCCCGGAAGTTTTTTCATTACAGCGTCCAATACATTGAATGCCAATGGAGGAGGAACCATTCTTCCTGTTTTCGGATCAATATGGCACTGTTCCGGTGTAAACTTGTATGCACCGTGAGAAGTACCGATAGAGATAGCCAAAGAATCGCAACCTGTACGGTGAGCGAAATCGATCACTTCTTCAGGATCTGTATAAGTGTGGTGGTCAGAAGAAACTTCGTCTTCAACACCTGCCAATACTCCTAATTCACCTTCTACAGTTACATCGAACTGATGAGCATAATCAACAACTTTCTTAGTCAGAGCTACGTTTTCTTCATAAGGAAGATGAGAACCGTCGATCATGACAGAAGAGAAACCTGAGTCGATACAACTTTTGCAAGTTTCGAACGTATCGCCGTGATCCAGGTGCAGAACGATCTGAGGATTCGGACAACCTAATTCCTTAGCATATTCAACAGCTCCCTGAGCCATGTAACGCAACAGAGTAGCATTTGCATATTGGCGAGCACCTTTAGATACCTGCAGGATTACCGGAGACTTTGTTTCAACAGCAGCCTTGATAATAGCCTGCATCTGTTCCATGTTGTTAAAGTTGAAAGCCGGAATGGCGTATCCGCCTTTGATGGCTTTTGCGAACATTTCTCTTGTGTTCACCAAACCTAAATCTTTGTAATTTACCATTGTTGTATATGTTATTACGTTAATGATTAAAAATCTCCCACAAAGATAATAACTATCCGAGAACATTATGCTTTTGAGCATATAAAATAACACAAAAGTGGCTCGAATAGAAAAAATAATTCAAAAATCTTTGTTTGTTCAACTCAAATCCATACCTTTGCAACCCAAAATACCGGTTACCAAACTAAAGTATAAGAATATAAATTAAAAAATAAGATAACAAAGCAATGAAAAAAGGAATTCATCCTGACAACTATCGTCCTGTAGTATTCAAGGACATGTCAAACGAGGACGTATTTATCACTCGTTCTACTATCAATGCAAAAGAAACGATCGAAATCGATGGTGTTACTTATCCGCTGGTAAAGGTCGAAATCTCAAGCACTTCTCACCCGTTCTACACTGGTAAGGCTAAATTGGTCGATACTGCCGGACGTGTTGATAAGTTCATGAGCCGCTACGGTAACCGTAACAAGAAATAAGACCAATCGACAATAGACAATTGGTTTAGATAAAAAAATAGAGAAAGGCCGTTCTGAAAAGGATGGCCTTTTCCTATTTTATCAGGAGACATCCATAAAGAAAGCGACTTCCATTTTTTATTTACAAAGATATTCTTACTTTTGTACGTAATTGATGATCGAAATGAATCCATTCCCTTATTTCATTCTCAATTGTCAGTTATCAATTATCAATTAAATAATGCCATGGCAAAAACGAAAGAACAATTACTAAACATCCTGGACCAGTTCCAGCTCACAGAGAAAGTAGTTTCCGCCGAACCATTCGGAAACGGACACATCAACGATACGCTGAAAGTAACAAACGAAAAAGGCGAAATCAAATACGTGCTGCAACGCATCAACCATCTGATCTTCACAAACGTGGACATGTTGCAGAACAATATCCAGATCGTTACTTCGCATATCCGTAAGAAACTGGAAGAAAAAGGCGAAAGCGACATCGATCGCAAAGTATTGACATTCCTTCCGACAAAAGACAATAAGTTGTATTATTTCGATGGAGACAGCTATTGGCGTGTTTGCCTGTTCATACCGAACAGCAAGAGCTACGAAGAGGTCAACCCGGAGCTGTCTTACGAAGCCGGCAAGGCTTTCGGCGACTTCCAGTCCATGCTGGCCGACATACCGGAAGGTACGCTGGGCGAGACCATACCGAACTTCCATAACATGGAATTCCGCCTGGAGCAGTTCCACGATGCAATAAAGGCCAATGCCGCCGGCCGCCTGGATGAAGTGAAAGACTTGATCGATGAAATCGAAAAACGTGCCGAAGCCATGTGTATCCAGGAACGCCTCTACCGCGAAGGCAAACTGAAAAAACGTACGAACCATTGCGATACGAAAGTCAACAATATGATGTTCGATGCCGAAACCAACAAGGTTTTGTGCGTAATCGACCTCGACACGGTCATGCCGGGCTTCGTCCTGTCTGATATCGGCGACTTCATCCGTACAGGAGCCAACACCGGTGCTGAAGATGACGAAAACCTGGACAACGTCAACGTCAACATGGACATCTTCAAAGCCTATACACGAGGTTACATGGAGAAAGCCAAGTCTTTCCTGACTCCTTTGGAGATCAAGCTTCTCCCATACGGTGGCCGTTTGCTGACCTACATGCAGACAGTCCGTTTCCTGACCGACTACATCAACGGCGACACGTACTACAAGATACACAGCCCGAAGCACAACCTGATCCGCACAAAGGCTCAGTTCAAACTGCTCCAAAGCCTCGAAGCGCACGCAGACGAGATGGATGCGTTCATGAGCGAATGGCTGTAGGAACAAGACTATAACTCCATTGGCGGTTGGCAATCTGGCAGTAAAATAATACTGCCCGGTTGCCAACTGTTTTTTACCGGTTTTTCGTATCTTTGTGATTGACAGACAATGTCAAAACAACATCATGACAAATATATTAATAAAATAAACTCATTGTTCCCTATCTCAGACGATACCGTTCAAATATTGAAAGAGAACGTGACCTACTGCCGCTTTCCTAAAAAATATCAGTTGATAAAAGCAGACACCTATTGCAAATCCGCCTTTTTCATCGAGAAAGGAATAACGCGTTCCTTTTGGCTGGTAGACGGCGAAGAGATTACGACATCGTTTGCCGGAGAAGGCAGCATAGTGTTCAGCATGGATGAACTGTATTACGGAAAGATAAGCGAAGAATTCGTCGAAACACTGGAAGAGGTGGAAGCCTACCGGATACCGCTGGCCACATTGACGCATCTTTTCGAAACCAACATCGAGCTGTGCAACTGGGGAAGAATCATTCACCAAAACGAATACAGACGTTTACACCGCAGCCACAAAGACCATCTGACCTTGTCGGCAAAGGAACGATACGAAGCGTTCAAAGAACAGTTTCCGGACGCATACCGCCGAGTGAACTTAGGATACATCGCCTCTTATCTGGGCATCAGGCTCTCCACACTCAGCCGGCTCCGATCAAACGGATAGCAGAATTTGACATAGGACAAATTTTTTATCCTCAAAAACAAATACATTTGCCACATATTACAAATATCTAATTCAATCTCAATGTCAGACACAACAATCTCTTCAGCCGCATTTGCGGATACCAAACCCCATTACGAACTTCTTGACGGATTGCGAGGGGTGGCAGCCTTACTGGTTGTTTTTTATCATATCTTCGAAGGCCTTTCGTTTGCAGCCGGAGGGACGCCCATCACAACGATCAACCACGGCTACCTGGCCGTCGATTTCTTCTTTATCCTTTCCGGTTTCGTGATCGGTTATGCCTACGACGACCGTTTGGGAAAGACTATGACGATCGGTAACTTTTTCAAACGTCGTCTAATTCGCCTCCATCCGATGATCATCATGGGAGTGGTATTGGGAGCAATCGCTTTCTTCATACAAGGTAGCGCCCAATGGGACGGTAAACATGTGGCAACCTCGGCAGTGATGCTATCCATGCTCTGTGCGATGTTTTTCATCCCCGCCTTGCCCGGCGCGAGATATGAAGTGCGCGGCAATGGTGAAATGTTCCCCCTAAACGGCCCAAGCTGGTCGCTCTTTTTCGAATATATCGGAAACATCCTTTACGCTGTATTCATTCACCGTCTTTCCACCAAAGCCTTGACCGTGCTCGTCGCTCTTTTGGGGATAGGGCTTGCCGGGTTCACGATCTTCGATGTTTCGGGGTACGACATGATCGGTGTGGGATGGACGCTCGACGGCGTGAATTTCCTCGGAGGTTCCTTGCGTATGCTCTTCCCCTTCTCGTTAGGGATGCTGTTATCCCGCAACTTCAAACCGTTCCAAATGAAAGGAGCCTTTTGGATTTGTTCGATCATTCTGCTGCTCCTCTTCTGTGTACCTTACATAAAGGTGGACAATGCTTCTATCAGCCTCAACGGACTATTCGAAGCTGTCTGTATCATCCTCATTTTCCCTGTCCTTGTCTGGCTCGGAGCCTCCGGAAAGACAACAGACAAACGTTCGACACAAATATGTAAATTCTTAGGCGACATATCCTATCCGCTCTATGCCGTTCATTACCCGATCATGTATCTGTTCTATGCTTGGCTGATCGACAACGAGCTTTATACTTTCGCTGAAATCTGGCCTATGGCAATAGCGGTTTATGTCGGCAGCATCGCCTTGGCTTACCTCTGCCTGAAGCTTTATGACGAACCGGTAAGAAAGTGGTTAGGCCAAAAGTTCCTGAGAAAAAAATAAATACCCTTAGAAGTGTGTCAAAAGGCATTTGTCCCCATGTCAAGCGTGAGGACAAATGCTTTTTGACACACTTCCATATTTTGACACACCGCCACAAAGTTTCCAACCGATATCTCTGGTTACGATTACAAGGCATGCACTCGCTAAATATTCTTTCCTTTATTAACATACTATAATGTGTCCCATTTAATTAACAACCTCAAGCCACAGGTTGAATCGTAAACCATACCTCTTATTTTTCACCTTTTATACCAATCTCAATCTTCCACATTTTCTCCCTGATTTTTAGGAAATGGTTTCTAAAATACCACAATTACAATCAAAAGCCAAAACGTTTTATTCCGGCCTCTTGTTACTTCTCAAACTATGAGAATAGTGGACAATCGCCAGAACATCTCTATGTGACTGACGAACTTTGTCGCATATAAACCGAGAGTTATTATATGATATACCTATTGATTTTATTAGCCTTCGCAATTTCATCCCTGATGTCTATGATCATTATTCCGAGGATTTTGGTCGTTGCGTTGAAAAAGTGGCTTTTTGACATCCCGGACAGCCGGAAAATACATAAAGGGGCTATCCCGAGACTGGGAGGCCTGTCTTTCGCTCCGTCGATCCTGTTTTCCCTCTCGTTCGTTTTCGCTCTCTATTGTGCGGGATACATGTACAGGCTGCAAATACCGTTCTGGTTGTTCACACATACTCTTTCGGAATTCTACCTGTTGGTTTGCGGGGTGATCCTGCTCTACCTCGTCGGGTTGAAAGACGACCTGGTAGGGATGCGCTACACCAAGAAATTCATGGTGCAGATTGTGGCAGCCTTACTCCTGCCGTTGTCGGGGTTGTGGATCAACAATCTCTACGGGCTGTTCGGGATACATGAACTGGCTTCCTGGATCGGTATTCCGCTCACCATCCTCGTGATCGTATTTATTACCAATGCCATCAACCTGATCGACGGGATAGACGGGTTGGCATCGGGCCTGAGCGGTTCGGCATTACTTGTGCTTGGCAGCCTCTTTTTGATTAATGGGATGTGGATATACGCTCTGCTGTCGTTTGCTACGCTGGGAGTACTGGTCCCCTTCTTCTACTACAACGTCTTCGGACAGGCAGATCACGGAAGAAAAATATTCATGGGTGACACAGGGAGCTTGACTCTGGGTTATATTCTGGTATTCCTCGCCATCCGCTATGCATCCTACAATCCGGACGTAGTACACTATTCCGCCGGAGCTATCGTGATCGCATTCTCGACACTGATCGTACCGATGTTCGATGTCGTACGCGTGATAATCGTACGGATATGCAACCACCAACCAGTGTTTAAACCGGATCGTAACCACATCCATCACAAATTTCTCGATATGGGCATGAGTGCACATAAAGCGATGATCAGTATCGTCATAATCGCTTGCTTGTTCAGCAGCCTCAATATCTTGTTGGTATCATTCGTGAATATCAATATCGTATTTGCCGGCGACATCGTGATCTGGGTGGCATTAAGCATTTGGTTCGAAAGGGGCGGAAACAAAAAAGAATCTTTAAAAGGAAAAGAATTGGTCAAACGAATTTAGAAAAAGACAAATAATGAAAGCATGTTTTATGGGACTGGGCTATATCGGCCTGCCTACCGCAACTATCGCTGCCGGAAGCGGTATTCAAGTTATCGGGGTCGATGTGGATCCTAAAGTAGTGGAAATGACAAACCGGGGGATTATCCATATTGTGGAACCGGGGTTGCAAGAGTTGTGCGCGGAAGCCGTGGAATCCGGCAAACTGAAGGCTTCAAATGTACCGGAAGAGAGCGATGTGTACCTGATTGTCGTTCCGACTCCGTTCAAAGGTAATCACGAACCGGATATTTCATATGTTGAAACAGCGACACGCATGGTCATACCTTTCCTCAAGAAAGGAGATCTTTTCGTTATCGAATCGACCTCGCCAGTCGGGACCACCGAAAAGATGGCAAACCTGCTTTACGCATTGCGTCCGGAACTGGAAGGGAAAATATACATCGCTTACTGCCCGGAGCGCGTTTTGCCAGGCAATGTCATCTACGAGCTGATGCAAAACGACCGGGTGATCGGTGGAATCAACGTCGAATCGACCGAAAAGGCGATACAATTCTACAGCCGTTTTGTCAAAGGGACACTCCACAGGACAAATGCCCGGACTGCGGAGATGTGCAAACTGACGGAAAATTCGTCACGTGACGTCCAAATTGCTTTCGCCAACGAACTGTCGCTGATCTGCGACAAGGCTGGTATCAACGTATGGGAGCTGATCGAACTTGCCAACAAACATCCGCGTGTCAATATCCTGCAACCGGGTTCAGGCGTGGGCGGGCATTGTATCGCTGTCGATCCCTATTTCCTGACCTCCGAATTTCCCTATGAATCGCAACTTATCTCGAAAGCACGCGAAATCAACAACTACAAAGCGTTCTGGTGTGCCGAAAAGATCGAAAATGCCATCTTGCATTTCTTCCTCGAACATCACCGCAAACCGGTTGTCGCTCTGATGGGCCTCGCTTTCAAGCCTAATATCGATGACCTGCGCGAATCGCCAGCCAAGTACATCACATCGAAAGTCCTCCAACGTTCAGCCGACACAGACATCCTGGTTGTCGAACCCAATGTTCATGAACATACTGTATTCAAGCTGACCGGTTATAAAGAGGCTTACGACCGCGCCGATATCGTCGCCTTCCTCGTTTCCCACAAAGAATTCAAAAAATTACCATACGATGAAGAAAAAGTGATCCTGGACTTTTGCGGAGTGTTTAAGAGATAGGGATGAAAATAGCGAACAAGTCCAAATCCATCACCTCAGGTTCAATCAAAAGAAATTTTGTATTGAACCTGTCGAATACGATAACAGCGCTCCTTTTCCCCCTGGTCACGTTTCCTTATGCTTCCCGGATCTTATTTGCAGAAGGCATCGGACGAGTGCAATTCTTTCTGTCGATCATCGATTATATCGCCCTATGTACGGCATTAGGAATTCCTTTGTATGCCGTCCGGGAAATTGCAAGAGTACGGGATGATGCGGTGCTACGGAGTAAGACGACAACCGAAATCCTGCTGCTTCATGCCCTGTTGACGTTAGCGGGTTATGCCGTCGTCTTGTTACTCGCTTTCACGGTTGCGAAAATCGAGGTAGATGTGCCTTTATTCCTGTTGCTCAGTTCGACTTTGTTCTTCAATGCAATCGGAGTTGCCTGGTTCTATCAGGCAATAGAAGATTTTAAATATATTACGATCCGGAGTTTGATTGTTCGCATCGTGTCTCTCGTCGCTCTCTTCGTTTTTGTCAAAGACAAGGACGACTTATTCTATTACGCCACTATTCTGGTGATCGCAAATGTAGGGGGAAATATATTCAACTTCTTCCGTTTACGAAAATACCTTCTGTTCATTTCCTGGAAAGAGTTAAACCTGTGGAAACATTTGAAGCCGGCTTTACGGATATTCGTCCTGAACCTGATGATCAGCATTTATGTCAATCTCGATTCCATCATGCTGGGTTTTCTCAAAAACGAACAGGCTGTCGGGTTCTATACGGCAGCCACACGGGTAACGAAAGCGGTCATAGGATTAGTTTCATCATTAGGGATGGTTCTTCTTCCCAGGTTCTCCAACATGATCAGCAACAGGCAGCTAAAAGATTTCAGAACTTTGGCAGACAAGGCGATAAGTCTTATTCTTTGTTTATGCCTGCCGATGGCAACAGGGATTATCTTCATGTCGAAGCCAATCATCAAGTTGTTTTGCGGACCAGATTTCACCCCTTCCATACTCACTTTGCAACTGATCGCCCCAACCATTTTCTTCATCGGCCTATCGGGCATCTTGGGTATGCAAATCCTCTATCCACAAGGGAAGGAAAAGCTGGTCATTATAGCAACAGGTACAGGTGCAGTCATCAATTTCACCCTGAATTATCTGCTGATTCCCCGGTACTTTCAGTATGGTGCGGCCATCTCCACTTCGATTGCCGAATTGTCCGTTCTCGTCGTAATAATTCTGATCGGGAAGAAATTTCTCCCTATCCGGTTCATAAGCAGGCAAAACCTACAATATTTCCTGGGTACCCTCCTGATAACGGCTTTTCTCTTTCTTATCAATCATTTAAGACTTGACGACTATCTGAAGCTGCTTATCGGGATACCGGTGTCGGTCGTCTTTTATTGTCTGTATCTCTATGGGCGAAAAGATGCATTCGCCTTACAGATCAAAAATATCCTCGTATCAAAATTAAAATCACATATATGAAAAAGTATGATTATCTGATTGTCGGGAGCGGACTATACGGCTCCGTATTCGCCTACAAAGCAAGACAGGCCGGAAAGAAAACAATCGTCATAGACAAACGTCCGCACCTCGGTGGGAATTTGTATTGCGAAAATATAGAAGGGATCAATGTCCATAAATATGGAGCTCATATTTTCCATACCTCCAACAAGGAAGTATGGGATTTCGTCAACTCCATTGTCGAATTCAACCGGTATACGAACTCACCGATTGCCAACTACAAAGGGAAATTATTCAATCTGCCCTTCAACATGAATACATTCTACACCTTATGGGGTACAAAAACTCCGGAAGAGGCAATGAAAAAGATTGAAGAACAACGAAAGGCATCCGGCATCACCGATCCTCAGAACCTGGAAGAGCAAGCGATCTCACTGGTCGGAAAAGATATCTATGAAATATTAATCAAAGGATATACGGAAAAACAGTGGGGCAGGAAAGCGACGGAGGTTCCGGCATTTATCATCAAAAGGTTACCTGTACGTTTCACATTTGATAATAATTATTTCAACGATCGATATCAAGGTATACCTGTCGGCGGCTATAACAAACTGATAGAGGGTTTGCTCGAAGGGACAGAAGTCCGGACAGGGACCGACTTTTTCTCAGACCGCTCCTACTTCGAATCGCTTGCCGAAACGTTAGTCTATACCGGCAAAATAGACGAATTTTATCGTTATCGATTCGGGAAGTTGGCATACAGGAGCCTCCGATTCGAGCAAGAGACACTGGATTATCCTAACTACCAAGGGAATGCAGTTGTCAATTATACAGAAGCAGAAGTACCTTTCACCCGCATTATCGAACACAAGCATTTTGAATTCGGTACACAAAATAAAACTGTTATCACGCGCGAATACTCCACCGAATGGAAAGACAACGATGAACCTTATTATCCCATAAACGATCAGAAAAACAATGATGTTTACAAGCGGTACAAGGAGCTGGCCGACAAAGAGAAGAATATTATATTCGGTGGACGCCTCGCCGAATACAAGTACTACGATATGCACCAGATTGTCGAAGAAGTTCTCAAAAAGTTTTGATATGATCATATATGCATTCATCGTGACTTACAACAGGCTCGATCTGCTTAAAAAAACGATTGCCTGCTTGCAGCACCAGTCTCACCCTATCGACAAATTGTTTATCGTGAACAACGGTTCGACTGATGGCACGGCCGAATGGTTATCCGCCCAACCGGATTTACAGGTGATCCACCAACAAAATATCGGTGGAGCCGGTGGTTTTTCTACCGGGGTCCAACATGCATATATGGAGGGAGCCGATTGGATTTGGATGATGGACGACGATGTTTTTCCGGCTCCTGATTGTCTGGAAACATTACTGAAATATAGCAACCGCTCGCTTTGCCTCCATCCGGCACGGTATTATTCCGATGACGTTTATGTTCCGTGGGGATATCAGTATGACATACGGAAGGATAAAGAGACAAAAATCTCTCCTGAGAACTTCGGGAAAGAGATTTTTTCCGTCAACGTCGGTTGTTTCGAAGGAATGCTCATCCATCGTTCCATCATCGACAAGATCGGTTTTCCGGACAAACGATTTTTCATCACCAGCGATGACCGGATATACGGATATCTCGCCAGCCTGCATACGGATGTCACGCTTGTGCGGGATGCCAAACTGAAACGGCAGGCTCTTTCTTACGAAACGAAAAACAACCCGATGTACACTTACTATGTGATCCGGAATTTCCATCTCCGAAACGAATATTGCCGGAGACTGTCCGGGGACAAGGGATTCACATTTTGGACTAAAGTCCGGTTCGCCCTTGGTCTTTTAAAATCTTATACATACAGGTATTCTCATTTGGAAAAACCGCTCCGGCAGAAAATGAGAAAAGCTGTCCGCAAAGGAACGATAGACTGTCTCAAGAAGAAAACAGGTAACACATTCGCAATCTGAAATGCTGACAATTTCGAAGAATAATATAGATTATATATTCATCTGTATCATCTTGTTGTTTTCGACAAGTGCCAATATATATTTATCAGGTATCCCGGGGTGCATCCTTCTATTTGCATGTACTCTTTCATTTCAGTTCATCCAGGAAAGGAAAATTCTTATCAGCAGTAAATTTGCGCTTTTCATCGGCTTATTATCGGTTTATTTCGGACTGCTCTCTTTCCTGCATCACCAGTTAGAGTATTACAAATTCATCTGCTATTTCACTTATTCGTATGCAGCATATGCCACCATACGGATTGTTTCGGACAAACTTTTGTTTTACCTCGAGACAGCCATAACCATGTTCGCCTACATAAGCGTGTTTTTCTTTTTATGGCAACTTGTCAATCCAGCAAGTCTGTTCTATATCGCCAAACTGATCGGCACACAATACCCGGATGCCCTTGCCTCATCCGAATATCGGTTTGCTTACAACATACTTGTCTACTCGATCAATTCCCCGCTCGACGGATCGTTTACCCGGAACTGCGGATTATTTTTCGAACCAGGATTACATGCTTGTATTCTCTGCTTGGCATTGGCCCTGAACATCATGAGAAACAATCTGAAATTCGAGAGACGTTTTTTCCTGCTCACATGCGTATTGCTGACAACTTTCTCAACAACAGGTTTCATTATCTATCTATTCATTCTGATGGTGGCGGGATACAACCGGTCAAAAAAGTACTCCTTTCTGTTTCTTCCCCTACTCACCCTGATCCTTCTACCTTTTTTGTATTCTGATTTTTTCATTCTGAAAATCACAAATGATTTTGAACAGATGATCAACTACGAACAAGTATTCCAGTTGGCCAAAGAGAGCGATTCCCTACAGACCCCCGGAAGATTGATCTCGCTCCGTTTGGCATTCATAGACTTTCAGCATCACCCGTTTTGGGGTGGAGGGACAAAAGTTTCCTCATTATCCGACCTGTATGGCGGAGAAGTAATGCTGGTAAGCGGATTCGCCATGCTGCTGGTTTATTATGGCATATCGATGGCTATCATATGGATATATGGTTTTTACAGGTTCTCAATATTTGTCCGGTCGTTTTACCAGGTCAAAGGTGGCAAATACCTGCTTTTTTTCGTTTTGCTCTTGATCTCTTTATCATACGAAATCGAGTTCCCTCTCTTTTTCATAATTGCGACTTTACCATTCTTTCATTCATACGAACATAAAACAATACCTCATCCGATAAAAAATAAAAATGAATATATTGCAAGTTATATATAGTCTCTCACAAGGCGGAGCCGAACGCTTTGTCGTCAACCTGTCCAACGAGTTGGCCGAAAAAGGACATAGGGTCACATTAGGAACTTTCCGGGATGACGAAACCGACCCGAAGATGTCATTCAACCGGCAATTTCTGAATAAGAAAGTCCGCTATGTCAATCTGAAGATTTCGCCCGGTTTTTCATTGGAAAAGATAAACCGGATAGAGAATCTCGTAAAAGACACAAGACCGGACATCATCCATTGCCACTTGAATGTAATCCCCTATTTCTACCGATTGGCTATGACCAATCGGAAAACAAAGATATTCCATACTCTGCATAACCTTGCCGAAAAGACGTATGAAAGCAAGTATCAGTTTTACATCAACAAATTCTTTTACGCCAACCGGCTAATCAGGCCTGTTACGATTTCCAGGGAATGTCAGTTTTCATTTGAAAAGCTTTACAAATTACAGGGAGTTCCGAACATAAACAATGGTTGTCCCGAAATACATCCTACCTCTCTGTTCCCTGAAACCCTAAAAGAGGTAGCAAGCTATAAAACAAATGCGGCCGAACCGCTATTCATCCATGTCGCCAGGTTCCATCCGCAAAAGAACCAAGAACTGCTGGTCGATGCTTTTAATAAACTGGCTGCCGGACAGAACCGGTTTACACTTCTTATTATCGGGAATGGCTTCGACACACCGAAAGGATTAGAATTGCAACAAAAAGCATGTCGGAATATTCATTTTTTAGGGCTCAAAGCAAATGTCAGTGATTATCTGCTCTGCTCCGATGCTTTCTGCCTGACATCACACTACGAAGGATTGCCCATCAGTTTGCTGGAAGCCTTGTCATGCGGATGTGTTCCCATCTGTACGGCAGTAGGAGGAATAACCGATGTGATCGAAGATAAGGTAGAAGGTTATCTCTCGAAAGATTTGTCGGTCGATTCATATCTTACAGCAATAAAAGCATTCATGAATTGTCCGGGATATATAAGCAAGAAGGTATTGAAAACGCATTTCAAAAATAATTATTCGATGGGACAATGCACCGACAAATATCTACAACTTTATCGCTCATGAAGTAAATATCCATATTCCAAAACATAAAAAGATGAGACAACTAAAAGTATTATTCACAGTGCCTTCACTATCTTTGATCGGTGGTGTTGCCAATCATTACTCCGGATTGAAAAGCTATTGGACGGAAAATGTCAAATACAATATAATAGGAAAAAGGCATAACATAAAAGGAATATATTGGTTACCTTTTGATATTCTCAAGTTTACTCTGAATTTAATATTCTTCTCTCCGGATATCGTCATATTAAACCCATCTCTGGGAGTGTCTGCACTAAAAAGAGATACCATATTCCTAACACTAAGTAGGTTATTCCGCAGAAACACGGCCTTGTTTTTCCACGGTTTCAACGAAAATACAGTTACAAACATCGACAAAAAGAGATTAGCAAAAACATTGAATCGGAATGTATGCATATTCGTTTTGGCAAGGAGCTTTAAAAAGACATTAGAAATGTGGGGAGTAAAAGTTCCTATTTACATAATGACAACCAAAGTTGATGACAGGCTCGTTGATAATTTTGACATCCATTCCCGTAGCGGGAACATTCGGAACATTCTTTTTTTATCACGTATCACCATTGAAAAAGGAATATTTATAGCAATACAGGCTTACCGGAAATTACAGAAACTTCACCCACATCTGAAACTTACGATCGTCGGGGAAGGAGAGGCCTTAAAAGAGGCACAGGTTTTCTGCGCAAAAAACAATTTACAACAAGTCATATTCACTGGCCCTTTGCAAGGCGAGAAATTGAAAGAAGCCTTCCGTAAAGGAGATTTATATTTATTCCCGTCATTTCATGAAGGAATGCCAACCTCTGTTTTGGAAGCTATGGCTTTTGGAATTCCAGTCATAACACGCCCGGTAGGAGGCTTGGTCGATTTTTTCGAGAATGAGAAGATGGGGAAAATGGTCGATAGCATAAAACCTTCCGATTTTACTGAAGCAATAGAATCTCTTCTTACGAATGTCAATCTGGTAAAACAAATATCCTTATACAATTATCAATATGCACAAAAGCATTTTCTGGCATCCCGGATTGCACTTGACATGGAAAACAAACTCAAAGCTGTTTTAGACTTTAAAGAATAACGTTAAGAACAATATGGTAAAGACTTCCTATCTCAATCAAATGATAGACGGGCTGGACAAATGGCTGCAATCCATCCGCTTCTGTTATATGGAATGCAATTACATTCCGGAAAAATTATTGACGAATAATCACCGTTTAAATGTGATTTTAAGAACATTCTTCCGTCTTTCTCCCATCAATCTCAGAGGAAACAGAAAAGGAGATGCCTATCCTTTGACACCGCAAGCAAATGTCGCATTATTGAAAGCCTATAACTTATCAAAAGACAAAGAGATCATCCAGATGCTTCTTAAACGAATATGGAAGCTCCGTTCAACAAAGACAAAACATTTTGCATTAAAGCAAGGTATAAAAATATCTATCAGTTTATATGAAAATGATAAAGAAGACCCCACCCCATTAAATACGGTATGGTTCGGACAATTCCTTTTGGAAGAGCAAGCTGGGATATTCAGTAAACAAGATAAAAAAGAACTTTTGCTATCCATATCGGATTATTTAATAGAAGAATCGGGCTATAACGATCACCATTCGGAAGGAGTCTATTTTTATTACGGACCTACACTGAAAAAAGAGATCTATAACGCCAGCTCTTTAATAAGCTCCTTCCTGCTACGTGTCGGTCATTTATACGATATTCAACTCTATAAAACACTCGGTGAGCGAGGTATCCAATATATCGTGAATAAACAAAATGACGACGGCAGTTGGTTTTATGCCTCTCCCCCCGAAATAAAATCGATCGATTGTTTCCACCAATCCTATATTTTACAAGCTCTTTGTATGGCAAAAGATTATCTGCCATTTGATATTTCCATAAGTATAGAAAAAGGAATCCGCTATTACCGGCAGAACTTATTTAAAAAGTACGGCGATCTGGTTATTCCGATTCGGTATGACAAAAGATATCCGCCCCGAAACACATGGTTATTCCAACTTGTCGATGGAAGAGATATTGCCGAAGCTTTAATTTTTTTTTCCAAATATAGCTATGACGAAACAATGATAAACGGGTTGCTATCCTATCTGTATAAAGAATTTCATAACAAAAAGACAGGCGCTTTTGCCAGTGAGATTCTAATATGGGGTAAGAACAAAATCCCCTATATCGAATTTCAGGCTTGGTTTCTATATGCTTTAAAGATTGTTTCATCTTCTATCAAAAAAGAATCGATATGAAAATTATTTCAAACTATCCCAATTTTAAGAACAAGGGGGGAGCTCAGGATATCACCATTCAATTAGCAAAAAAGCTGAATGGAAATATACCAATCGTATTGACAGACACCCCTATGGATAAAATACATCCGGACTATAAAAAAGAGAATATACATTTTGAAAAATTTAGTATTTATTCGATTTTCAAATATAATGCCCCAGACACAGTATTTCTATCCCATCACCGTTCTCAAACTTCACGTTTGATGTTTTTAAACTTTTTCTTCGCCGGGAAATTAAAAATTATACATGTGGCTCACAATACTTTCACAAACTTAAAACCACTCACCTGGTTACCGGAAAGAATCGTAGCCATCTCCAATGGCGTGAAACAAAATCTCATTAACTATTTTCATATAAAAAGCGACAGGATAACCGTCATTTTCAACGGGATAGAAGATATCTTCCGCAATACTCATAACAGACAAGACAGAAGCGAAATAAGAGTCTTATTAGCCGGGCGTATCTGTCCTGTAAAACAACAAACAGAATTAGTCAAACAAACCAAAGGAAAACTATTGTCTCATATCAAGTTCTATTTTGCCGGTACCGGAGCACAAATGGATGAGCTGAAACAGGAGATCGGAAAATCAGACCAGTATTTTGTATTAGGGCAAATAGATATCGGAAAGGAAATGCCCGAATACGATTATGTCTGTCTGTTTTCCAAGAATGAAGGGTTAGGACTGACCTTGATTGAAGGGTGTATGTTCGGAAAACCATTAATATCGAATGATCTGGCAAGTGTACAAGATGTCAATATAAACGGTTATAATGGTTTTGTCGCAGACACGTGGGAAAAACTCGTCATTTGCCTGAACTCACTGCCTTTGCCCAACTCTGAAAAATATCAATCCTTATCCAAACATTCGAGAGCTCTTTATGAAAAACGCTTCAGGGCTTCCACTATGATAAATGAATATAAAACAATCATTCAATCTTTTTCAAATCAGAATGAACGATAGCAGAATAAAAATAAACGGAATAAAAGTCCACCCTTTTCCCTCGGATTCCAGTTTGCTGGAGTATGTGGGGGAACATAAAGGAATATTGGTGGCGATAAATGCAGAGAAAATACTGCATGCGAACGAACAGATGCGGGATATCGTGAACAGGAATATCGGGTATTGCGATGGCATAGGAGCTGTCATGGCGGTACGGCGGCACGGAGCCGGAGATGCCGTCAAGATCGCGGGATGTGAACTGTGGCTGAAGATTATAAAAAACTTGTACCCAAAAGGAAAGACGTTCTACCTGATCGGGAGTAAACAACCCGTGATAGAGAAGACCGTCACCCGATTGAAAGAAGATTTTCCTGGAATCAGGATAGCCGGCTACCGGAATGGATACATACAGGCAGAGATAGAGCAAAAAGAACTGATCGAAGAGATCAAGAGAAAACGGCCGGATGTTGTCTTCGTCGCAATGGGATCACCCAAACAAGAGCTCTTGATGGAAGAAATGCATCAGGCACATCCTGCGATCTACCAAGGGTTGGGAGGGAGTTTCGATGTCTATACCGGAAATGTGAAACGGGCACCCGAATGGTGGGTGAAACACAATATCGAATTTGCATACCGCCTATTGAAGCAGCCCTCACGCATCAAACGACAGATACATTTAATCAAATTCCTGATACTGGTCAAGACAGGAAAAATCTAAACAGAAACATCATGAAGAAAATTATGCTTGTCTTCGGCACTCGCCCCGAAGCAATTAAAATGGCGCCATTGATAAAAGCGTTCCAACAGAAAAAAAATAAATTCGAGACCATTGTCTGCGTTACCGGACAGCACAGGGAGATGCTGGACCAAGTATTGAGACTTTTCAACATCCGGCCCGATTACGATCTCAACATCATGAGGCAGGGACAGGATCTATACGACGTAACAGCCCGAGTGTTGACAGGGATGCGAGACGTCCTGCAGGAAGCAAAGCCTGATATCGTCCTGGTTCATGGAGACACCACAACTTCAACGGCTGCAGCACTTGCCGCCTTCTACGGGCAAATACCGGTAGGGCATGTAGAAGCGGGACTGCGTACGCATAACATCTACAGCCCCTGGCCCGAAGAAATGAACAGACAGATCACGGGGAGGATTGCAACCTGGCATTTCGCCCCTACCGCCTTGAGCCGGAACAATTTGCTACAGGAAGGTGTCGATGCGGACAATATCCATATTACCGGAAACACTGTGATCGATACTCTTTATCACGTTGTCTCAACAATTCGTGAGAATCCAACCTTACGCCAGCAACTCAACATCCAATTGAGATCCGCAGGTTATAAAACCGCGTATTTTGCGGAACAAAGCCGTCGCAAAATGGTTTTAATAACAGGCCACCGCCGGGAAAATTTCGGCGACGGATTCATCCAGATATGCCAAGCAATCAAGACTTTGGCTGAACGGTATACAGAGGTGGACTTTGTCTATCCCATGCACTTGAACCCAAATGTCAGGAAACCCATTCACGAGGTATTCAGGAATGCTCATCTTTCCAATCTGTTTTTTATAGAGCCGTTGGAATATCTGCCTTTCGTCTATCTAATGGAGAAGTCGACACTCGTCCTGACCGACAGTGGTGGTATACAAGAAGAGGCTCCGGGTTTAGGAAAACCGGTACTTGTTATGCGTGACACCACGGAACGGCCGGAAGCGCTTGACGCAGGAACGGTGAAGTTGGTTGGAACGGATTACGACCGGATTGTGAATGAGGTATCCCGCTTGCTGGACGACAATACTTATTATAACCGTATGAGCCAGGCAATAAATCCCTATGGAGACGGGACTGCCAGCCAACGAATCGTTCAAACAATAGAAAAAGTAATATGAAAAATCTTGACAAAGAACAAGCAACCGTCTGGCCGCCAACGGACGAGACAACGGCGCCCGGTACAATGTTTCTTCGGATTCCTGCTTCTGCTGGTATCGACCACCATACAGGCACAAATACCACAGGAACTGATCGATAAAGCCCGTGCCGCCGGGATAACGGAGGAACAGATACAAAAAGAAATAACCAAACAGGGGAAAGAACAAAACGGAATCAACCAAATCATTTATCCGCCTACGGAAAACACCGTATCCGACCGTTCCCTTTCTGCCCAACAGACGCTTCCTTCGCTAACGGAACAGCGCAACGAGCATAAGCCGGAACAACCTTTGGAAAATATTGTTTTCGGACGCGAGATTTTTTCCGATAAGAATTTGACATTCGAACCGGAGTTGAACATACCGACGCCTAAAAATTATGTTCTATCGGCAGGAGACGAGTTACTGATCAATGTCTGGGGAGATTCGGAGCTGAATCTGAAACTCAGTATTTCTCCCGACGGGACAATCCTGATCCCCAATGTCGGTCCGGTATCCCTGAGCGGACTGACTATCGAAGCGGCAGAGAACCGTATCCGGCAAGAATTGGGGAAAATCATGGCAACGCTCGATGGCAACCAACCCAACACGTTTGTTTCTGTCGGACTGGGACAGATCCGCAGCATCAAAGTCAATATTGTCGGTGAGGCTGTTGCACCCGGAACTTATACACTCTCGTCGCTCGCCACGCTTTTCAACGCCCTTTATGCGGCAGGAGGGGTAAACGACATAGGTTCGCTACGAAACATCAAGATATACAGGAACAGCAAAGAGATCGCCAACCTCGATGTGTATGACTATCTGCTGAACGGCAAATACGACACGAATATACGCCTGGAAGACAACGACATGATTATTATCGGACCTTACGAACAGCTTGTCACCGCTGCCGGAAAAGTAAAAAGAGACCGCACCTATGAACTCCGGCGGGGAGAGACGCTTGCCGACCTGCTCGACATGGCAGGCGGGTTTACGGGCGATGCCTACACCGGCAGCATACGGGTGAAACGCAAAGCCGGAGACCGCTACAAGATTGCCTCTGTCAATGAAGAACAGTTCCAGACATTCGTACTGCAAGACGGCGATTCGCTGATGGTCGATTCAGTCATTCCTTTCTACGATAACCGGATCATCATTTCCGGTGCCGTCTGGCGTCCAGGTGAATACGAACTGAGCCCGGACGTGCACACCGTCAGGCAATTGATCGGACAGGCATCGGGCCTTAAAGGAGATGAGTTTGCCGGACGCGCACAGATCACAAGGCTCAACCCGGATTTCACCAGTTCGGTGATCGCCATCAATATTGTAGACATTTTGAACGGGAAAGCTCCTGACATCGAATTGCAGAAAGAAGACCGGCTCTATATACCTTCTCTGTTTGACCTTCGTGAACCTTATACGATCAAAGTCAGCGGAGCAGTCAACGCTCCCGACACCGTACTACCTTTCCGTAAGAACTTGACGGTTGAGGATGTTATCGTCCTCGCCGGCGGCCTGCGTGAAGCGGCATCGATCATCAATGTGGAAGTGGCACGACGGATCAAAGACCCGTCCGCCACCCGAAGCAGCAACCAAACGGCCGAGACTTTTAGCTTTACCCTCGATGAAGGACTGGCAGTCACCTCCGGCGATACGCTTTTCACCCTCGAACCTTTCGATGAAGTGTTCGTCCGTTTTTCTCCCGGTTATCAGGAGCAACAAGTCGTAAAGGTCGGAGGCGAGATCACTTTTACAGGCAGCTATGCTTTAAAGAAAAAAAACACGCGTTTAAGCGAACTGATCGTACAGTCGGGAGGCATCACTCCGGATGCCTATGTACGGGGAGCCAGCCTAAAGCGAAAACTGACGACGGACGAGTTGCGCCAGATCGAGACTCTCCTGCAATTGAGTAACAACAGCAAGCAGAGTCGTGACTCGATCACCGTTTCACTTGCCAACCTGAAAGAATACCCCGTAGGCATCGATCTGCAAAAGGCACTCGCCCATCCGGGAAGTGCCGACGATCTGGTGTTGCGCGACGGAGATGTGCTCTATATCCCCCAACAACAAAGCACGGTGAAGGTGAGCGGTTCCGTCACCTACCCCAACAGCGTGACCTATACGAAAGGGATGAACGTCCGCGACTGTCTCTCGCAAGCCGGAGGCTACAACGACATTGCCCGCAAGTATCCGATCGTCATCTACATGAATGGAAAAGTGGCGACTACACAGCGTAAGATGATTTTTTTCAAACGCTACCCCAAGGTCGAACCGGGCTGCGAAATCGTAGTGCCAGCCAAGACGCAACGCGACCGCCGGACAAGCCTGGCAGAGATCATGAGTGTCGGCAGTTCCGTCACTTCAATGGCTGCAATGATAACGTCAATGGTTAATCTCCTAAAGTAAACAGATGGATAAGAACAATCATACCCCGTCGTCTCCACTACCGGAGATCGACTTGATCGCTCTCGCCGGTTACCTGTGGAAAAAGCGGCGTTTCTTCGGCAAATGTTGCGGGATTGCAACAGTGGTAGGGCTCATCATTGCATTCAGCATACCCAAAGAATTTTCCACAACGGTGAAACTGGCTCCCGAAACGACCAATGCCACAGGCAAGATGGGCAGCCTCGGCGGGCTGGCGGCAATGGCAGGGATAGACATTGGCTCGGCCTCCGGCCAGGATGCTTTGTCGCCGAACCTCTATCCCGACATTGTGCACAGTACACCTTTCCTGTTGGAGCTTTTCCCCGAAAAGGTGACCGACAAAGAGAAGAAATACACGATTTCTTTATACAATTACATGGCCGACCATCAGCGTTCCGCCTGGTGGACCATTCTTGTGAAAGCGCCTTTAAAAGGGATCGCGGCCTTTCGTTCGTTTCTCTCCGACAATGAAGAGAACGATGGCCGGCTCAACCCCTTCCGGCTCACCCACAAACAAGAAGAGGTACTGAAAAGTCTACGCCAACGCATCACGGTCTTTGTCGATAAGAAGACACAGGTCGTTACTCTCGGTGTCGACATGCAAGACCCGCTAATCTCGACCGACGTGGCACACAGTATCGTGATAAAACTGCAAACCTACATCACGCATTACCGTACACAGAAAGCAAAGAAAGACATGGAATTTACGGAAAAAGTACTAAAAGAGTCCCGCAGTGCCTATTACAAAGCACAGCAAGCCTATGCAGCTTTTGAAGACAGCAACAAAAACATCATCTCCGCCAGTTACCGTACCGAGCAAGAACGTTTACGCAATGAGATGACTCTTACATTCAATGTATATAACACGCTGGCACAAAAACTCGAACAGGACAAACTCCGGGTACAGGAACAAACGCCGGTCTACACCATTATCGAACCGGCAACCGTTCCTCTCAAAGCATCCTCTCCCCAAAAATTGTTGATTCTGGCAGCATTCGTCTTCCTTGCCTTCATCGGGGGATGCGGATACTTGCTCATCAAGGAATATGCGAACTTTTCACCATCGGAATCCGAAGTCCAAGACCCGCAAAAGGCTTTATGACCGGCTCACCTGCAGTCCTTTATCCGACAAACTCATTTCGACAAAACGGGCATTGCCATTTTGCGGGTCAGTCGTGAGAAGCCGGCGGATCTGCAAAGAGGCTTCCGGGTCTTTGGCTACGATATAAAGGTAACCACCTCCGCCGGCACCGGGAAGTTTATAGCCCAGAGCATACTCTTTGATACGAGAGATAAGCCGTTCTACGGCAGGCGGATTTGTCCCGGCATCAAGTGCCTTGTTTTGTTCCCAACTTTTACCGACCAACCGTCCATAAGAAGCGAAATCACCTCGAAGGATCGCCTCGTACATATCTAATGCATGCACCTTCATTTCGGAAAGCAGACGAAGATGCGTACCACTGTTTAAGAACATTCCACGTACAATTTCAGCAAGGATATCTTTCGCCGTACGGGTAATCCCTGTATAGTAAAGCAGGTGGCAAGCACGATATTCGGGTTCGGTAAAAAGATATTCCGGCAACCAACGTACCGATGGGTTCTGGTGGAAGCCCTCACCCGTCTGCAACAGTTTCAATCCATGCAACACGCCACCGTACTGGTCTTGCCAGCCCCCTCCGGTCGTGAGCAACTGCTCAAGGATCAGCGTCCGGTTACCAATCTCGTTCTTATCCCACGCCAAACCACAAAAATCCGACAACGCACCCAATACCGTAGCTGCGAGGATCGAACTTGTTCCCAAACCGGAACCGGCCGGGATTGCAGCCAGCAAGGTCACCTCCAACCCACAACCGAATGCTTTCAACTGCTCTTCCAGCGAAGCATAACGACCTGCAGAGAATTCGGGTGTAAACCCGGCCAGAGCCAACGCCGCTTTCGGGATAGAGAAAGGAGAACCGACCTTGTTAAAGTTACGCAGTTCGTCCCAAGTCGAGATACTCTCCATCGCCCCGATGTCGATAGAACGAAGAATGATACGATACTCGCGAGCCGGCTTCACATAAACCTGTAAGGGAGGCTGCCCGTTCAACTCGATCGCCACGTTCACGACATTGCCGCCGGCATACATACAGTAAGGAGGCGTATCCGTCCAGCCTCCCGCCAAGTCGATACGCACAGGACTGCGCCCCCAGACAATCTGATCGCGATAGACATTAAGGCGAGGAGCCTGTTTCTCCTCTGCAATCGTACCGATCAAGCCTTCACGCAACAGTGAGAATGCCTGCTGCTGTTCCACCATCCCCCGTTCATCACCAGAAAGTTGCAGAACACGGGCACGGAACATATGGTCATGCACACGCTTCATCAACGGTGCTTCTGCCGGCAAGGCCTCTGGTAGCGCAATTCCTCCGGAGACAAATTCAGAAGCGGCATCAGCCAGATCCAACTGATAGAAAATACTTTTATCATGATTAGCTGCAAGCATCGGCCAGTTTTTCTTTCTGAACGCTTCGCGCTGGGCAAACAAACGACGGAGATTCGCACAGTCGGAAAGTCGGTTTGCAGACATTTTTTCAGCCGTTTTCCATACCCGGCCTCCTTCATCCAGATGGGGTTCGGAGACCATCCAGCGCAATGCGACTTCCAGTTCGTCCACACTCCGACAGACAGGGAACAAAGCTGCATTCTGTATGTCGGTACACTCCGGCAGGCTGATCTCCCGCTCCGCAACCCATTCCACGATGGGACGCCCCATAAAGAGCGTTGATTCATCCGCCGTATTTCCTTTGAAAGTATCATTGAAACCATACGGACGCGCCACCCAACCTTCGTCTCCGACAGGCACGACATCAATGCACACACCGGAAGGAATGTGTAACTCCCAATCGTTCACCGGAACACCCGTAATCACATGCCGATCGGCAAGACTCCACCGTTTCCCGACAAAACTGTTTTCGATCCACAGTTCGGAATTGCCGGAGGTCAGTGAACAACAAACTTCAGCATTCTGAACAAACATGGCCGGATGCGGTTTTACCTTACGTTGCATGATTGCTCGTTGGTCACGTACAAGGTTCTGCACCGACAGCGTCGAGGAAATCAGTTCGCGGCTCGTACCATAATGGTAAAACTCCCCTCCCGGCAACGGCAAGATAGCAACGGTCAGCGCATTCAATTCTTCGTCGGTTATGCGCGGATGAACTCCGAGAGCAAGACCGAACTCAGAATACAGGTCGTATTCCTTCATCTGTTTTCCGTCCGGATAGTAAGAATGTTTCATCAACAGTTCCACCGCCCGGTCACTGAGCAACCAGACTCCTATATCCATCAGGAAAAGATGCGTGCCCGCCAAGCGTCCCAACTCGTCGAGAGTAGGTTTCTGAAGCATGAAATCGAGCTGGTCGGGAGATTTGCGGTCCGACACAAAGACTCCGTGGCGAGTGGCAAGTACAGGATCCACCCACAAGCCGTAACAAACAACATCGGCCTCAGGGATCTCCTGCAACGGCTCGCTGTTACGCAGGTAGACATCGCCACTGGCAATCAACGTATGCAACGAATCCGGTGCTTTGCGCATGATCTCCTCATACAGCGGTAGTTGGAGTGAAAGGAGGTTTTGAGACAATTTCTGTCCCCTCGCCCACCTGAACACCGGAATGGGTGTCAATATCTTGCCCGAAGGAGCATATCCGGGCAAACGTCGGCTCTGCCCTCCCGCATGCAGTAAAATTCGCTTTTCACGCGCCAGCCATTCTCCGGCAGTCAACGCTCCGGCAGTTTCATCGTCCCGACGGCAAGCTTCAAGCAACCAAGTCGTTCCTCCACCTGATCCCAGACGGGCACCTACCGGATCGGACGTACAAAACCAATCCGCCGGATCGGCATTCGCTATCTCATGAAAACAGCCAACCAGGTTAGGCGGCAGTGACAATAATTTCTTCATATCCCACTATTCTTTCCGGCAAAAATACTCCTTTCCCCTTTCACTGCGTAAAATTTAATTTAATTTTTATTTTCAGAGGCTGTTTCGTTTAAATTATTATATCCACCTTTGTAGAGGGAATGCACTCTTATAATCATATGACAATAAAAAAAGTTGGTAAATACTAATCCCACCCTTTCTTTTCTATTTCTGAAGTATCTTTAGTTATTCATTTAATATTCAGATGGTATGATATACGGTTATGTAAGAGTCAGTACGGATAAACAGAGTACTGAGAATTAACGTTTCGAGATTGAAAACTATTCAAAAGCGAAAGGTTTCCGTATCGAACGTTGGGTAGACGAAACAATTAGCGGAACAACAAATGTATCGGATCGCCAACTCGGCAGATTACTAAAGCAAATTCGTAAAGGTGACACACTTGTAACAACAGAATTATCAAGGCTTGGCCGTAATTTGATGCAGGTCATGAGCTTCCTTCACCAGTGCATGGAACGGGATATCATCGTCCTTACAGTCAAAGAGCGCTATGAATTAGGGAATAATATCAATAGTAAAATCCTGGCCTTCGCCTTTAGCCTGAGCGCGGAAATCGAACGTAATCTGATCTCACAACGTACCCGTGAGGCACTTGCGCGTAAAAAAGCAGAAGGCACGATACTTGGTCGTCCGAAAGGTAAAAAGACCATGCAGGTCAGGTTGTCAGGAAAAGAAAATGTCATCAAGAAAATGATCAATGAAAAATGCTCGATGAACGAAATCGCCGAAAAATTCGGAGTAAACCGTCAAACTCTCCGCGATTTCCTCCGGGATACTTTTCCGGACTGGAGAAAATATAGATATATTAAGTAATCGGGCCTGCATGGCTTTAATTGTCTGAATGTTAATCTATGTAACCTTGATAAAATGTTTTTGAGGTAATTTATTATCAGTCAATACGGCATGTCCGATGAGGCAAAGTGATCCGCATACTAAATAATCCAAAACCTGCCGCTCGCTGTACTAACGGCATGTGGTTGGTTTTGGATTATTTAGTATTTCTCCGACAGAATAGGAATACCTCTTTTCACACAGTCATACCCTGCATATTCTCCTTCCGTTTTTTCTACTTTTCAAAATCTTTATTGAATATTATACGATAAATCAACTTTTTAGAAATAATTGCTTTATCTTTGACAGATACATCAAATCTCCTATAAACAAAAACAGTATGGAAAAGACACTTGTTATCCTGAAACCCTGTACTATTCAGCGAGGACTGATCGGGGAAATAATCTCCCGCTTCGAGAGAAAGGGCCTACAACTGGCAGGCATGAAAATGATCTGGCTGACAGATAATATCCTCAGTGAACATTATGCACACCTGAAAGAAAAGCCTTTCTTCCAACGCATCAAAGACGCCATGTCGGTATGTCCCGTCATCGTATGTTGCTGGGAAGGGGTGGACGCCATACAGGTCGTCCGCCAGTTGACAGGCGCCACCAACGGAAGAAACGCACAGCCGGGAACGATCCGCGGCGACTTCAGTATGAGCGTACAAGAAAACATCGTACATGCTTCCGATTCGCCTGAAACAGCAGCCATCGAATTGAAACGCTTTTTCAATGACGATGAATTGTTCGACTACAAAACGAATAATCTGTTAGCAATCTATGCCAACGACGAGTTTTGAAACATAAAAGAGCCGGAAAGCAAGGGGAAATTCCTACACTTCCGGCTCTGATATTTTAGAACCTCTGCCCTATCCCTCTCGAACCGGACAAAACAACCTAATTACTAATCTAAAAATCTAATACCATGAAAAAACACACTACGCTTATATAACCGGAGTACGCGGTAAAAGGTTCACTGTGATCCCAATAATTGACAAAGAAATCCATTCCGGTTGTTTAATTCCCGAATTGCCGTTATATTTGTGCCTCGTTTGAAATAGAAATACAGACATTATAAAACGTATAAATATATGCATAACTGGTTTGAATGTAAAGTCTCCTTCGAGAAAATCATGGAGAATGGAATACAAAAGAAAGTGACGGAACCTTATCTGGTCGACGCCCTGTCATTCACGGAAGCGGAAGCCCGTATCATCGAAGAAATCCGTCCCTTCGTATCCGGTGAATTTACAGTGACAGACATCAAACGCGCCCGCTTGTCAGAGTTGTTTTTCAACGAAAACGGCGACCGCTTCTATAAGATCAAAGTTTACTTCATCACCCTCGACGAAAAGAGCGGAGCCGAAAAGAAAACCGCAGCACAGATGCTGGCACAAGCGTCGAACCTGAAAGATGCCATCGCCGTACTGGAAGACGGCATGAAGGGTACGCTTGCCGACTATACGATCGCATCCGTCACGGAAACCCCGCTGATGGATGTCTTCCCCTTTGACGCCAACAGTATCCCTGCAGAAAAGAAATCCGAGGAAGAACTGATTGCCGAACAGAAAAAACAGGCTGAAACAAGAGAAGCATGAGCATCACCGAGAATATAACAAGACTGAAAGCATCGCTGCCGGCAGGTGTCACGCTGGTAGCGGTCTCCAAGTTCCATCCGGCCGAGGCTTTGCAAGAAGCCTACAACGCCGGACAACGTGTATTTGGTGAAAGCAGGGCCCAGGAACTGACGGCCAAGCAAAAAGTTTTGCCCGGTGACATCGAGTGGCATTTTATCGGCCCGTTGCAAAGTAACAAGGTGAAAGACATCGCCCCGTTCATCCACATGATACACAGCATCGACTCACTGAAACTTTTGCAGGAGGTCGACAAACAGGCGGCCAAACATAACCGCATCATCCGTGTACTGCTGGAGATACATGTCGCGCAGGAAGAAGCCAAACACGGTTTCAGTCCCGATGAATGTCGCGAACTGCTGCACGGTCTATCACCCGAAACCCTTCCCCACATCCGGATATGCGGACTGATGGGGATGGCTACAAACACCGACGACACAGTTCAGATCCAGAATGAGTTTCATAAACTCCATGAACTTTTCTCTGAACTGAAAAACTCGGTATTCAAAGGTGACGAATACTTCCGCGAATTATCGATGGGAATGAGCCATGACTACCCGGTAGCCATCCGCGAAGGCAGTACAATGGTACGTATAGGAACCAGTATTTTCGGAGAACGGGAATATTGAGTTTTAACCATTTTAAAGGGCAAGAATAGATAAGGTAGAAAATAATTCTCTATTTTTGTAATCGTTGAACATAATTGAATCTGACATGATTGACATTAAAACACAATATGCGGGCCTAACACTCCGTAACCCGCTTATCGTCGGAAGTTCCGGTCTGACAAACAATGCGGAACGAAATAAGGAATTTGAAAAAGCCGGTGCCGGAGCGATCGTGCTGAAATCTCTCTTCGAAGAGCAGATTGAAATGCAAAGCAATGCATTGATGCAGGATTCGGACTATCCCGAAGCAGCCGATTACATACGCAGCTATGTAAAAGCAAATCAGATAAACGGTTATCTGGAACTGATCCAGAAGACAAAAGAATCATGCACCATCCCGGTTATCGCAAGCATCAACTGTTATAAATCGGATGCATGGGTCGAATTTGCCCGCCAAATCGAATTGGCTGGAGCCGATGCCTTGGAACTGAACGTGTTCTTCCTGGAAACAGACCTCACATACAGCAGCGAAAACATGCGCGACTTGTATGTCAGCATTATCCGCAAAGTGAAAGAAACGGTTTCGATCCCTGTCATGATCAAGATGAGCAAAATGGTCGGTAACATTCCGGCCGTCGCCCATACGCTGACCGTAAACGGAGCGGACGGAATCGTCCTCTTTAACCGTTTTTACCAACCGGATATCGACATCAACAATATGCAAATCGTCTCAGGCAACGTCTTCAGCAACCATTCCGATTTGAGTGACACGCTTCGTTGGACGGCAATCGTTTCGGGCAAGATACCCGGAATCAGTATTGCTTCCTCTACCGGCGTACACGATTGGGAAGATGTCATCAAATGCCTGTTGGCAGGAGCCGATGCCGTACAGATGTGCAGCGCCGTTTATACACACGGGGCGGAAATCATCTCACAAGTCCTCACCTGTATCGAAGAATGGATGCACCAAGCACATTACCAGTCGCTTGACCAGTTCAAAGGCAAACTGAACTATGCAAACATTCCCAATCCGGCGATGTATGAACGCTCGCAATTCATGAAATATTTCTCCAATAGAGATTAAACAAACTATCTATCCGTCGTCCGACGAAAATCTTTTTACAAAAGGATGCATGTTATTTTCAGAAAGCATGCATCCTTTTGCTTTAAAAAATGATAAACAAACACACTTACAACATGAACTACCTGATTATAGGAGGAGTAGCCGGAGGAGCTACCGTCGCAGCACGTCTGCGCAGAATAGATGAAAAAGCCAATATCATCCTGTTCGAACGAGGAAAATATGTATCGTATGCCAACTGTGGCTTACCTTATTATATAGGTGGCACGATCAACAATCGGGAAAAGCTGTTCGTACAGACAGTGAAAGGCTTCACAGGCCGTTTCCGGATTGATATCCGTACAGAACAGGAAGTAACCGCCATCCGGCCGGATAAAAAAGAAGTAGAAGTCAAGAACCTGTCCACCGGTGAAACATACACCGAAACATACGACAAACTGGTACTTTCACCGGGAGCCGAACCGCTCCGGCCTGGTATCGAAGGGATCGGAAGCAAGAAGATATTCACGCTCCGCAACGTGCCGGACACCGATACGATCAAGAATTACGTCAATACCGAAAACCCGAAACACGCTATCGTTGTAGGTGGAGGCTTTATAGGACTGGAAATGGCGGAAAACCTGCATGACTTAGGTATCCAGGTCGACGTGGTGGAAATGGCTGACCAAGTGATGGCTCCGTTAGACTTCTCAATGGCAGCAATCGTACACCGGCAACTGACCGAGAAAGGAGTCGGACTGCACTTGGAAGATGGTGTCAACCGTTTTGAAGAAAAAGACGGTGGTGTGACCGTACACCTCCGCAGTGGCAAACAGATCGCTACCGACATGGTTTTGCTGAGCATCGGGGTACGCCCGGAAACCAAACTAGCCAAAGATGCAGGACTCGCCATCGGAGAACGGGGTGGCATCGCCGTAAACGATTACATGCAAACTTCCGATGCCGATATATATGCTCTCGGCGACGCTGTCGAAACACGCCATCTCGTAACTGGACAACCGACCCTTATTCCGCTGGCAGGACCGGCAAACAAACAGGGACGCATCGTGGCAGACAATATCGTATTTGGCAACAAAGAAAAATATCCGGGATCAATCGGAACCTCCATCGCGAAAGTATTCGACCTGACGGTTGCCACATCCGGTGCCAATGCCAAATTGTTGAAACGTAATAATATCGCATACATATCATCCTATACGCACGGAGTGTCGCATGCCGGATATTATCCGAATGCCGTTTCATTGTCTATCAAGATATTGTTCGCTCCGAAAAACGGCAAACTGTTAGGAGCTCAAGTTGTCGGTTTCGACGGAGTAGACAAACGCATCGAGATGCTGGCACAAGTGATACAGCGAGGCGGGACAGTCTACGACCTGGCGGAATTGGAACATGCCTATGCTCCGCCCTATTCGTCAGCTAAAGATCCTGTGAATATGGCCGGATTCGTTGCTGAAAATATTTTAAGCGAAAAGTCCCGGATCATCCAATGGCGCGAACTCGCTGAACTTCCGGCCGACACGATTCGAATCGATGTCCGTACACACGACGAATATAAATTAGGTACAATTCCCGGATTTATAAACATACCGGTAGATGAATTACGCGAACATTTAGACGAACTGCCGAAAGAGAAACCGATCGTCGTAACCTGTGCAGTCGGACTGCGTGGTTACCTGGCCTATCGCATCTTGGTGCAGAATGGCTTCAAGCATGTGCGCAACCTGTCCGGTGGATACAAAACGTGGAGCGTGGCGACCGCACCCATAAAAGAGGTCGTTTCCCACAAGCCGGAAACACAGGGAGGCACAAGTTGCGGATACTCCGCCCCCCAGGCCACTCCGTTGAAAGTAGATGCATGCGGACTGATGTGTCCCGGACCTGTGATGCAATTGAAAAAGAACTACGAGACGTTGAAGGCCGGTGAACAACTTCAGATAACTGCCACCGACCAGGCTTTTGGCAAGGATGTCGCTTCCTGGTGCAAGATGACAGGCGCAGAACTGGTTGCATTGGAAAACAAAAACGGAGTGGTTGCCGCCACCATTCGTAAACAGGATAAAACAGCTTCCTGCGAGATTTCACGGAATAATGCCGACAACAAGACACTGATCGTCTTCAGCGATGACCTGGACAAGGCATTAGCCTCCTTTGTCATTGCCAATGGAGCGGCTTCGACCGGCAAGAAAGTGACCATGTTCTTTACGTTTTGGGGGTTGAATGTGATCAAGAAACAGCATAAACCTGTAGTCTCCAAAGATATTTTCGGTAAGATGTTCGGCTGGATGCTTCCGTCATACAGCGGCAAACTCAAACTGTCTAAAATGAATATGGGAGGTGCCGGTAGCTGGATGATGCGTCTCATCATGAAGCAAAAGCGAATCGACAGCCTGGAAAGCCTGATCCGACAAGCCATAGACAATGGCGTGGAAATGATCGCCTGCACCATGAGCATGGATGTCATGGGCGTGCAAAAAGAAGAACTGATGGACAATGTCACGCTGGGTGGCGTGGCTTCTTATCTCGAACGGGCAGAAGAGGCGAATGTAAATCTGTTCATCTGATTTGATTCATCCCTCCCTTTCAAAGAGGCTGTGTCGTAATTAAGTTTTACGGCGTAGCCTCTGTTTTTCTTGACTTCGTCACTCATTATTTCTCCATTTTATATATTCTTGATAAATAGCAATTTATATATTTGCATCATCCAAAAACGGGTGGTGCATTGATGAAGTCAGGACGAAAATCTTTTTCAAAAGCATGCATGCTATTTTCAATATCTTTTAGGGATAAAAAAATCTTTTTCCGTAAGATTACATCTTTGAGCAATCCGTTTGCAATAATCGAGTCTTCCTACTGTGTGGTTTCGCGAATCGGAACCAAATACGAATTTCAATCCGGCCTTTTTTGCCATTAAAATAAAATCTTCATGTGGCACTTGTACAGTATCGTTTATTTCTATTGCGATATTTCTTGAACGAGCAGCATCAACAATCTGTTGCAACCTATTCTTTGTCCAAAGGATATCATATTTTCGTTGTATACAACAAGGAAGAAAAAGAGGACAGGCAAATATATCCAACGGCTCACTTCCGATAAGAATATCCATGTAATGTTGCATGTTGCGTTTCATAAATTCATCCGGGTCATCTATGTATGCATTATATTCCCATAACAAGATTGTTTCTCCGTAACCGTTTCCTTTTGCCACAATCTGCGGATCCATCGCAATATAATCTGCCTGTGCAATTAATTCGGGTGACAGTTTTTCCGACCATCCCGGGCTCATAGGTTGTAAACCTATATAAACAGGATATGGTTTTATTGTGTTGATATATTCTTCTAATTGAGCATCATTGGTAATGCCCCACGGGGCGACATTCTCCATGACACCAATTTTCATATTTAATTGTCGGGATTTGGCGATAATATCTTCAATCGTAAGCTCTTTGGAACGGTGAACATGTAAATCCATCAGGGGAAATTTAAAATCACCCATTGCTTTCTCTGTCGAAATCTCCTTTTCTGCCGCCAAATTTGTATTCCAAAAAGAACCTGTGCATAGCAACCCTGATATCTGTAGAAAAGTTTTCCTGTCCATAATTTGTATCTATTCCGTTATTTCAATAAGATTATTTTCAGGACCCTGTATACAACTTTCATAAAATCCGTCCCCCGTTTTCCTTGGCCCGCTTATCACTGCGTACCCGTTATTCTCCAGCACACGGGTAAGATTGTCTACGGCTTCTTTGCTACCCACAGAAAAAGCAATATGAATATATCCACTTAGAAACTGATCTTTCTCCCGAGTGAGGATTTCAGGACGATTCATGATTTCTAATCGTGAACCATCTGCAAAAGTTAAAAAATAGGTTCTTAATCCTGTTTTGGGATTATGATACATTTGATTGGCTTGTGCAGAAAAGAAATGGACAAAAAAGTTTTTCATATTCTCCAAATCATGCACATATATCGCCATGTGATCCAATTTTATCATCGCTATATTTTTTGTTGGCAAAGTTAATTCATGGCAAACCTATGTATTTGTTTCATTTTCCATAAAGATTGTCTTATATTTGTATGATTCGTTATGTTCTCATTTTTGTTTAGAATAATATAAACCATAGAGTAATGTTATTGGAAAACCAATCATTTTCGTATGACTACGTTCGACTTTTCCCCCAAGAGCAAATCGGGTTACACAGACAGCCCTCATGGGAATTGACACTTATTGTTATCGGTTCCGGTATAAAACTTATCGGAGATACGACAGAACCGTTTCAAAGCGGTGAAGTCGTAATAATACCACCAGAAATTCCCCATTGTTGGTATTTTAATGGTGACAAGACCGATACAGACGGCAAAATAGTAAACATTACATTATCATTTACTCATGAATTTCTCAATCATTGCTCATTAAATTTCCCTGAACTCCACCG
>UMLO01010789.1_pt1 | contig 88474 bp, 64 predicted proteins | sample 1966551 | NCBI WGS metagenome assembly UMLO01 (sample SAMEA4836201, study PRJEB28245) | human gut metagenome | biome: gut microbiome; material: fecal sample | place: Denmark | collected 2008
TGAATCCCTTTTCAAATATCCAAAGCCGCCACCAATCTTTTTTACTACAGACAAATCTCAGGAGGTTGAGCTTTTCCAAAATGCAAGCGTTTATTCCTTTTCTATCTCTCTCAAAACAATATATTTTAATTTCCTGCCGGTCTCATATATCCGTTTATCAGCAAAACAGAAAAAACAGTATCAATATATCAAACTAAAATACTCTGATATTTTGATAGAAAGAGAAAAAGCAGGAAACAAGGGTTATTGTTCAGAATGTATTACATTTCGATATGGGGAAGGAGACTATGCACATAAATCAGAATATCCATTGCAGTGGTTTATTCCTCGTTTTTATATACTTTTGCAGCTCGATTAAATAAGTAATATGAATACACATAATCTTTGCTGTATCGGCCACATTACGTTAGATAAGATTGTAACGCCGAAAAGGACACTGCATATGCCGGGAGGGACATCCTTCTATTTCGCGCATGGAATGAGCAATTTAGACACTTCCGATTTCCTGCTGGTAACAGCTCTTGCCACCAGCGAAATGAAGGCGGTGGAAGATATACGTCGGAAAGGAATCGATGTCAAAGTTTTACCCAGTACCCATTCCGTCTACTTTGAGAACACATATGGCGAGAACCAGGACAACCGGACACAGCGGGTATTGGCAAAAGCCGATCCGTTCACAGTCGAAGGGTTGCAGGATGTCGATGCCCGTATTTACCATTTGGGGAGTTTGCTGGCGGACGATTTTTCCTTAGACGTAATCAAATATTTATCAACCAAAGGAATGCTCTCGGTCGATGCTCAAGGATACCTGCGCGAAGTTCGCGGAGAGAAAGTTTTCGCCGTAGACTGGCCGGAAAAGGAAGAAGCATTGAAATATATTCATATCCTGAAAGCCAACGAACACGAGACGGAAGTTCTCACCGGATGCAAAGATCCGCGCGAAGCAGCTCTGAAATTAGCCAACTGGGGTGTTAAAGAGGTCTTGCTGACATTGGGGAGTATGGGATCCGTTATTTATGCCGACGGCGAATTTCATGAGATACCCGCCTATCCTCCGACAGAGATTGTGGATGCTACAGGATGTGGCGACACCTATATGGCAGGCTATCTGTATATGCGAAACAAAGGTGCTTCATACAAAGAAGCGGGATGTTTTGCCGCCGCCATGTGCACGATCAAACTGGAGGCTTCCGGTCCTTTCAGAGGAACAGAGAAGGATGTTTGGGATATTATCGAAAAGAATAAGTGAGACGATTTCAGATTTATAATTTATGATTTATGATTTGAGCATCACTGTCAAATTATAAATTATAAATTATAAATTATAAATCAACACAGCTTCTTAGCCATCACCATATAGGAATAAATAAGCACCACGGCATACCCGAACAGCGGCACGACAAACGAAAACGACATCGTCGAAATGTCGGCTACATAACCCATCAATAACGGTCCGACCGCACCACCAACCGGGGACATCATCAGGAAGGACGAAGCACGTTTGGTATAGTCACCCAGACCTCTCAGCGAAATAGCAAAGATGGTCGGGAACATAATGGCCTCAAAGATATAGCAGGCGAATAAAGCCCCTTTCGACAGAACTCCCAAATTCAGAGTAATGAACAAAGCCCCCAAAACAGTGAAGATCGCACATATAAACAAGACTTTCTCCGCCCGAATATAACTCATAACCCAGCTGCCGATAATACGCCCGACCATGAACAGGCCCAAACCGCCAAATGAAAGAACGATCGAGGCATCGTGAGCATCCATCCATCCGTCGTCGGTCACATAGTTGATAAAGAAACTGTTAATCGATATTTCCGCTATTTCGTAGCAGAACAAAGCCATCACGCCCCAAGTAAAACAGCGGTGTTTCCACAATCCTTTCAATCCGGCTTTTGCCTCTGCTGCCGTCTCTTCGCAATCGTCATGGTTGATCTCCGGCAGGCGGATGCGGAAGAAAATAAGAGCGACAGACAGGACGACTACGCCCATCACGGTATAGGGCAAAGCAATGTTAGCTTCACCGTTACCGGAAAACAGCAGCATTCCACCGATCACAGGTGCACAGATACAACCTAACCCGTTGAAGGATTGGGCCAGGTTCAAACGGCTGGCAGCCGTTTCGCGATCTCCAAGCTCCGTCACGTAGGGATTGGCGGCCGTCTCCAAAAACGTCAGTCCGCAACCGATCACAAACAGGGAAAAGAGGAAGAAGTTGAACGACATCAACTGTTCGCTCGGAATGAAAAGCAATGATCCGATCCCATAGAGAATCAGACCGAACACCACCCCTTGGCGGTATCCGTATTTATTAATAAAAAGTCCGGCCGGGATAGCCATCGTAAAATAACCCGTATACATCGTGGCCTGGATCAAAGCGGAATGGGCTTTCGTCATGACAAGCGCTTCCTGGAAATGTTTGTTCAAGACATCCAAAATAGCATGTGCAAATCCCCATAAGAAAAACAGAGAAGTGACTAATACAAAAGGAACCAGATACTCTTTCTTTACCAACGATTTCTTTACTTTTTCCATTTTATTGTTATTTGTTTTATACTCATCTATTCATTTACACCGGATTGTATGTAACGTCGTCATCAGACTAATGCTACAAAAATACAGCATTTTTCCATACCAAGGAATCAACATTCTTGCATTTGGGCTGCATAATGGTTAAAAACACGCCATCTACGACCTTGCTTCAAGCCTTATATTTAAAGATATTACCCTACAACATATCTGGCCTTTTTCCCCATCAAACGGTAAATAGCAGCGACGACCAGCCAGGAAATACCAAATGCGACAACCGCGGCGGCAGGTATCTGCAATGCAACCGGGACATGCAGGGCACGCATCAGAACAACACTTGGACCGGTAAAGAAATAATGCACCATATAGACGCCAAACCCGCAAGTCGTCAGGTTCGACAGCAGGCTCTTGAGCCTTTCGGACCGAACGTTCACCTTTTTTGCCAATAGAAAGACCGGAATTGTCATCATCACTACATTAAGAGAACAATAGGTAAAGAAAAGTTCCAATAATTCTTCGCTATACTCCGACAATGCGGTAACATAACGGAAGCCACAAAAAGTCACACCATATCCGAGCACAAACATCGGGATTCCGACTAACAATATCTTACCTAATTTCCAATCATGATTACGCAAGTAATGACCTAAAAGCAGGTAGCCATTGAATCCGGCAAAATAATACAACATATTGAAAGAATTCCAGGAACAACCACCCCAGATATAAGGTGAAACAAACTGATAATAATAAGATAACAGCGTCGACACACCCCAAGCTACCAGAAACCACAACTTGGCCTTCTCAGAGGCTTTCTCCACCCAGGCAGAGAAAACAGGCAGATACAGGTATAGCCCGATCAATAGATAAATATACCACATATGCACACCCACAATTGAGAAATTCAAAGGGAACTCTGCAATGTATTTCAAGGAAACAACCAACGATTGGCGAGCCACTTCTTCGCCCGAATAGGGGAAAAAGTCCAAGATCACCTCCGGTGACAGACCAAGTAATCCGGTTATCCAAGGGAACAGGTTATAAAGCACCGACCAGATCAGGAAAGGCCAAAAGACACGGCTGATTCTTTTTTTATAAAAGACAGAAGTGTCGCCTCTTACCGGCAGCAACAAGGCACCCGTAATCATCACAAACAAAGGAACGCAGGGACGGAGGAATGACCCATAGGCCGCACCCCAGAACTTAATCTGGTCGATATTGGCAGGAGGTTCGCCAGGATAAAAATTAAACGGGTCCGCACTATGGCAACAAACCACGGTAAACATGGCGACAAAACGTACCACATCCAACCAAACAACATGCGATTGGGCGATTGTCGGATTTTGACTCTTCATCATGATATCAGCTTTTTATTAAATTTATATTCCAGGTTAAGAACCGCCCGCCATGCAAACGGAATCAGGACGGCAAAGATAGAATAAAGTTTTGCACGTGTGGAGGAAAATTCAGATAAAAGAAAAAGCTAAGTTATTGATAATTCAACAACTTAGCTTTTATCCTTGTACCCAGAGCCGGGATCGAACCGGCATGGAAGTGAATCCACTGGTGTTTGAGACCAGCGCGTCTACCAATTCCGCCATCTGGGCATTTATTTCCGAAATGCGTTGCAAAGGTAACGCATTATTTTTAAACCTGCAAACATTTTCCTCTTTTTTTTCATTTTATATCTTCTTAGGGTTTACAGATAGACGAAATCCCGGAATATTTCGTTAACTTTGTAAGAGTATAACAAAAACAACCTGGATCATCATGAAAGATAATTATTGCGTTATCATGGGCGGCGGAATCGGAAGCCGTTTTTGGCCTCTCAGCAGAGAAAGTTTCCCTAAACAGTTTCTTGACTTTTTTGGTACAGGCCGGTCGCTGCTACAAATGACATTCGATCGTTTCTCCAAGATTATTCCAATCGAAAATATCTATATCGTTACAAATGAACAATACGCTTCACTTGTAAAAGAGCAATTACCAGAATTGGGAGAATCGCAGATATTATTGGAACCGGCACGTCGTAATACAGCTCCTTGTATCGCTTACGCGGCATACCACATCAAAGCCTGTAACCCGAATGCCAATATTGTCGTAGCCCCATCCGACCATCTGATTCTGAAAGAGGACGTCTTTCTGGAAGATGTACAAAAAGGTCTCGACTTTGTAAAAAACAACAATGCACTGGTTACATTAGGCATCAAGCCGAGCCGTCCCGAAACAGGTTACGGATATATCCAAAGCAGTGACATCATGTTGGGAGAATTCACGAAAGTGAAGACTTTTACAGAAAAGCCGGATTTGGAACTGGCTAAAGTCTTCATGGAAAGCGGAGAATTTTTCTGGAACTCCGGCCTTTTCGTATGGAACATCAACGCCATCTTGGAGGCATTCTCCAAATTCCTTCCGGACATTTCCCTCCGTTTCGATTTGGGTAAAGAGAAGTTCAACACGCCGGAAGAACGTGATTTCATTACTGAGAATTTTCCTTATTGCCTGAATATCTCCATTGACTATGGTATCATGGAAAAAGCAGACAACGTGTATATGCTGTGCGCAGACTTCGGCTGGGCCGATCTCGGAACATGGGGATCGCTGTTTGACTTGGCGCAGAAAGACGAACAAAACAATGCGCTCCTAAAGAGCGAAGCGATGATGTACGAAAGTAGCGGCAATATCGTTGCGCTCGACAACCCGAAACGCCTCGCCGTCATACAAGGTATCAATGACTGTATAGTGGCCGAATCCGGCAACGTCCTCCTGATCTGCAAAAAAGAGGACGAACAACGTATCAAACAATTCGTTGCCGATGCCCAAATGAAATATGCCAAAGAATTTAATTAAAATGAAAGGGTGAAAGTTGAAAGATCCGACAAGCGGTATTTAACTTTCAACTTTCACCCTTTAACTATCCCTACTTCCACCCTCCTTACCTCATCATACTCTTCATGTGCTAAAAGAATATTATTTCCGGCATTGAATATCGACAGAGTGCAAGCATATACTCAAAAACGTCTTTTCTTGCGAGCATCGCGTGCGGCAGCAGTTCGTTTCCAAGGACGGTCGCTATCGCGCTCGTCTTTTCGGAAGGTGCGATCCGAACGGTCACCTCCCCTGCGGCCGCTATCTTTACCGCCACGTTTGCCCTTGTAACCGTCATCGGTATGCCGGCCGCCGTAACTGCGTTTGCCTCCACGCCCGCCATCCTCTTTCTTGCCCTGTGCAGGCTCGACGGAGATACGGCGTCCATCCACTTCAAAACCATTCATACTGTCCATCACGCGCTGGGCTTCCCCATCTTCCACTTCGAAGAAAGAATAGTTTTCGCGCAAGTCGATCTTGCCGATGCGCACCTTGCCCGGTACACATTTGTTGACCAGTTCGATCAGTTGGTTCGGATAGAGCCCGTCAGCCTTCCCGAAGTTGAGGAAGAAGCGTGAATAACCTTCTTCACTTGCATGAGCACGGCGTTCGCCACGCTCACCGCGTGTAGAACGTTCGTCCACCTGCTGGATCTCGTGGGCATCCTTATAGTAGTCGATCATACGGTTGAATTCGAGCGAAACGACCCGTTTGATAATATCCTCCTTGTCCAACCATTCCAGCTTACGGTAGATTTGAGGCATCAAAGAGGCAATCTCCTCTTCGTTCACTTTTACCTTTTCTATCTGGTCTACAAGATTAAAAAGTTGCTTTTCGCAGATGGCATGTCCGGTAGGCATTTCTCCTTTCTCGAATTTCTTGTTGATGATCCGTTCGATCTCGCGGATTTTGCCTTTCTCCTTCACATGGCAGATCGAAATGGAGACTCCAGTCTTTCCGGCACGCCCCGTACGCCCACGGCGGTGTGTATAGGATTCCACTTCATCAGGCAGGCCGTAGTTGATCACGTGTGTCAAGTCATCCACGTCCAAGCCGCGAGCAGCCACATCAGTAGCAACAAGCAACTGTATATTCTTGACACGGAATTTCTGCATCACGTAGTCGCGTTGCGCCTGGCTCAGTTCGCCATGCAACGAGTCGGCATTATAGCCGTCCTGTATCAGTTTATCGGCGATCTCCTGTGTCTCCTTGCGAGTACGGCAGAAAATGATACCGTAGATATTCGGGTAGAAGTCGGCGATGCGTTTCAGTGCCAGATACTTGTCGCGTGCCTGCACCATATAATAGATGTCGCGGATATTCTTGTTACCTTCGTTCTTGTTGCCGATCACGATTTCCTTCGGATTCTTCATATACTTCTTCGTGATGGCAGCGATCTCCTTCGGCATGGTAGCTGAGAAGAGCAGCATATTACGGTTTTCCGGCACTTCGGCCAAAATTGCGTTGATGCTGTCGGTGAAGCCCATGTTGAGCATCTCGTCCGCCTCGTCCATGATAACGTTCTTCACCAAGCTGAGATCTACCGTTTTACGATTCATCAGGTCCAGAAGGCGCCCCGGAGTGGCCACAACTACGTGCACACCGCGTTTCAACGTCTTGATCTGGCTCTCGATACTGGAACCTCCGTATACCGGGAGAACCTTCAGGTTGTCGATATACTTGGAGTAGTCATTCAGATCGTCGGCAATCTGGAGACAAAGCTCACGAGTGGGACAAAGTACGAGTGCTTGGGGGCAATATGTAGTTACATCGATTTTTTGCAGGATCGGAAGGCCGAAAGCAGCGGTTTTTCCTGTACCTGTCTGTGCTAATGCAATTACGTCGTTGTCATCTCCCAGTAGGAAAGGAATCACTTCCTCCTGTACCGGCATGGGCGATTCGTAGCCCATTTCTTGAATTGCCTTCAATATTGGTGCGGCAACTCCTAATTCTTCAAATGTTTTCAAAATGTGATATATGTATATATAATAAATTCAGAGTGGGGACAAAGGTACGCAAATAATTCGGATACCGATTAGTTTAGTATGATATCTTTTAATGTATCGCGCTCTTTTTCCGTGAGATGCAATCCTTTCGACAGATATTTATCGATCGAACCATATTCTTTCTTTATCTTATGGAAAGCCAAATCCAGCCATGTCTCGTTTGCTCCGAGCAGCACGGTGATGGTTTCTTGGGCATCCGTATTAAGATCGCGTGCCATATAGGCAAGGTGGCGCAGGTCTATGTGGTTATTGGAAGCCATATAGTCCTTCATGATCGTCTCTTCCGGCACATCGAGGGCTGTCAGCAGCATAGCTGTCAGGAAACCGGCACGGTCTTTTCCCATCGAGCAGTTCACAAGGATCGGATAGTTGTCCTTGTCGAGGAAGACTTTCAGGGCCTTACCGAACTGTTCGCTGTTTTCCGTCACATAGCTGATATAGGTGTCCTGCATGTACACAAGCCCGTCACCTTTACGTATGCGCCCTTCTTCCAAACGCCGGGTAATTTGCTCTTTTCCTTTTACCGGGATCGGAATGGAGATGATATTTACTCCTGCATATTTTTCCGGAGCGAGGGCGATCTCGTCTTCTCCCCGTAGGTCGATAACCGTTTTTATCTTCAGGTTGTCCAGCCGGATGGTATCGTTGCGGCTCAGCGATTTGAGCTCGCCCGAACGGAATATCTTGCCCCAGCCGGTCATACGGTTTTCGTGTTCGCTGAAATAGCCTCCTATGTCACGCAAGTTTTGCACACTGTCCATCTGTACCGAGCGAGCGCCGACCGTACGGAAGTACTTGTCGTTGAATGACAGGAGAAAATATTTACGGGTAATGTTGTCGTTCGTGATGTAAGTCACCCTTCCGTCGTTGATGTCGGCATAGCTACACGGCTGCGACATATCGAAAGAATTTGGAGTATCGGAGACATAAAGTTTCATCATCCCGTCGGTATGGGGATCCGTTTCCCATTTGATAATATAGTTACCGATGTCGTCACGCAGGCATATAGCGCGAATTTCAGGTGCCCGGCCGGAGCTGCATCCTGTCAATAAGGTCACACTGGTGAACAAGAAAAGAATCCGTTTCAATATCATACTTCTACTACTCATGCAAAGCAAAGATAGTGAAAAACATGTGTCTTTATACCCCTTTATCTCCCCGGTTAATGATATTTAAGACTGAGAGAGGTAGGAAGTTGCAAATTCTTTAGAAATGTAATTATCGTAACTGCAACAAACCTCGGCTGCCAGATCGATCCCGCAGCGGATGATGTTCGCCCACGTCTCCCGGGAAAGATTGGCGAGGTCGCAATGGCGGACATTATATTTTAACAGCCCGTAAAGAATGCCTGCATTGAAGTTGTCGCCAGCCCCGATCGTACTGACCGGATGGATGGCAGGCGAGTCGAAATGACAGCGTAAGTCTCCATGATAGAGATTCACGCCTCCGGCTCCGTGAGTGGTGATGAAGCGGTCGCAGTAGAAACGGATATGGTCGGTATAGACCTTTTCACTGTCGGTCTCCCCGAAGATATTGAGGAAGTCCTCGTCCGAGCCGCGTACGATATCAGCATATTCGAAGTTCTCGAGCAATGTCGGGGCGAGGCGTATCGCTTCGTGGGCATGTGCCTTACGGAAATTCGGATCGTAGTAAAGGATAGCCTTGCGCTGGCGTGCATAATCGAGAAATTCAACCATCCGTCCTCTGAGCGCAGGATTCAGTGAATAGTAGGAACCGTAGATAAAAATATCGTCTTCGTTGATCTCCGGCAAGGGCACATTGAGGCGTTGCTTCGGATAGTCCTTATAAAAGGTATAGTTGGCATTACTGTCGCCATCCAAAAATGCGAGCGAGATTGGACTTTTGCCGTCCGGAAAACGATCGACATAGCGGGTGGAAAGGTTGTTTTCCGTCATGAAGTCACGAATGATGTCACCGACATGGTCATTGCCGACTTCGCTGATGAAGGAGACAGGCACTCCGAGGCGGCCTAACGAGATAAGGCCGTTGAAAGTCGACCCGCCGGGCACAGCCGCATGGGGTTGGTTGTTCTTGAAGATGATGTCGAGAATGGTTTCTCCGATACCGATTACCTTCCTCATGCTGCTTATCTGTTTTCGTTTTTACACTGTTCGCGACTTTTCGAACCCAGGTAACCGCCATGATGCCGTTTGGCATAATCGGGATAGCCGAAATTTATACGCTTCATGGTACCGACTACCAGCAGGTCGCCTATTACCGTCATGACTGTGGTCGATGTGGTGGGGGTGAGTCCTAAGGGGCACACTTCTTTCGGCGCACCGGTCGGCAGGCAAATCGTCGCTTCGCCTGCCAGCGGGCTGTCCGGATTACCGGTGATCACGATAAACTGCATCTCCGGCACAAGACCACGTGTCAACTCCACCAGTTCAAGCAGTTCGCGTGTCTTGCCGGAATTGGAGATGAGCAACATGACATCGTTCTTGCGGACGATACCGAGGTCGCCATGTTGTGCTTCACTGGGATGCAGGAAGTAGGCGGGCGTACCGGTCGAGCAGAAAGTGGTCGCGATGTTCATGGCGATCTGCCCTGCTTTTCCCATACCGCTGGTGATCAGGTTTCCACCGAGTTCATGCACATGTTTCACAATGAGTGTCACTGCCTCTTCATAACCGCTGGTTATCGGGATATTGCGTACAGCTTCAGCTTCTTGTTGCAGAATAGACGAGATTGCTTCGTTTATCATAGCTTCTAAAATGATTCTATATATGTTATGAATTTAACAAAGTACAAATGTATCTATTTTAATGATACCTGCACAGCCGGAGGCATATATTTTTGTACTTTTGTGCCCTCTAATGAATCGATAATGGAAAAAGATTATTTCTCACATATTTTGCCGAATGGTTTGCGTATCGTACATCTTCCTGCTGCTTCTCCTGTATCATATTGCGGGTTTGCCGTAAATGCGGGGACACGGGATGAGGAGGCGGACGAATTCGGATTGGCTCACTTTGTCGAACACATGATATTTAAAGGAACGGAAAAGCGTAAGTCCTGGCATATCCTGAACCGGATGGAGAATGTGGGAGGAGAACTGAACGCCTATACCACAAAAGAGGAGACTTTCGTTTATTCCATTTTTATGGAGGAACATTTCCGGCGGGCTTTCGAACTGCTGGCCGACCTGGTGTTCCATTCGCAGTTTCCGGAACAGGAGATAGAGAAAGAGGTGGACGTGATCCTGGACGAAATCAATTCATACGAAGATAGTCCATCGGAACTGATTTTCGATGAATTCGAGAATCTGCTGTTCGAGGGCCATGCATTGGGGCATAATATCTTGGGAGACGAGCAATCGTTGCTCAGTTTTGGAAGCGAGTCCGGCAAGTCGTTTATGAGGCGTTTCTATGCTCCCGAAAACATGGTGTTCTTCTCGATGGGCCGTATCCCGTTCAAGAAGATCGTACAGATGGCGGAAAGCACCCTGTCTGATATTGCTTTTCCGATGGCGGCACGTAACCGGACAGCCCCAGGTAAGATACTCCCCTCCAGCCGCCAAATACACAAAGATACCCATCAGGCACATGTGCTGATCGGAGGACGGGCATACAGCATGCACGATGAGAAACGCCTGCCTCTGTTCTTGCTGAACAACCTTTTGGGAGGTCCGGGGATGAACAACCGTTTGAACGTCTCTCTCCGGGAGAAGAACGGACTTGTCTATAACGTCGAATCGAACGTGACTTCTTATACTGATACAGGGCTGGCGAGCATCTATTTCGGAACCGATCCGAAAAACAAAGAGAAAGCGATCAAGCTCGTTCATAAGGAACTGGCCAAGCTGCGCGATGTGAAGTTGACCGCAACCCAATTGGCAGCAGCCAAAAAACAAGTGATCGGGCAATTGGGGGTCTCAGGCGATAACCGGGAAGGTCTGTTTCTGGGCTTGGGTAAGAGTTTCCTCCATTATAACCGCTACGACACCCTGCCGGAAGTTTTTGCCAAGTTGGAAAAACTGACTGCCGAAGAGATACAGGAAGTCGCTAACGAGGTTTTTGCGCCGGAACGTCTGTTCAGCCTGATCTATCAATAAGAGACGTTAGCCTATACTCTCCTCTTTCCTTTTCAATTCCGACAACTTGTCTTTATCGGACACCCGACTTTTCAATTAAGAGAGTTTGGGCAAATGTCATTTTATTATCTCTATCCGGATAAATCTGTACTTTATGAAAGGTTAAAAAATATTACCCGTTAGTGTAATTCCAAAAACATGGGGTACTAATCCGATTTAGAGGGGGTAGTAGTGACATTTTGATAATCTTAAAAACATGTTCCTTCATCATCCCGGATATGCATGGACCTTCTTTGCAGACGTCTGCCGGCATACCACAAAGAGATATTTAAGTTCAGCACATACGTAAATGAATATTTCCGTATCTTTGGGAGGTTATAAAATAAGATATAATATTATGAAGGCAATAGAACCGAGTCTGATCAAAGACAATTTCATAGAGATAATCGGAAAAGAGTGGATGCTGGTAAGCGCCGGCGACAAGGATAAGTTCAACATGATGACGGCAAGTTGGGGAGGCGTAGGTTTCCTGTGGAACAAGCCGGTAGTGTTTGTTTTTATTCGTCCGGAACGTTATACCCGCGAGTTTGTCGATGCAAAGGGCTTTTTCACACTTTCTTTCTTAGGAGAAGAGCATAAGGCCGCCCACAAGATTTGCGGTTCGAAGTCGGGACGGGATATCGACAAGGTTGCTGCAACGGGTTTGACGCCTTGTTTTACCGATCTGGGTAACCCTTGTTTCAAGGAATCGCGCCTGACGCTCGAATGTAAGACCCTTTACGTGACAAAGATTGACAAGGATCATTTTGTCGATTCCGCCTTATACGATAAGTGGTACAACGCAACATCCGGAAACCCGCACAACGTCTATGTAGCAGAAATCGTGAATGCCTGGTCTTGAGCCTGGCTTAGACGATTCCCAGTTCACGGAGCATCTGCTCCGTGTGCGTCAGGAAATATTTCGTCAGTTGGTAATGTTCTGTCTCCTCAAAAGGAGTCAGACGGGCACCGTTTTCGTCTATGTTGTAGATGTCTGCTCCCGGATAAGCCATCAGTATCGGCGAATGAGTGGAAATGATAAGTTGGCATCCTTGGTCTGCCAACTCTTTTATCCGTACGAGCAGCGACAGTTGGCGTTGGGGGGAAAGGGCTGCTTCCGGCTCGTCGAGAATATAAAGCATGTTCCGCTCTCCATAGTTGAGGAACGTGCTGAGGAAACTTTCACCGTGCGACTGTTCCAGCAGGCGTCGTCCTCCGTAGCGCCCCATAGAATAGTCGCGCCCGTATTTGAGGATGTCGCGCATCGACTGGGCATCGATCTCGCGGGCGTGATCAAAAAAGGATTCGGCACGGAAAAAGAAATGATCGTCCGGCTTGCGCACCTCCACTAAGCGAATCTGACCGGGCAAGACATTGGCGAGTACTTTGTGACTCTCGTCTCCATCATTCAGCATACCTTGCAAATCTTCATCACGCCTCTCGTATTTATACATGACGGCCTCTAATAGGGTCGACTTACCGATTCCGTTTTCTCCCACCAGGAACGTGACGGGCTTCGTGAACACAAGTTCATCCATATAGCGCACGGCTGCCGCCTTGTACGGATATTTCAAGTCTTCTACCGGTCCTGATACTTCGTCCGGATTGATTAGTTTGATTTGCTTCAGATAAATCATTTTGATACTGATAATGTTGGAAACTCTGTCTTCGGGGACTAAGGTACGAAAGAAAAACAATTCAGGATTCTCTATTTTCAATTAAATCCTTCGCTTGCGGGAAACGGGGTAAGAGCCAGTGTCAAATAGTTGGACGGTCGGGCGTCAAAAAATTGGACGATCGCCAAGGGAACTTCTTTAATTACGCCTGATAATCTGAACATTACATTTCTGGCACGCCATTTGCTTCCTTTCTGGCATGATGAATGCACAAATAACGATTAAACGAGGTTTCTCTCTTTTCCTTCTCGTCTTCCTGATTTCATCGGGAAACTTGCAGGCACAATCCGGTTGGACGGTGGACGATTGCATGCGCTACGCCGTCGAGCAGAACTACCGGATACGGAACAGCCGCCTGGATACGCGGATTGCCGGAGAAGATCTGACTGCCGCTTATGGCGATTTCCTTCCCTCGGTGAGTACTACCGGTGCGTTGGGAAAACGTTTGGGACGTTCGGTGGACCCGAAGACAAATCTCTATACTTCCTCTTCCTTTCTGGAAAGTACGGTGGGATTGAATGTTTCGCTTCCTGTGTTCGACGGGTTTACACGCGTCAACCGTTTGCAATTCCGCAAACTGAACAGGCAACTCAGTGGCCTTACGGAGAAGATCGAAGAGAACCGGATTGCATTTGAGGTGATGGATGCTTTCTTTCGGCTCCGCTTCGACGAGAAGATGTATCGGCTTGCCGTCGAGCAGCGGAAGCTGAGCGAACGCTATCATGGACAGATGCTCGAATATGTAGAACTGGGCATGCGTTCCCCTTCTGATTTGCAGGAAGTAAAAGCACGCCTGCAATCCGATGTTTACCAGGAGACAGTGAAGGCTAACAGTTGCCGCTTCTCGTTGCTTGCCTTGAAGGAACTATTGAATATGCGGAATGCCGATACATTGGCAATCCTCCCCGATAAGGAGAATGAGCTTCCCGCATTACCTGCTCCCGATTCCAACGAACTCTATGCCGCCTCCGAGACTTCACTGCCGGAATTCCGGGCTATGGAGTTGAGGGAAAGGGCTTCCCGCAAGTCGTTGGCGATAGCGTCCGGTGCTTTCTCTCCCTCCGTCAAGGCGGAGTTCAGCCTCTATTCCGGTTACTACGACACGGAAAGGAATGAGTCGGGCGGAATCGTCCCGATCAAGGAGCAGTTGAAAAATAATATGAATAAATATATCGGTGTGAGTGTTTCGCTGCCCTTGTTCAGTGGATTTTCCCGCCTGACCGGTGTCAGAAAAGAGCGTTTCCGCCTACGCCAGATACAAAACGAGAACGAACAACAACGTATCGGCCTCTATAAAGAGATAGACGATGCATGCCTGTCACTTCGGGCATCCATAGAGGAACATAGGCAGGCGCTCGAACAACTTCTTTCTTCATCCATCACACTGAGAGAGAGCGAGGAGAAATGGGAAGAAGGAATGATTTCCGTCTTCGAGCTGATGGAGAAGCGGAATCTTTATATCATGGCTAAGGCAGAATTGAGTCGTACCCGGTTGCAGTATGAGTTGAAAAAGAAATTAGTGGAGTTTTATAGAACCGGATCGTTCGTTACCTCTGAATCGACCCGCAAGTAACAGATAAAATATAATAAATGATGATGAATAACAACATGGACACCCGCATTGAGCGGAAGTCTCGATTTCAGAAGAAACACATCTATACCGTAGCAGGAGGAGTCGCCATACTGTTTTGCTTGCTCTGGTTCATTTTTCGCGACACTTCCTCTTCCATGAAGGTGGAGAAAGAGCGGATTACGATCGCCACCGTGCAAAAAGGAGAATTTAACGACTATATCCGTGTCATCGGGCAGGTATTGCCGGACCGTATCATCTATCTCGATGCCATCGAAGGCGGCCGTGTTGAAGAACGTCTGATCGAGGAAGGAGAACAAGTGAAGGCGGGCGACGTGATACTCCGTCTCAGTAACCCACTCCTGAACATCGGCATCCTGCAAAGCGAGGCTGACCTGGCCTATCAGGAGAACGAGTTGCGCAACACCCGTATCAGCATGGAACAGGAACATCTCAGGCTGAAACAGGATCGTATCGCCTTGAACAAAGAACTGACACAGAAGGAACGCCGTTTCCGGCAATACGATCGCCTTTATAAAAAGGAGCTGCTTTCCCGTGAAGATTTCCTGCAAGCGAAAGAAGATTACGAGGCTGCCCTCGGACAGCTTACGGTCGTGGATGAACGCATCAAGCAGGACGACCTGTTTCGCAGCAGCCAACTGCAGAGTCTCGATGAGAATATCCGAAATATGAAGAAGAGTCTCGCCTTGGTCCGTGAGCGTCTGGAAAACCTGAAAGTGAAGGCTCCCGTCAATGGCCAGTTAGGAAACCTGGAAGCTCAGATAGGCCAGTCCATCGCTCAGGGTGAACGCATCGGGCAGATAATCACACCCGAACTGAAAGTGGAAGCCAAGATCGACGAACACTACGTGGAGCGTGTCATGTCCGATCTCCCCGCCAGTTTTGAACGGGAGGGAAAAAAATACGATATGGAAGTAACGAAAGTCTACCCGGAAGTGCGAGAAGGGCAGTTTCGAACCGACCTGCATTTCATCTCCGCCCGACCGGAAAATATCCGTGCCGGACAGACCTACCACCTGAATCTGCAATTGGGTGATCCCGTTCAAACAGTGATCATTCCCCGTGGAAGCTTTTATCAGGCAAGTGGCGGAGAGTATATGTATGTCGTGGACGAAGAAGGGAGGACTGCTCGCCGCCGTCCTGTTCGTATTGGCCGCCAGAACCCGCAATATTACGAAATTGTGGAAGGACTGCAACCGGGAGATAAAGTGATTATTTCCGGATATGACTTGTTTGGTGAAAATGAACGATTAATTTTACGCTGATGGAATATTGGTCTCAGGTAATCAAAAGCCAGCGGGCGCGAAAGTCTCTTTCCGTCCTGAATGTGTTCGGTCTTTCCGTATGTATCGGTGCAGCCTTGCTGATTATGCTCTATGTATGGTTTGAATTGAGTTTCGATTCATTCCATAACGGAGACCGTGTCTACCGTGTGGAGAGCCGCCTCTATGAAGGGGCAACTTTGACAGACAATTGGGCGACGACTTCTTTCGGGCATGCCCCCGCCATGTCTCGCGAGATTCCAGGTATTGAACAATATGTACGTGTGACAGCACAAGATCGCGGGCAAGAGGTAACGTTTGGCGACCGGCAGTTCATAGAAGAGCAGTATTGCTATACCGAACCGGCATTCTTCGAGCTCTTCAATTTTCCGATCCTCAAAGGGGGAAAAAGCGAACAATTGGTCCGTCCGAATACAATGGTGATAACCGAAAGTGCCGCACGCCGTTATTTTGCCGACGGTGAACCTATCGGTAAAGTGCTGGCTTTTCGTACTTCTTCGTCCGAACAGCATTTCGAAGTGACGGGTGTAATTGCCGATATGCCTTATAATTCGCATCTGCATTATGACTTCCTGCTGTCCTATTCGACTATTCCGGAGGCAAGGCGCGACATTTGGTATATTCACGGTGTTTATACATATATCCGGCTTGAACCGGGAAAGAAACCGGCCGATATCGAAACGGCATTCCATGCCATCTCCGGGAAATACAAGACGACGGCGTTGAAGCACAAGGACTGGAAAGTCGAATTGATCCATCTGTATGATATTCATCTTACTCCTCGCAAGTCTTATGAAAAAGAGGGAAAAGGGAGCAGTATGGCTATACGAATCCTTTCCGTGATGGCAATCGCTCTTTTGTTGATCGGCTGGGTGAACGCATTGAACCTGACGGTTGCCCGCTATTTGGAACGAGGCAGGGAATTCGGCATCCGCAAAGCATTCGGCGCTTCTCGCAGGCAGGTGGTCCTGCAAGGATTGTTAGAAGCCGGGTTGTTGAACTTATCGGCTCTGATCTTGGCTCTCGGCTGGGTCGAAGTGTTATTGCCTTTTGCCCGCCGTTGGGCAGAACTGGATTTTGCTGCCGGTGCATTCCTTTCTCCGGAATTCTGGGTCATGGCGGCAAGTGTGTTTATTGGGGGGACTTTATTTACCGGGTTGTATCCGTCGTTCCTGCTGACACGCATCCGTCCGGCAGATATTATGCGGGGAAAGTTGTTGCACAGCCGCAAAGGGAACCGGATGCGGAAAGTATTGATCGTCGGCCAGTTTCTCGCCTCTTTCGTTTTGATTTCCGGTACGCTGGTGGTGACCGGACAGGTTCGTTACATGCAACAGGAAACTTCTTCCGTTTCTTCAAGCCGAATACTGGTGGTGAAATATCCGGCTTTTACCGAAGGTATGTCTGTCAAAATGGAGAGTTTCAAAAAACGATTGGAACAGATACCTTATATCGTTCATGTTTCCGTCTCCGGTGCTGTGCCGGGTGTCGAGGTGGCGAACTACTTCACCAATCGCCCTTACGGCAGTGACCTTTCCGAAGTAAAACTGATACAGATGTTTGCTGTCGATTATGACTATCTGCCGCTTTACTCGCCGGATATGTTTTGCGGACGTACTTTCTCGGAAACATACGGTAATGAGCGGAATAAAGTCATCTTAAATGAAGAAGCGGTACGTCAGCTCGGTTATTCTTCTCCGGAAAAGGCTTTAGGAGAACAATTGGCCATGGAGGTTCTGGAAGAACCGCTCGAAGTGATCGGAGTTGTGAAAGACTATCACCAGCAGTCGCTTGCAGAACCGTACAAGCCGATCCTCTTTTTTCTGAAAGAGCAGGTTCCGTTTATTGCGACTCCTTACATATCCGTCAAAATGGATGGTTCGGTCAATTTTGATCGGTTGGCTGAAGTGGAACAGATGTATCGGACTTATTTTCCGTCCGCCTTTTTTTCTTATTTCTATTTGGATGATTATAGCGACAGCTTGTATAAGTCAGATCGCAATTTTGGTTGGATTTTTGCCAGTGCGTCACTATTGGCTGTCTTCGTAGCCTGTTTGGGTCTATGGGTCGTGACACTTTTTTCCATGCTGGCACGAGTGAAGGAAGTCGGGATACGAAAAGTATTGGGGGCAGGGAAAACAAGTCTTTTTATCATTTTGACACGTGAATTGTTATTTCTTACGGTGCTTGCTACCATATTGGGGCTACCTGTTTCCGTGGTTTTGATGAACGGATGGCTGGAAAGTTATGCTTTTCATATCGTATTGCCTTGGTGGGTGTACGGGGTGGCATTTGTGCTGTTGATGTGTATCGCTTTCCTGACAGTGCTTCGCCAGGTGTGGCGCGTGATCCGGTTGAAACCGATGCGTATTCTTAGGAATGAATAATTTAAATGTATATGAATATGATTAAAACAGAAAATCTGTCTATGGTCTTCACTACGGAAGAGGTACAGACGAAGGCATTAAACGAGGTAAGCATTGAGATCAAACAAGGTGAGTTTGTAGCCATCATGGGGCCTTCGGGTTGTGGCAAATCAACCTTGTTGAATATCCTGGGGACACTCGACTCTCCGACCTCCGGAAAATACTTCTTTAATGGCAAAGAGGTAGACAAAATGGGAGAAAACCAGTTGACGGTTTTCCGTAAAGGGAATATCGGCTTTGTTTTCCAGAGCTTCAACCTAATAGATGAATTGACGGTCTTCGAGAACGTGGAATTACCGTTGATATATCTCGGTGGCCGGAAGTCTGAACGTAAACGGAAGGTGATGGAAGTCCTCGACCGGATGAACATCGCGCACCGTGCCGGACATTTTCCACAACAGTTATCAGGCGGACAACAGCAACGTGTGGCGATCGCACGTGCCGTGGTGACAGATTGTCCTTTGATTCTCGCCGATGAACCAACAGGAAACCTGGATTCGACAAACGGGGCGGAGGTGATGGAATTGCTCAGTGAGCTGAACAAGCAGGGAACGACGATCGTCATGGTTACCCATTCGGAACGGGATGCCGGTTTTGCACACCGGATTATCCATCTTTTGGACGGACGAATCGTTTCCTGAATATTTATAAATAAAAATCTATCGGACCATGATATTATCAAATTACTGGAACAGTGCGTGGCGAAGCCTTACCAAAAAGAAAGGGTTCAGCGCCATCAATATTGTCGGGCTGGCAATTGGTATGGCAGCGGCCCTACTGATCCTGACATATGTGGCCTTCGAGTACAGCTACGACGATATCCACACCCGGCAGGACCGCATCTTCCGCGTCGAAGCCCGTTTCTTCGAGAACGGAGAGCTGACGGACGACTGGGCAAGTTCGTCTGCCGGCTATGCTACGGCTATGAAGCAGAATATGAGTGGCATTGAAGATTATACCCGTGTCGGAAGCCAGTATTATCCGGAACAGGTCGTGAAATACAACGAGCTATTGTACCGCGAAACCGGTATCGGTTATGCAGAGGCCAACTTCTTCAATTTTTTTGATTTCAAACTATTGAAAGGGAATAAGGAAAACTGCCTGGACGGGCCGAACAAGGTGGTTATCACCGAACGGATTGCCCACAAATATTTCAAGGGAGAAAATCCGATTGGGAAAATCCTGATCTTCCGTAGTAATATCGGAGAGGAAGCCTGCGAAGTGACGGGTATCATGGAAGATATGCCGGTCAATACACATGTCCGCTATAGCCTCCTGATCTCTTACAAGACACTCCCGAAATGGATGGATGAATATTGGTATCGCCACGAAGTCTATTCGTATGTTTTATTGAAGTCGGCAAATCTGAAGACACAAGTAGAGGACAATTTCCCGGAAATGGCCGAAAAATATAAGACGGAAGAGGCGTTGAAGAATAGAGCATGGGCAATTCAGTTAACGAATCTACGTGATATTCATCTGAATTCACAGAAAGCATATGAGCCGGAAGTAAAGGGGAACCGCTCTTCTATCTGGGTATTGATCTGTACGGCATTTGCCATTCTTTGTATCGCTTGGATCAACTATATCAACATGACCGTTGCCCGTTCGATGGAACGGGCAAAAGAGATCGGTATACGCCGAGCTTCAGGAGCAAGCCGAAGGCAGGTCGTTTTCCAGTTCCTTTTCGAATCGCTGGTAACGAACAGCATCGCTTTTATTCTGGCTGTCGGGCTGATGGAAGCGTTGATACCTTCTTTTAATAATCTGACGGGGCGAGCTCTGAGTTTCTCTGTCTGGTTTACGACCTCGCTGGGATGGTATCTGTTGCTGATCTTCGCGATCGGTGTGTTTCTTTCCGGCTTTTATCCGGCTACGATCTTATCCGGTATCAAGCCTATCCGGATGCTGAAAGGGAAATTCACCCATACACGTGGGGCAACGGTCACCCGTAAGGTCCTGGTGGTGCTGCAATACACAGCTTCTTTGGTATTGCTTTGCGGAACATTGATTGTGTACGCGCAACTTCAATACATGCGAAGTGCTTCTTTGGGAGTACGGGTAGATCAGACATTGGTACTTAAGTTCCCGGCACAATGCGAGGAACTTGCGATGAAGTTGGAGGCTTTTAAGAAAGAGGTAGCATTATTGCCTTCTATCAGGACAGTGACGGTTTCCGGTGCAGTTCCCGGAACGGAGGTGGCCGACTTTCTGTCCATTGTCCGCGAAAATGATGTGACAAAGCAGACACGCCTGTTGGAGATGCTGAGCTGCGACGAGTATTTTCTGGATGCTTATGACATGAAGTTTGTTGCCGGTCGCGGTTTTTCCGAAGATTATGGAGGAGATTTTTATAAAATTGTCCTGAACGAATCGGCCGTACGTACATTAGGATTCGAATCGGTCGATACTGCTTTGGGGCAACGTCTGTCTGTCGAAACCGTCGATCAGCCAATGCAGATCATCGGAGTAGTGAAAGATTACCATCAGCAGTCGCTTAACAAAGATTATACGCCGATCCTGTTTGCCTTGCATGAGAAACTGAGCTGGATGAAGCAACGCTATATCTCTGTCGTTATGGAGAACGGTAACCCGCGTGATCTTGTGAAGCAAGTCGAAGGTGCATGGGAACGTCATTTCCCGGATTCCAGCTATGATTATTTCTTTCTCGACCAGTTCTTCGACCAGCAATACCGGCAGGATGAAGTATTCGGGGTGATTATTGCACTCTTTGCGATACTGGCGATCTTTATTTCTTGTATGGGATTGGGTGTCCTGGTCATGTTTTCTTGTTCGACCCGTATCCGGGAGATGGGAATTCGAAAAGTTCTGGGAGCTTCCAAGATACAGTTGTTCTATGAGTTGGGGCGCGAGTTCTTCCTGCTGATTGCCATTGCTATTGTCATCGCCCTTCCTCTTTCAGGTTGGATTATGGGAGACTGGCTAAACCATTATTCGTTCCGTACAGACTGGAAAGCTTGGTTCTTCTTCGTTCCGGTTCTCCTATTGTGTGTGATTTCTTTGCTGACCATCGGCTGGCAAACGGTCAAAACCATCTTCAGCAAACCGGCCAAGTCCTTGCGCTACGAATAAATAAAGAGAGTACATTATTGGCTCCAAATAAGTCGCCAATAGTGTACTCTGTTATAATACGAATCAGAAATATTCGGCCTATACCTGATCTCTTATCCATTCTTCAACACATCTTCCTTATCAGGAGCGCCGGGTTCGGGTGTAGATTCAGGATTGAAGGGGTTGAAATAATAGATGCCTTTTTCACCAAGGTATTGCAAGAAATAAGGAAGTTTTTGCATAAAGAGGCTGCATTCCTTTGATTTGGCAGGAGTCCAAGCTGATTCAGCTACAGCAACCAAGCGTGGGAAAGCCATATAGTCCAAACGCTTGGCATCGGCTACCCGTTCCGTCCAAAGGGAGAACTGAAGGCCCATCACCTGATCTTCATAATCGCGCGTCAGATGGATGATAGGTTCGGGAAAACAGTAGATGTTCTCGATCGTGTTGTAACCTCCCCATACACGACCTACTTTATGGCCACCATACTGGATGAAGTCGGCATACAACGGACGGCGCGGAGTCATAATCACCCGGTAACCGTTTTCGAGCGCCTTCACCAACTGGTGTTTGCGGTCGTGGCGCCACCACATGACGACAGCTTTGTCGGGAGAGACACCGGCATCGATTATCTCGTCCCAGCCAATCATCGTCTTGCCTTTGGATGCGACGATATCGGCGGCACGGCGAATAAAATACTGTTCCAGGCCCGTCTCGTTACCCAAGTTCTTATCTTTGATGAATTGCTGGATTTCGGGATCGGTGAACCAACTTTGGTTGCCGTAGTGCACTTCGTCGCCTCCGATATGGATATAAGGGGAAGGGAACAAAGCGACGATCTCGTCGAGCACGTTGCTGATAAACTCGAACGTTTCTTCTTTGCAAGGATGAAACGTGAAATGCTGCCATTTGCCCTCTCCTCCACCGGAGATTTCGGGATAGGAACGGCAGACGGCAGTAGCATGGCCCGGCATGTCGAATTCGGGAACGACCATGATATGGCGGTCGGCTGCATAGGCGACGATCTCCTTGATCTCTTCCTGGGTGTAGAACGTAGCAGGTGCTTTAGGATCATGCCAGTTACCAACAGCCCCCTCGGTGGTGAGCTTCGGATAGCGCTTGATCTCGATACGCCAGCCCGGTTCGTCGGTCAAGTGCCAGTGGAACACATTCAGCCGAAGAGACGCCATGATGTCCAGATATTGTTTCACCTTTTCTTTACCGAAGAAATGGCGGCTCTCGTCTAACATGAAACCGCGCCATCCATAGCGGGGTTGATCCTGTATCTTGCAGACCCGCACATTGCCTTTGCCGAAACGGGAGAGTTGCAAAAGGGCTTCCTTGGCATAGAACAGGCCGGCTTCGGAAGAGGCTTGCAATAGGACACTGTTCGGTTCGACAATGAGCGTATAGGCCTCATCGGCCATTTTGCAATCGTTTGTCAATTCCAGACGGATGGTTCCACTGGCAGATGACGCTTGCATACCGGCTTCTTTCAACTCAAATTGCAGCCCGGCAGCCAACTTGTCGGCATACCCGCCATTACCTTGTATTTGCAGATTCTTTCCGATAGTGAACGAGCCTTTCCCGTTCTGAACCTTTACCGGTGTCGGGAACAAAGGTTGTTGTGCTGCCAAAGGCAACACGAATAGAAGTAGTAATGTGCTTAAATAAATTAGTTTTCTCATGGTTTGTTATATTATTGGGCAAATATATAAAAATTTATATCTTTAACCGCTGAACAAAATAACAAAACTCATGAATAGATTTTTTCTCCTTACAATCGCTCTGATATGTTACTGTAGTAACCTCCAAAGCCAGGAAATCGAATATTCCCGGCCGGTCAATACCCCCGAAAGTTGTACAAGCATCATGGTCGGAAAGAAAGCATCGGCTGATGGTTCGGTCATGACCAGCCACACCTGTGACGGGAACTACCGCACATGGATGGAGATCGTCCCAGCCACCCGTTACGAGCGTGACACGACGGTTGCCATCTATAACGGCCGCATGCACACCGAATATCCTGCCGACCGCACGAACATGGAGTTGAAGGGGACGATACCGGAAGCCCGCTCGACCTATCAATTTCTGAATACCGCTTACCCCTGCCTCAATGAAAAACAGTTGGGGATTGGCGAAACGACAATCTCCGGACGCAAAGAGTTACAGAACAAGAAAGGGATGTTCATGATCGAGGAGCTGGAAAAGATCGCTTTACAGCGTTGCACGACGGCACGCGAAGCGAATACGGCTGATCGGGCAACTGGTTGCCGAACACGGATACGGGGATTCGGGCGAATGCCTGACGATCGCCGATCCGAACGAGGTCTGGCATTTTGAGGTGTTCGGCGAAGGGCAGGACAAAATCGGTGGTGTATGGGCGGCTGTCCGTATCCCGGATGATCATGTAGGGGTATCGGCCAATATCTCGCGTATCTCCACGCTCGACCTGAAAGACGAGGATCATTATATGGCTTCAAAAAATGTATTCTCCGTTGCCAAAAAGATGGGCTTTTGGGACGGCAAGGAACCGTTCAAATTTTGGAAAGCCTATAGCGGGGGCAACTATTTCGGCGAACCGAAGGCATTCAGTATCCGCGAGTATTTTATCCTGAACGCATTGGCTCCTTCGCTCAAACTGTCGTACGACGCAGAAGAACTGCCGATTAGCGTGAAGCCGGACAAAGCGGTTGCCGTAACGGATGTGATGGCATTACTGCGCCAGACCTACGAGGGAACGGAATGGGACATGACAAGCAACCTGAAAGTTACTGTCAAGAACAAGGAGACACAAAAGACAGACACCATCACCAGCCCGGCGGCAAACCCGTGGATGGTGACGGATATGGTCAATATGCTGAACAGTGTGAAACCGGGGACGGTGACTCGCAATCGCCTGGTGGCAGTTCCGCAATGTTCTTACTCGCACGTGATACAGCTTCGCAGTTGGCTGCCGGATGCAGTAGGCGGCGTTGCCTGGCTGTCATTCGACAATCCGGGACAGAGTCCGCGCATCCCGATCTTTGCAGGAACGACCGACCTGCCGGTTGCTTTCGGTATCTGCGGGCAGCACCGCCATCGCGAGGATGCCATCGTCTGGAAATACCGGACGGCAAACAAGTTGGCTACGGTTCGCTGGGGATTGACCAAAGACAAGATCAACGGTGCGATAGCCCACTTCGAGGAAAAGGGCTTATCGGAGATGCCTTTCGTTGAAAACCGCTACAAAGAATTGCAGGGCAGCAAAGGGGAAGAGGCCGCACGGGCTTTCCTAACCGGCTACACGGCAGACTTCGCCGGCGCGACAATCCTACGCTGGCAGGAGATGGCGGACGAGTTCTGGAAGATGTTCGCGAGAGGATTCTGAGCAATTGACATTTTATTCATAAATCATAATTCATAAATCATGAAATCACTTATTCTATCTTGTATGCTGGTGTTCTCTGCTTCGGCAGCGTTCGGCCAGGGATATCAGTTTACAGAAGTGGTAACGGTTCCCGCTACCCCGGTTAAGAACCAGGCGGCAACGGGGACTTGTTGGTGCTTTGCCACGACTTCGTTTATGGAATCCGAACTGCTCCGTATGGGAAAAGGGACGTATGACCTTTCGGAGATGTTCATCGTCCGCCAGAAATATATGAACCAATTGCAGGACAACTATCTGCGTCGCGGAGAGGGTAATATCGGGCAGGGCAGCCTTTCACATACCTTTATGAATGCATACCGCCAGGTGGGGATCGTACCGGAAGAGGTGTATACGGGTATCAACTACGACTCCGAACGGCACAACCACAGCGAGATGGTCCGCTATATGCAGGCACTTGCGGATGTGGCGGTGAAGGCGAAAACACGCAGTCCGGAATATTACAAGCTGATCGACAACCTGTTCGATACCTATTTAGGCAAACTGCCGGAGAAATTCACTTATAAGGGAAAAGAGTATACGCCGAAGTCATTCGCCGAATCGTTAGGGTTGAATATGGACGACTATATCGAACTGACCAGTTTCACGCATCATCCGTATTATGTGAAGTTCGACGTGGAAGTACCCGACAACTGGGAACATTCCCTGATGTACAACCTGCCGCTCGACGAAATGATGGAGACGGTGGACCATGCTTTGACAAACGGCTATACGGTCTGTTGGGACGGTGACGTGAGCGAGAAGGGATTCTCCTTTACGAACGGTGTCGCCATCAACCCGGAAGTAAAAAAAGTGGAAGACTTGTCGAATACGGACCGCGCCCGTTTCGAGAAATTAGGTGAAAAGGAACGTTTGGAAGAGGTGTTCAAGTTCGAACGCCCCTACCCGGAAGTCAACGTAACTCCGGAAGTACGCCAGGCCGGCTTCGAATCGTTCGTGACTACCGATGACCACCTGATGCACGTGACCGGCATCACAAAAGACCAGAACGGCACGAAATATTACATCACCAAGAACTCATGGGGTACCGACCGCAACAAGTTCGGCGGCTACCTGAACATGTCCGAGAGCTTCGTCCGCGCCAAAACCATCTATGTAATGGTTCATAAGGATGCGATACCCAAAGCGATCAAGGGGAAGTTAGGAATCAAATAAATATATTTATAGGCACGGATTACATGGGTTCGTGTAATCCGTGCCTGAATCCAAATCAGAACCGTATCTTCATCTCGCCATAGCAAGGCACCGCCTCCAACGTCTTGCAATAGTTGCCCCAGGCAATCTCCGGGTAATCCCAACGATTATTAATGTAAAGCATCAACTGCCCGTCTCCTCTTTTGGAAGCACGGCAAGCCAAGGATGCGTCTGGCGAGCAAACCGTAAGCCCTGCTTTCTCGCCTGTAGCGGAAAGGGTATAGCGATAGATGTTCTCCTTCATGCCCTTTGCCATTTGGGTCAACGGACGGGTACAATTTGCGCCGGCATCCGCCCAATAGTAATAGTTGTGCGTATCGGACGACCAAGGTTGATCGGGGTTTTCACCATATTGTACAGGCTTCGGGTTATAGAGGGTAGTTTCACCCGTGTTCCCGGCAAAAGCGTCTTCGGGATAACAACTCCACATACCTTTACGCTCCCACTGCAGATAGTCCAAGCGTTCGGGCAAGTAGAAAGACAGGCCCGTCTCACGCAGGTATCCGTTCGGCTGGCCTACAACCATATAGCTGACATTCATTTCACCACCAGCGGAGATCCGGATCAGTATATCCGTTTGCACATCCTTGTAGGAACCGGAAAGAGCGACTTCGACCACATCCTCTTTACGGGTATAAGTCAAGCCTCGTTTCTTCCAGTCACTATCGGAGGTCAGGAACTTCTGCGCACTCTTACGTACTTCGGCACCGGTCAGATGATTCAAGTTGATGTCGAGATGGAGGAACGGGCCTTTCTCGATGATAACCTGCCCTTTGGAAGTCGCATTGCAGATCAGACCGGTTTCTTTGGAGAAGGGTATCTCGAAACCGTTTCCTTTAACCGTAATCATATCGGCGGTTTCTTCTACCCGCAACACACCGTTTGCCGGAGACGATTTCGAATCGGTGAGGTAAATATGGTTATCACAGCCCAAAGAAACCTGTTCAGCATCCAATAGCTCTCCTGTAGCCGTATAGAAACGGACTGACAACGGTTCGCCCTTCTCCCAAGCCTCGGCAGGGATTACCAACAATCCCTTTTGGTGGGGTGCGATGGAAGGGGCGGAAAGTTCTTTTTCCACTCCCTTGTAGGTATAACGTATCTTGATCTCGTCCAGGTCTGTATGGTCGAAGCGGTTATACACCGGAAGCAACAAACGCTGTCCGGGCAGAAAAGATGCTACCTCGGTCGTCATCAGGCGGACCGGTGAATAGGCTTTCTTGGTAGCCCAAAACTCCGGTTTCTCACGACGCCAGACATCCACGATCCCCCACTCTCCGTAGCCGACACATTTGCCCTGATAGCCTTCCGGTTTAGCGGTACGGGCAAACTCTTTCCAGAAAGCAGTCCCGACCTTCGGTTCGGGCAACATAAATGTTTCATCCACATATCCCCAGATAGCACCGCCCAAACCACCGGGAGCATCAAAGAGGCCACTCCACATCTTTTCGATCGAATGCCCCCAAAACTCACGGATATTCGGATCTTCCTGCAAGGTAGCGTAAGTGTAGCACGCCGGATGCGCCCATTCGTCGAACAGGGCAGGTATTCCTTCTCCCTGGAAACCACGGGTAGAACGATTCCATTGGTTCAGGTTTCCGTTTACATCCTGGTAATGCATGCTCAGAATGTCATAGATCGGCTTCTTCTCGCCGACCGATCCGGGATAGCTGAATATAACCGGACGAGTCTTGTCTGTCGCCTTTACCCAATCCCAGCATTGCTGGAAGTTCGCACCGTACACGCTTTCGTTACCGATCGACCAGAACAATATGGAGGGATGGGAACGGAACGACTTCACCATCTCGCGACATTGCGAGAGATAGCGAGGCGTGAACTCGGCACTGTCCTGCGTTTTACCCGGCGCATAGTTCTTCTGCCGGTAGGTATCGACGAAGCAGACGGCCGTCTCGCTCTCCACATAGATGCCGTAGTGGTCGCAATACTCTAAGAAACGTTCCGTAGGAGGATAATGCGAGGTACGGACAAAGTTCATATTGGAACGTTTGAAGAGGATCACATCGAGGCTGTCCAGTTCGGCAGTTGTCGTGCGGCCCAATGTCGGGTGGATATCATGCCGGCAGGCTCCACGCAGCTTCACCGGCATGCCGTTCACCAACATGCGGTCTTTCTCTATCTTCACGTCACGGAAACCGATACGGCGGTCGAAACGGCCGATCTCCTTTCCGTCCTTGCTGAGGGTGACGGTCAGTGTATAGAGGTTCGGGTGTTCGGCATCCCACTTCAACGGATTCTTGACGGACAGTTCATTCGTATTCCCGCCCTCTTTCAGGGAGAACCGGGATTGCGCTAACGGATAGTGTTTGCCTGACGGGTCGGTCAGCGTATAGGCGACTTCCGTACTTCCGGCAACCGGGACTTTGTAAGCGATCTCCAAGACTGCATCCTTGTAGGCGGCATCCAAATGCGTTTCGGCATAGAAGTCATACAGGCAAGTTTCGGGCAATGCGAATAAAGTCACATCGCGCAGGATTCCTCCGACCGGATGGTGAGCATAACCGGAGGCATACGAGATATCGTCCAAGCGGTCCGTCACTTCGAGGCGTATCTCGTTTTTCTTTCCGGGACGGACAAAAGAGGTGATATCCGTCTCCCAACGGGTAAAGCCGCCATGATGTTCGCGGACGAACGTGCCGTTCACAAACAGGCGGGCATGGCTGTAGACGCCGTCGAAACGCAAGATTGTATGTTTACCGGCATAATCGGCCGGAACGGTAAACGACTTCCGGTAGGTGAACGGTTTGTCATGTTCGATGGCATAACCCTGCATGGCAGGCTCGCCGGGAACCTGTATCTTGTTCCACTTGCTATCCGGGGAATACCGGAACTGCCACGTCCCACTCAACAAAACGGCAGGCGACTCGACACCGGCCAATTTCTGTAAGACCGGATAGGACGCTTCATCAGGAAGCCTCTCTACTTGTGCGAATGCTTTCGTACCAGACAGCAGGAAGCTGCAACCGAAAGCGAATAGTATTGTCTTTATCTGTTTCATTTGCATATTTATATTTTAGGCACGGATTACGTGTGCATCAATTTACCACCAAAAGTAGTAAAAGCCTATTAATATTACCAGTATGGCTACTGACATTACATTGAACATCCGGCCGGTATGGAACAAAGCCGGGTCATGCAGCGTATAGGCATTGACGGGCTGATTCTTTTTCCCAAATACGACAATGAGCGCACAGCATATCAGGAACACAAGCCCCATGCGGTCCATCCAAGGAAGTTCGGGGAAGAAGAATTTCAAGCCGAAGGAGAAGACGAACGATCCCAATGCCGCCGCCAGCGCCCCGTTTGCCGTTGCCCGCTTATAGAAGAAACCGGCCAGGAATATCGACAAGGCACCCGGGCTGACAAACCCCGTAAACTCCTGGATATAATGGAAAGCCTGGTCCAATCCCGACAACATCGGGGCGATCAGCACGGCTATCAGCAACGAGCCGAAACTCGCCCAACGCCCGGTACGGACCAATTCTTTCTGTCCCGCCTCCTTTCGAAAATAAAAACGATAGATATCCATCGTAAAGATCGTGGAGATACTGTTCATCATCGAAGCAAGCGAACTGACGATCGCGGCAGTCAAGGCAGCAAAAGCCACTCCTTTTACCCCTACTGGAAGAAGGTTACTGAGCAGCCACGGATAGGCCTCATCCGACTTTGCCAATGGTGCTTCCAATGCAAAGGCAGCAATTCCAGGTATCACAACTAACAGCGGGATAAACAGTTTGATGAAGCCGGCAAAAAGCATCCCGTTCTGCGCCTCCCGGACCGACTTGGCTGCCAACGCACGTTGGATAATATACTGGTTGCACCCCCAATAATAGAGGTTTGCCACCCAGAGGCCACCGAGGATCACGGAAATACCCGGCAGATCTTTATAACTGGGATGTGACTTGTCGAGGATCAGGTGAAATTTATCAGTCGCCTCACCATAAAGGTTGACCATTCCTTGGAACACACCGTGACCTTCCCCCAATAGGTTCAGGGCGATATAGGTCGTGACCAATCCGCCACCAACTAAGAACACGACTTGGATCACATCCGTCAGCGCCACCGCTTTCAGTCCTCCGTAAATCGAATAGATACCGGCAAAGGCTGCCAGTCCGATTATACCATAAAGCATCGGGATTCCCATCACCTTTTCGATTGTCAAAGCTCCCAAATACAGAATGGAGGTAAGATTGATAAAAATGAAAACAGCCAGCCAAAAAATGGCCATCACCGTCTTTACCCGTTTATCGAAACGCTCTTCCAGAAACTGAGGCATCGTGAATATCTTTTTCTCTAAAAAGATGGGGATAAAAAACTTCGCCACGATGATCAGTCCGAGTGCAGCGATCCATTCGTAGGTCGCCATCGCCAGCCCAATGGCATAACCGGAACCAGACATGCCGACAAACTGTTCGGCCGAGATGTTGGAAGCAATGATAGAAGCGCCTATCGCCCACCAGGCAAGTCCACGCCCTGCCAGAAAATAATCGCCGGCATCCCGTTCATTCCCCTTCTTGCCTCGCGAAACAAAAAGGCCGACACAGAGAATCAAGAGGCAATAGGCTATAAAGATTATGAGATCGATTGTGTTCATGGTATCTGTTTGTCTTATTCGGTGTATTATTCATCCTGCATCAACGCCGAACGTCCGCCGTCCATCAGGATCGTCGTCCCGCAGATAAATCGTGCATATGGAGAAGCAAGATAAACACATAATGCCCCTACCTCTTCGACCGTCCCGATCCGTTTGACCGGATGCAGATTGATCGTCCGCCGGCGTTCCGCTTCGGGATCAGGGAACGAGTCAAACCAAGTATCGTTGCCCGCCGTATCGATAAATCCGGGAGCTACCCCCACCGTACGGACAGCCGGTCCCCACTCGATCGCCAGGCTGCGCACCAGACCAGTGATAGCCGTCTTCGTCACGTTGTAAGGGAAACATCCGGGGATGGAACTGAAAGCATGGTTGGAAGTCATCAGGAGCAGGACGCCTTCGCCGCTCTTCTCTAAATGAGGTTTACAGAGTTTAGCCAGACGCCAGTGAGATGCCAGGTTCAGATCGAGATTGTAATGCCAACGTTCTTCCGTGCAACCTTCGGCTCCCTCGAACACGTTCATGCCGGCATTGGAGACAACCACATCCAAACGTCCGAAAGTTCCGACCGTACCTTCGACGAAGCCTTTCAAATCCTCCACATCCGTCACATCTGCCTGCCTGTAGAACGAGCGTACGCCTTCAGACTCTACCGCCTCCCGGAAAGCCTGTACGCTCGCATCGTCCGGAGATTTACGCGAACAACCTGCCACATTCGCACCCGCCCGTGCGAATTCCTTAGCGACACCCAGCCCGATCCCGGAGGAGACTCCGGTGACCAGGACTACCTTATCTTTATAATCGAGTGCAAAACTCATACGGATCAGATATAAAAGTTATCGGGAGCATCCGTCGTGATGCCGGGGTGTTTTTCTATCTCTTCCTCAACAAGATCCACGCCCAAACCGGGACGGTCGGACAAATGCAGATGACCGTCATAGACCATCTCGGCTATCGGATGGTCGATCACCGTGTCGCGCCAGGGAACATCGTTGAACATAAACTCCTGACGGAAGAAGTTCGGGATTGCGGCACAAACATGTGAAGAAGCAAGTGTCGAAAGAGGACCGTTCGGGTTATGCGGGGCGATCAAGACGTTGTAGGCTTCCGCCATCGTAGCCATCCGTTTCATCTCTGACGGTCCGCCACAACGGGTGATATCGGGCATGATCACGTCGCACACATGCTTTTCCAGCAGCGAACGGATACCAAAACGGGTGTAATGGCGCTCACCTACACAGATAGCGACATCCGACGGGATGCGTTCGCGCATGGCACGGAGCGTCTGCGAACTTTCCGGGCCTGCCGGTTCTTCATACCAGGTGATATCGAGCTTTGCCAGCCGCTCCGCCATCTTGACGGCAATCCGGTAGTTCAGCATAGCATGCGTTTCGATCATGATATCGCATTCAGGACCGACAGCCTCGCGTACGGCTTTGGAGACGTTGAACGCCAAGTCCTGCTGTTCCGCCGTCAGGGTTAGGTTAGAAGCGAGGTCTTCACCATAGAAATAGTTCGTGTGGGCGAAGGGGTCGAACTTCAGCCCCGTAAAACCGGCGTCCATGACACGGCGTGCCTGGGCGGCATAATCCGCTTCGTTGTGTCCTCCGCCGGTAAACCAATAGTTGGCATAGAGCAGGATATCTTTCCGGTAAGCTCCGCCCAACAATTCGTAGCAAGGAACGCCCAATACCTTTGCTTTCAAGTCAAGCAACGCCATGTCAATGCCGCTGATCGCACACAGGCTGGCTCCGTACGGGCCGATCCAGTTCAGGTCGCGGTAGAGCTTCGTCCAGATAAAATCGGTCTTCATCGGGTCGAGGCCGATGATGCGCTGTCCGACATGCTTGGCGGCTTCGAAAACGATCGGGCTGCCAGGCCAGTTGGTAGCTTCGCCTACGCCGGTATAGCCTTCGTCGGTATATATCTTCAGTAATGTCCAGTTGTATTTGATGCCCTGGACCAACCATACTTTTACGTCTGTAATTTTCATTGTGTTGTCTCCTACCTTTTTATCATATTTTACATAATTCCGTATTTATCGAAAGCATCGCGGGCTTTCATCCCTTCCTGTATCTTCTTCAAAACCATCCGTTCGCCACGGGCTTTCTCCAAGGCGCGGGTAAACACTTCTTCCTCGATCTCACGGGGCACGACACATACGCCGTCGATGTCGCCGACCAGGATATCCCCGTCATTGATCCGTACGCCCTCCATCTCGATAGGCACACGGTAGTCGATCACCTTTCCACGCGGTGCTTGGTCCTGAGCATAAGGGCCATAGGAGAAACAAGGGAAATCCAATGCTAAAATTCCTTTTGTATCGCGGGAGTAGCCATTGACAACCGCCCCGGCAGCTTTACACTGGATCGCACGTGCGCTCATCAATTCGCCCCATAAAGCATAAGCAGGAGAAGAACCGGAACAAACATATACCTCGTCTTCCTTCAGGTCGTCCAGCGCTTCAAGCATCAAACCGAAAGAGCGTTTCAACACAGGGTTCACCCCTTTATCCTTTCCGGCATCCAGCACATCGGCCTCTAATACCGTCATGGCACGTCCGGCAACCAGCATGTCGTCACGAAGCGGGCGGATACGAGGTGGCAAAAACTGGCGGGTATAACCCATCTTATCCATAATATCACCGACCACCGCGGTGTAAAGCTCATCTTTTATCAAAGCAAACAGAGCTTTATCGTCTTTCCATTCTTTCATTGTGAATTCCTTTTTACAATTCGTCTTTCTACCAGCAAAGATAAAGCCCGGAGGGAAGAAGATACGGCAGAAACACCCCCGGTTGCTTATGCTACGAGGAACAGAAAAAGGGGAAAAGTAGAGAAAACGGCACTGTCTATTTTCCCCTTTCTCGCATTTTAGAGATTATCAAAACGCTCCTTGTCTCCGTGATCAGTACACAAAAGACCGTTTTAATCCACTACTGAAGAATAAAGAATTCTATACTACATATTGCCATTCACAGAATACCCACGCAACAGCTTCATTTCATAATAGCAAGTACATTACTTTATTCTTCTGCCGGATAATTTGCTTTCACTGGCCAATACGGATTCTGATAAATCGGAGAATCTGAATAAGCTTCCTTATCTTTCGTAGAAGTGATCATGAAATGCTGCATGGCTATTGGATTTAGATAATGAGCCATATGCCATCCATATCCTTCATAAGCACGATTAGTTTTCAATATCTCATACGGACGCAAATAGGCACTGGCAGAAGGTGATGAGACATTTGATTTTGGGTCCTTATCATAAACTAAATTATAACCAGCAGCAGCATATTTTTCAGGCAAATCTGTGTTCCACAATTTAAAACCTTCGATGTGGTATTTCTTCGTCATCAATTGATCCATCGAACGCCAACGTTTCAAATCCGAACTACGAAAGCCTTCACTCAAAAACTCATTACGCCTTTCTCTACGTATATTAAATAAAATTGCATCATTTAATATCTTTCCTCCAGAGTAAGCAGCCCAATCAAGTACAGCCTCTTTTTGCATATCGGTCGCTTGTATTGTTTTATTATAATCCTCTTCGATATGAGCGCGATGTCGTAGAGCTCTCCAGTATTGATTTGCTTTACTATCCAAATTACCAAAACATTCGTAATAAGCCTCTATATAATTCAGATAGGCTTCTGCAGCACGAAAAATAGGGACACCTGTTTCTCCTTGCCAGTTGTTGCAATACAGATGATCCCAATACCAATACTTACGCGATACGTAACCGGTATTGTTCCGCAAAGTATAAACGCCATTGATTATATCTGGCAATTCTGGTTCCACTGGTACTCCATGCGTCCCCTTTCCTACATTCAGCCAGATATTGATCATACCCGGTTGCTTCATAAATAAACGGATACGATCGTCTCGATTTTCAACTATCTCTTGTGAAGAGGCATCCCCTTTATACAAAGAAGAAGCATAATAAGGAAGGCCATCGTTCATCAAATAACTCTGAACCATTCCTCGCGTCAATCCAATTGCAGTACAAGTAGTCCCCGCATCGACCGCTCTGTTATTTACAATACCCATGCCTTTATCAAAATCTCTCCAAAGCAAAATCTCTTCATAACCGGACATATCCAATGCACTGAACATTTCTACATAAGGATTTGTATCTCCTACTCCTTGCATCAATACACCCGAATTTGTTGTCAATTGGTATTTTGATGCGACCTTATCCGAGGCATCGATAGCTTGTTTTAAAAACCATTTTATTTCATCATCAATATTACCAGACGGATATTGATAACCTTTATTATATTCTTTCGTAGCTCCCGGCCAACCTTCTCCATTTGGGACAAAAGCTGTTCCTTTAAAATACTTCAACCAAGTGCCTTCAAATAAAGCAACTCTCGATTTCATCAAATAAGCAATATCTTTATACAAACGATTCTTTCTCCCATCCGGTGCCATCGATTTCATCAATACTGCGGCCGAATCCAAATCGGAAATAATGAAACGGGCGACTTCGTTTCGTGGCATACGTTTGGAAGCATCCGTCAATTGTTGCATATCATCAACAAAAGTATGGCGTATTATTGGAAAATCACCCAATGAGACCAACTTGTTATAATAAGCGACAGCTCTAAGAAAGTAAGCCTCACCTATATAATGTTCAATGTTCTCTTTCGACCCAGAAATTCTTCCGTCCCGATAAAGAGGCAATACCCTGTCTAAAAAATAATTTAACTGATATATCTCTTCAAAGTTCCACTCTCCACCAGTTTCCCCGACTTTCCAATCTCCATCCGTATATTTACTGGAAAAATCCATTCCTGCTTCATTATCTGTACCATTGTCCAATCCAACTCCACCGCCGGAGTTTGGGAGTCCCGTATATCTATTTATTATATACGAATCCAATTGTGACTCTTCTTTTAAATAATCTTCCGGAATGATGGATGAAGGAGGTGTTATTTCCAAATTATCATTACACGCAACTAATACACAAATTCCTAAACAGGCTGTGATTATATATTTTATTCTTTGATATTCCATTGTTAATTTTCTGTTATTAATAAGTTACACTTAATCCGAATGAATAAACTGCTGATAATGGATACTTCATCATACCAGCCGGATCTGTAGATATTGTCTCTGGATCAAATAAATCGGTCAACCCCGTACCTGTCCATAGATTTTCGCCGGTCACATAGACTCGTAAATTTTGCAGTTTCAGTTTATTGACCCACTCTTGCGGAAGAGTATATCCGATACTTAAATTCTTCAAACGTATATATGCGGCATTCAATAAGTAACGTGTCTGGGCATGTCGGTTTTTACTAGAATCAAATACCGGCCTTGGATAATAACCATCCAAATTTAATCCCAAAGGATGATTCTCGTCATTTCTAAAATAATCCATGTGTTGTTCATAGAATGTAGAGGACCATAAAGAACTGGCTCCCCAAAAATCGGAACTACTAGTAAAATAATCACGTTTCATAATTCCTTGGAAAAACACACTGACATCAATTCCCTTATAATCCAATCCAAAATTCAAACCAAACATATAACGAGGTGTATTATTACCAATCACTTTCATATCACCTAAATCATCGTAAGTCGAATTACCCCAGTCGATCTTTCCGTCATTATTCAAATCACGATACATAATATCTCCAGCAGCCCAGTTATTACCCATAGTCGTCTGTCCACCATTGGGTAATGTTGCTAAATGAGCATCCATTTCTTCTTGGGTTTTAGCAATACCTATTGTCTCAAATCCCCAAATCTCCCCCATTTCTTTACCTGAATAATATCCGGTAACAATCCCTGTATGGTTCGGATATTCCAATATTTTCGTATGGGCATCCGACAGATTAAAGGCAACGTTATATCCTAAGCCGTTTTGCAGGCGGTCACGCCACGTAAGATTCAATTCCCAACCATTTGTGCGTAAACTGGTGTTATTCGTTTTGGGTACGGCAGTTCCTAAAACGACAGGCATTTCAGGAGCTGGACCAATCATATCTTCCGTTTTTCTGGTAAACCACTCTATACTTACTCCCAATCTATTATTTAACACATTTACATCAAATCCGATATTAGTCGTCTTAACTGTTTCCCATCCCATTGTCATACTGATCAAACCAGGAGCCGAAGATGTATTTTGTTGATTACCATTAATTAACCAGGCACTGTTCGATGAACCGATCGGCATGGTCAGATAGGTAGGATACCAAACCTTTGTATTTTGGTTTCCTAATAATCCATAAGATCCCCTCAATTTAAATGTAGATATATATTCTGATAACAGGCTAAAGAATTCTTCATTAGCCATATTCCATCCCAAAGAGACGGAAGGAAACCAGCGCCAACGTTGGTCTGAACGATAACGAGAAGTGCCATCATAACGAAGATTCACCTCAAACAAATAACGTCCTTTGTAATCATAATTCAAACGTCCGAAAAAACCGGCTGTCGCCCATTTATTCAAAGCTCCACTTACGGTAGGAGGCACGGATTTACCCGATGAATCATTTCCGGAAGTTCCATTGATTACATTTATCCCTGGAACAATAATCCCCAAGCGATAAGCCTCTATTTCATCCTGCCAAAGTTGTTCTGATTGTACACCTGCCATTGCCTTGAAGTTATGTCCGGCCAACTCTTTGGCATATTCGGTATAAGCATTTATATTCAAATACTTGGTTGCCTTATTGTACTCAGACACACTCGAATTAGGCCCTCCTAATGTTGCTTGATAAGGCTCTCCATTTACATCATGATTATAAACCTTTTGTACATCTTCATGTACTCGTTCATGATACAATTGATAATTTACATCACCTATAATCCTCCAACCTTTAATCGGTTCTATAACCATATTCAGCTGCTGGGTCGTTTCATTCGTTTTTTTTGTAGTTCGCCCACCATCTCGTAACCGTAAAGCGTGAGTCGCATACTCATATAAATATCCATTGGGATCATAGGCAATCAACGTAGGCCAACTCTGTCGAGAAAGGTTTGAAAACAAACCATCTGTCAAGTGAGTTGGTTTTTCATAATCAATTTGGTTAAACCTTACATTATAATTAAGACTGACATAATCATTGAATTTGGAAGTAACTTTCAAATTGGTTGCCACACGCTGATTGTTTTCCGGATTTAAGCGGATATAACCATCCTGCCCCAAATAATTGACAGAGGCATACATTTGTACTTTCTCGCTACCACCAGAAACACTTAAATTATGCTCATGTGAAAATACCGTTTTATCAAAAATCAAGTCGATCCAATCCGTATTGGCATAACCTTTATCATACAAATCTGCCCACCTGTTTGGATTACTCGGATCCGGATCAATACCGCCAGAGATCTTCCCATCTATAAAATCCTTGATTTTCTGTAATCGTTCCTGAGAAAAATGACCAGCCCTTCCAGCATTTGTCGCAGCTTCGTTAAAATAAGTGGCAAATGAATAAGAATCTGCACTTTTCGGCATATTGATTGATCTGCTCCAACGGAGAGAGTTATTATAATTAACAGACATCTTACCTTCTTTTCCCTTTTTAGTGGTAATCAAAATAACGCCGAACGGAGCACGTGATCCATAGATAGAAGAGGCTGCTGCATCTTTCAATACTGAAACAGATTCGATATCCTGTGGATTCAAGCGGTTCATATCTCCTTCCATTCCATCAATCAATATCAACGGACTACCGTCTGATCCTTCACCAATAGTCCCGACACCACGAATATTAACAGACGGAGACGAATCCAAGTATCCTTGCGTCTGCTGGATATTCAAACCGGGCATGGCTCCCTGTAAAGCCTGTGCAACATTCGATACCGAACGTCCTTCGAATGCCTCCGATGAAACAGAAGATACAGCTCCTGTCAAATTCACCTTCTTTTGGGTACCAAACCCCACGACAACCACTTCATCCAATTTTTGTGTATCTTCACGAAGAGTTATTTGAAAAGATGATTTGTCTTCTACTTGTATCGACTGAGTCAAATAACCGATATAAGAAATTTCCAAAACAGCACCTTCAAAAACATCTAAGGAGAAACGGCCATCTATATCCGTAATAACTCCATTTGTCGTTCCTTTCTGTACAACATTGGCACCTATAACAGGAAGTCCTGTTTCATCAATAATAGTACCGGATATTTTTTTTGTTTTTTGCTGATTTATGTCATTATTAAGTTCAGTGCGCACTGAACTTAACTGATTATAATCAGTTCCGGATTTTGCATAACTGAAAAAAGATGTTGTACCTAACAAGGTAACAAAGAGTAGACATCCTTTTCTTTTCCAATCACATTTTTCATTTTTCATAATACTACATTTACGATTACTGTTAAAATCTATGCATTTTTACTTTATTCTCCGCAAGCAAAGGTAGTTTTCAAAGCAGGAAATACGACACAGAAACACCCCTGGTTGCTTATGCTACGAGGAACAGAAAAAGGGAAAAAGTAGAGAAAACGGCACTGTCTATTTTGTTACTTCTCGCGGAGAGATGCCCATTTGTTGTTTGAAGATACGGGAGAAGTATTGAGGGGATTGAAAACCACAGGCAAAGCAGACTTCCTTGACGGACATTTCCGTGTTCCGCAGCAGTTCGATCGCTTTGTTAATTCGGATTTGGTTCAGGTAGTCCAACGGAGAGAGGCTCAGGTACTGAGAGAATAGTTTGCGCAAGTACCGTTCTCCGACTCCGGTTTGTGACGCGACATCGCTGATCGTGATATCGGACCGGTAGTTCAAACGGATATAGGAGATCGCCTTTTTCAACGAATCGTTTGTACAAATCGGAAGATAGGCCTCATCAAGGTAACGGTAAATCAGGATCAGCAGTTCGGCATAGTACATGACAACCAGATATTGGTAGTATTTGCTCTTCTGGTTCATCTCATTGACAATACGCTGCACGGCACGCATGATACGGACGTTATTCACAATCTTGATCAACCGGTTCTCTTCGGAAAAGATCGTGACAGGTGCCAAATCCTTCGTCTGTCCGTGTCCGTCCGGATTGAAACGGGAGAATACTTCCGGCAGGAACTCCAACTGCATCAGGGTCGTATCTTCGGATCCAGCCTCGAAAGTATGCTCTACGTTGGAACAAATCACCATCATCTCGTTCTCACTGAAACTGATGCTCTCGTTCTCCAGATGCAGGATACAATTGCCCTTCTTCACATAATTGATCTCAATACGCAGATGTTTATGCGGCCCGAACGTCTCGAACGGGCGGAACGATACAAAACGAAACACATCCGCCAGCCGTTTATGCTTCAGATTCTCGGTGATGCCTTCCAGCATTCCCCATAACGATTGTTCAGATGAATGTTCCATAACGTATTACATTTGTAGACCGAACAAATCTACTAAAAAACAACTGAATAAAAAAACGCAAGATAAAATATCACTTATTCTCTTCCACCCAATGCTTCAACATTGCAATCGCCTTTGCCAACACGCCTGCGGAGCCTTTAAAATTACCTGAACCACTGGGTATATTTCCCTTGCCATACCATTCATAGAACCCTTTGTTACGAATAACCCGGTCAAGCATCGGCCGAATTTCAGCATAGGCTTCTTCTACATACCCGTTAGCCACCAGTTGCTGAATCATACGCCCACCAAACCAAGTCCAATCTCCCCCATTCTGATAAACATATGGTTCAGCCATCCAACCATGAAAGAAATTTTGTGGATATACGGGATAAAGCGTCAAGCCGATACTGGGCATACCGGACAATCGGACATTTTCAAGCATCTGAGCATTTACTACCGCAATCTCCTCATGCGACAACAACCCGGCTTCTATCGCCACGGCGGTACCTCCATGATAATGGATTGCATTTTCATCAAAGCCGGCAGGTATCGGGGATTCTCCGAGATACACATGCGGAATAAACTTTTGCCGATCGGCATCCCACAAATGTTTACGCACGTTCCCGGCAATCCGTTCACGCAACTGTTGCCACTTCTGCCTGTCTGCCTCTTCCGGATACAGTTCTACCAGATAGTCCAAGGCAATAATAAACATGGCATTATCGTACACATCGATTGCTGCATGAGAGAGTTCGTTCATATCGCAACCGAAATCATCGTTTGGTTGGACATCGCCCCAATCAGCAGTCATCGCTCCGTACAGCAAACCGTATTTCTCATCGAAACGTTCGCGCATCAGATAGTTCACCATCTCCTCTATACGCTCGCTGACTGTTCGTCCGGCAATTTCTTCTTCCAGGATGGAACGATCGCCAGTCTTACGTATATACTTCCCGACAATTTGTATTAAAGAGGTCTCCTGGTCTGTCTCCACCGTATTCTTGAATGCGACATGTTTCGGGGCTGCTTCGGAATAATAAGGCGTGTCATCATACCAAGTAAAATCCTCCTTGAGCACATAACCGTCAATCATCTCCCCGTTCGATTGCTGCAAGGCAAAAAAGAGCAATATGGCACTGCGGATCTCTTCCGTATCATTCTCTTCACAAGCCACCTCAATAAAGGTATTCATATCACGAGCCCATATTTGAGAATATCCGCTACCAGCATTAAACCCTTCCCGTATAGTCGCTCGTGCCATACTATCAACAACACTCAACGAAATATCTTGGGAGATCGTTTCAGCCAATTGTTGTTTGGCAGAAGGAGTACACCCTCCAAAAATAAAAGCAGCGACAATCCCTATGGCAAATAACAATCGTATCATAAATTTATATATTTTCATTCCACTATTCCACTCTTACTACAACCTTCCCTCCGATCCTGTCTCCTTTCTTCAACGGCTTCCGGTAAGGAGCATAATAACTGCTGAGGAACATCTCGTTTCCTGCCGTAACAAAATCGGCAACCAGGAAACGGATCTTGTCTTTTTCCAACCAAGAGCGCCAATGCTGTTTGCCATTGGAAGAGACGGTAATCTTACTGCCGTTTCCGTCTTTCAGGCCGGCATACCAGATGTTCCGGCGGGTGGAACGGAAATCATTACTTCCCAGTTCGTTATAATCCATACTCCAAGACCAGGCAGGTTCCGTACGTGGATCGACTTTCGCAGGGAGTCCTTCATAAAAGAGACAGGCTTCCCCTACCGGACGGCTGATATGGTCGGCCGGATAAACGCTCCACATGCCATCCCGGCGCCAGAAGGTCTTATCATAAGAAACAGGAGCTTCAAAAACCAGTCCCCACTGCCTCGGATTCACCTCTTCAAGGGCATCGAACGAATAGGTTACCGACAGTTCGCCTCCTGCATTTATTCTCAGGTCATAAGAACCGGAAAACTCTTTATAAGCGCCTGCCACCTTTACCAGGATGTCATCACCCTGTTGGACTGCCTCTACTTTTTCTACTTTCCAGTCCGAGCAAAGGTCATTGAACACAGGCGTATTGGCATTATGATTCGGATAACATCCTCCACCTGTCAACGGCAAGGCCATCAGCCACGGGCCACCGTTCAATATTTCTTTTTTCCCTTTCTTTACCGAAAGTATCTGGCCGGATACACGGCTGATCTCACAACTAAAATCTTTTCCGGTAACGACATAGCGGTCTTTCTTTTCTTTCAAGCGGGTAGAAGTAGCGGGCAACGCCTGCAATTCGTTCTGTACCTGTCTGCCGACAGGAATCAAATACTCATCGGCAGTAAAGCCGCGGGGATCGGCAAAAGACAGATAGAGTTCATTCGCCTTTTCGGGATGGGCAATCCGGATGCGGAGTTGTCCTTTTTCACCGGGTTCCAGGTCTACGAAAGCCGTTCCCTTCTCCTCTCCGTACGTCCACGTGATACGCAGTTCATCCAGGTTTGTATAGGTGTACCGGTTTTCAAGGTCGATGACCAGTTCGTTGGCAGGAGATAGCGCCTCGGTTGTCACACGGACCGGACTGTATATCTTTTTCATATCCCAGTACTCCGGTTTCGGGCGACGCCAGCCGTCGATCGGTCCCCAGGGGCCATAACCGACTGCATCCCCGTTAGGCATCTGGAATATATCGTCGATACCAGACCAGATAGAACCGCCTAAAACGCCCGGTGTCTTATACATATTGTCCCACGTAGGAGCCAGTGCCAATGCCCAATCGCTACGGATGCCGGGGTCAGTCACCAGCTCGCTCCGGTTATAGACATTCAGGTGGCAGTATTCGCCATACGTCATCGGCCGGTCGCTTTTGGCGGCGACCTTATATCCGTTGGGACCCGGATAATGGATATTTGCGATCGGGGCCGTACTGCCCTGGTTGTTGAACCCGCCATAGGCCTGGTCGTGGAACGTGAACGGACGGGTAGGATCGGCTTTTTCCATATAGACCTCTACCTGTGCAAATTCTTTATTCCAGTAAGATTCGTTCGCCATCGACCAGAAGATGATGGAAGGATGGTTCCGGTAGAACTGAATCATCTCCATATTCGCCTGCAATACATACGGATAGTATTTAGGATCACGATAGTTCAGCACCTTCCAGTTCTCATTCGCATGATGGCCGATCCAGCAGACCGGTGCTTCCACTTCCACGAACATGCCCAGTTCGTCACAGACTTCGAGTAACTCTTCACAAGGAGGATAATGGGAAGTACGGATAAAATTGCAGTTCGCATCTCGGTACAACTCGACATCCTTCCGTTCCAGGGCAGGATTCATCACACGTCCAGTCAACGGGTGCATTTCATGGCGGCAAACACCTCTCAACTTGACAGCCTTGCCATTTACCAACAAACGATTTCCTTGTATCCGTATCTCGCGAAAGCCAAAACGTTTCTCTATCTGCTCGACAACCTTGTCCGAGGTTCCGACTTCGATTTTCATCGTATATAAAGATGGATGCTCGTTATCCCACTTATCCGGAGAAACGACTTTGCCAGTCAGCCAACCGCTCCAGGAAGACCCGGCGGCAATCTCCGGAATATGCCGGCTCAGGACAACAGGCAGTCCGGAAAGGGAAAGGCGAACCGATACATCTTTTTGTATGTCTTCCGAACTATTGTTTACCGACACATATACTTTCAGGTCTGCATTTTTATAGTCATCGTCCAGATCCGTCACGATACGAAGATCCGACAAATGGATATCCGGAACGGCAAAGAGCGTCACTTTACGGGTTATGCCTCCCAACTGATGTGCCGCATATTGAGTCAGGCTCCCTAACATATCCGCCAACGACTCGCTGCGTACCTGCAGGGCCAACAGGTTTTCACCCGCCTTCAACCCTTTCGTGACATCCAGTTCAAAGGCCGTCATTCCCCCCATATGGGAACCGATTTCCTTTCCATTCAGATACACGACCGACTCGCTGGAGACACCGTCGAAACGCAGTTTCACTTGTTTTCCTTGCCAGTCCGCCGGCAACGTGAATGTAGTCTGATAGCCTCCGAAACCGGCAGAATCGACTTTAAAACCCTGCATGGACCACTGTCCCGGCACCACGATCGGCTTCCAGTCCTGTCCGTTCTGTTTCTGTTCATAAAAACGGGCAGCAGGCTTTTCATTAAACAACCACGTCCCGTTTAAGGACAGGACCGGATTATAGACACCGGCTACCTGACGAGGCTTGATGGTATATACAGGTAAAACTTTTTCCACACAAACAGTCGTATCTACCGTATAAGCCTGGGTATGCGCCAGTTCCTTTTTACGCTCTTCCCCGAAAGGCTTCAACTGGGCGGGATTGGACGAATACAGGTTCAGTTCCGAAACAATCGCATTATCTCCTTTCAAGACTTCAAACACCAGAACCAACTGTCCGTAGGCATAGGCTTTCTTCGGCAGGTCGATCATGTAGCGCTGCTCCTTCCCTTTTTCAAGCACAACGGGAGCCTGCACTTCATTGCCGTCAGCCACGATACGCTGTTCTCTCCGGTTGTCAGCCAGATAGACCACCTCCATCCGGTAATCGGCCTGTATATCCATCTGATCGAAAGCATAGATGACCGTTCCGCCGAAATTACAGGTTTTCGTCTCTTTGCTTCCCGTGAAAGAATCCGGCAATGTATAGTCGTCCCCTTTGATCAGGAAAGCTTGTGCATTCGTTACCCCGCAATCGTTCGCAGCCACCCGCCGCATCTCCTTGTTCTGGGCCAATAAGCCAAGACACACAAAGAGCATAAGCCCGGTACTGAACAACTTGTTTTTACATAGATTGACCATACGCATATTGTTTCTGTTTTATATTTACAAATCCGATATGCAAAAGTACGGACAATCCAAAAATCTTTCTTCCCTCTCTCTTAATAGAATACAATTCTGCCAGGAACAAAAAACTGGAAAACTAACACAAAACGGAACTGCTTTCGTATTCCTGAAATTGTGATACAAACAGATGTTCCGCTTTCCTGAATTGGCTTCACCCACGTTTTCCAGTCTTACTTTCTAATGCGGGATAGATTGGCATTTTCAAAAGGTTTACTTACATACAACTGATTTTGAAAGCCGTTCGGCACTCGGATTGGTATTGCATAAGGATTCAAAAAGAGCCATTTTTAAATTATCACAACAACTATACATTATTATAATATAAGACATGTTCATAACACACCCACAAATAATATACAATTGATAAGCACATACATATATCACAATCAAATCATATCGAACAGATTCAAAAATAATAAAATAATCCATGCTTATAATAATTTAATCCATTTTATCCATATCTATAATAGCATTACTTTGTACAAAATTTAACACGACACTAAAATACCATTTCAGATATATAATAAATTCACTCAAATAAGTTATGGCAATAAATAAAATAAGATAGATCTAATTTTTTAATCATTAAACACGTTAGGTATGTTGAAAAACTTGAAACCGATCAGTCTAATCCTGTTAGCCGGTATATTAAGTTATCCTGTAACCAGCCATGCAGAGGTAACATCCGGACAACCGAATGTAGACTTTCCCCAACAGAACGGGAAAATCACTGGTATAGTAAAAGATAGCTTCGGCCCAATGGCCGGAGCTACTGTTGTGGTGACAGGTACCACAAATGGCAGCATGACCGATATGAACGGGCAGTTCACATTGGAAGGAGTAAAAAATGGTGATATCATACAGATATCGTATATCGGATTTATCACCCAGGAAATTAAATTCACAGGACAGACCGTTCTGAATATCGTACTGAAAGAAGACACACAAAAACTGGATGAAGTAGTAGTAGTAGGATTCGGTACACAGAAGAAAGTAAACCTGACTGGTTCGGTCGGAACAGTCAATGCCGAGGCTTTGGAATCACGCCCTGTCCAGAATGCAGTCCAAGCCCTTCAGGGTATGGTCCCGGGTTTGCAGATCTCGACCACAAGCGGTACTCTGGACAAAAAAATGGATATGAGTATCCGTGGTACAGGTACTATCGGCGAGGGTTCGGAAAGCGGGCCATTGGTCTTGATCGACGGCATGGAGGGCGATATCAACTCCATAAACCCGCAAGACATCGAGAATATCTCTGTCTTGAAAGACGCGGCAGCCTCTTCGATTTACGGTTCACGTGCACCGTTCGGGGTTATTCTGGTAACAACCAAAAGCGGAAAGAGCGGTAAAACGACCGTCAACTACAACAACAACTTCCGATGGGGAAGTCCTGTCAAAATGCCAAAACAAATGGACTCTTACACATTTGCCACATTCTACAATGATGCAGCCTTTAACAAAGGAGACGGAGCCTATTTTAAACCGGAACATTTACAACGTATCAAGGATTATCGGGATGGTAAATTATCCACGGTCAGTCTTGCAAACGGAGATTACTGGTATGACGGCTATACGGCCGGTAACGCCAATACAGACTGGTACGATACGATCTACCGTGACCATACTTTTTCGCAGGAGCATAACCTGAGCCTAAATGGTGGTTCGGAAAAAATCAATTATTATCTCTCCATGAATTATCTTGATCAAAATGGTTTGATGGAATTCAATCAGGATACCTATAACCGTTACACGACAACAGCCAAGATTAATCTTATACTGACAAACTGGGCAAAGCTCAACTACAGTAACCGTTTCACCCGTGAAGATTTCGGCCGTCCTTCCGCTTTGAAGAGCGACTTATTCAGAGATCTTGCAAGACAGGGATGGCCGACATTGCCGGTATATGATGATAACGGCTATATGTATTCCTCCCCTTCTCCCGCTCTGGGACTGAGAGACGGAGGACGGGACAAAACCCAGACCGACAACATCTACCAACAGGCTTCATTAATCTTAGAACCGGTCAAGAACTGGATCACCCATATGGATTTCAATTACAGGATCATGTCGGCCAACCGCCACTGGGACAAACAATACCTGTATAATCATGATGTCCACGGAAACCCGTATGTATATGACTCAAGCTCAAATGTCCATGAAGATCAACTCAAAGAAAACTACATGAACATCAATGCTTACACGGAATACTCCCATAGCCTCGAATCCGGACATAATTTCAAAGGAATGGTCGGTTTCCAAGCAGAACAGCTAAAAAAGACCGAATTCGGATTACAACGTGACGGCATTATCGTTCCGGGACAACCGGAAGTCGATATAACCACCGGACAGGATTATTACGGAAACATGATAACTCCGAGTACGAACGGAGCACGATATGCCTGGTCTACTGCTGGATTCTTCGGACGTATTAACTACGACTACCAAGGTAAATATCTGGCTGAAATCAACCTGCGATACGACGGCACATCCCGTTTCCGGAAAGAACAACGCTGGAACTGGTTCCCCTCTTTCTCCTTGGGATGGAACATTGCACGTGAAAGTTTCTGGGAGCCGGTCGCCGAATATGTAGGAACACTTAAATTACGCGGATCATACGGCGAATTAGGAAATCAGAACACGAAAGAGTGGTATCCGACTTACCGGGTACTGACCATAAAAGCAAGCAACGGCGACTGGCTGCAAAACGGGATGAAGCCAAATACAGCAGAAGTTCCGGGCCTTATCAGTTCGTCTTTGGGATGGGAACGTGTCCGCAACTGGAATATCGGGTTCGACTTCGGAGCTTTCAACAACCGTCTGACCGGTTCGTTCGACTATTACAACCGCATGACGCTCGACATGGTAGGTCCGGCCCCCGAATTACCTTATATCCTCGGCCTGGAAGTGCCAAAAACGAACAATACGGACTTGAAGACTTACGGTTTCGACCTGGATGTCAGTTGGAACGACAGGTTACAAAACGGCTTGGGATATGGAGTCAAGTTCATACTATCCGATGCCCGTACCAAAATCACCCGTTATCCCAACCCGACCAATACTCTGGACAAATACCAGGCAGGCCAGATGATGGGCGATATCTACGGATACGAAACGATCGGTATTGCCAAATCGAAAGACGAGATGGACCAGCATCTGGCCTCACTTCCGAACGGTGGGCAAAACGCATTAGGAACGAACTGGGACGCCGGTGACATCATGTACAAAGATTTGAACGGAGACGGTAAAATCGATAATGGCGGTAACAAATATGACGATATGGGCGATATGAAAAAGATCGGTAACAATACTCCGCGTTATTTATTCGGCCTTGACCTGAATGCCGATTATAAAGGATTTGATTTCCGCGCCTTCTTCCAAGGAGTCATGAAACGTGATTACTGGCAAGGCAGTGCCTATTTTTGGGGAGCGACCAGCCTCTGGCATTCTACCGGTTTCGTAGAACATGCGGACTATTTTCGTGCAGAAGCATCAAACGATCTCCCAGCGAATTTAAATGCTTACTACCCTCGTCCTGTATTCGATTCAAGTAAGAACAGACAAAGACAGACTGCTTATCTGCAGAATGCAGCCTATATTCGTCTAAAAAATGTCCAGTTAGGCTATACCTTGCCCGCAAACCTGACACACAAGTTTTATGTATCGAAACTACGCGTATTTGTCTCTGGTGAGAACTTGTGGACCGGTACATCATTGGCAAACATGTTCGACCCCGAAACTATCGGAGGAGGTGACGATACGGATAAAAACGGGAATGCTTATCCTTTATCCAAAACGATATCTTTCGGTATAAGTGTAACTTTATAACAAAACAAAAGCATCATGAAACAGATCAATATATTCAAATATGTAACCGGAGCCGCATTAATCGCGGTTTTCAGTGCCTGCAACGACTTCCTGGATCAGGAGCCCCAAGCCACGATCTCACCGGATAAATATCTGGTGGAGGAATCGCAACTGGCATCTTATGCAAACGGACTATACAAAGACATACTGCCCGGACATAGTTATGGCTACGGCATTTTCGGTGAGGACAAAGACACCGACAACCAGGCTAGTTTCAATTATAACGATCGGTATATTTCCGGACAATGGAAAACCAAACAGTCGCAGAAAATGGATGACGATCCCTATCGTTTCAAGTTCATCTACAGCTGCAACTATTTCCTCGAAAACGTCCTGCCCCGCTATAACGGAAAGACTCTTTCCGGAGACGAAACTAAAATCCGCCAATACATCGGTGAAATTTACTTCCTACGGGCACACGAATATTTCAAACGCTATCAGATGTTTGGCGATTTCCCGATTGTGCGCAACACAGTTCCTGACCAGATGGAACCACTGATAGAAGCCAGCAAACGTTCACCCCGCAACGAGGTGGCGCGATTCATCCTCTCCGATCTTGATTCGGCAATCATGTTGATGGGATCAGGCAAAGGAACCGACAAAACGCGTATAAACAAGGAAACAGCATTATTACTTAAATCGCGTGTCGCCCTTTTTGAAGGAACCTGGTTGAAATATTTTAAAAACACGGCATTCGTGCCCAACGGACCGGAATGGCCGGGAAAAAGTAAAGACTATAATGCCGGTTATCAGTTCCCGACAGGAGATATAGACAAAGAAATCAACTATTTCCTAACACAATCGATGGAAGCATCCAAAGCAGTGGGAGACGAAATTACTTTGGTTGAAAACACGGGACTGGTACAGCAATCCGCCGTAGAAGCCGCCAACCCTTATATGGATATGTTTTCAGCAGAGAATATGTCCGGTTACAGTGAAGTCTTATTATGGCGTCCATACAGTAAAGCCTTAGGGGTTACGCACAATGTCGTGACGGCCGGGCAACACGGGAACTACGGTATCGGACTTACACGCGGTATGGTAGAAGGGTTCCTGATGGCCAACGGTCTGCCGATCTATTCGCCCAACAGCGGTTACCAAGGAGATGAAACAATTGCCGATGTGCGTAAGGAGCGTGATTCACGCCTATCCATTTTCCTCAAAGAACCGGGACAAAAGAACATCCTGTTTGAAGCGGCAGGAGGAGACATGGCTGTGCCTGTCGAACCCTATCCGGTTATCCTGAACAGTAACGCGGAAAAAGGTTATTCTACAGGTTACGCCCTGCGTAAAGGCGGAAGCTACGAACAGAAGCAATGCGACAACACTCAGAACTATACCGGTGCTCTGGCATTCCGCGGCACGGAAGCCTTGCTCAACTACATGGAAGCCTGCTACGAACGGGACGGTGCTTTAGACGGAACAGCTCAGAGTTACTGGAGACAAATACGCGAACGCTCTCATATTGATCCGGATTACAACAAAACAATCGGTGCGACAGATATGACGAAGGAAGCTCTGAACGACTGGGGCGCATACTCGGCTGGACAACTGATAGATCCGACTCTGTATAACATCCGCCGCGAACGTCGTTGCGAACTAATGGCAGAAGCCTTACGTTATATGGACTTACGCCGTTGGAGAGCGATGGACCAGATGATCAACACGCCTTACCACATTGAAGGATTCAAAATCTGGGGTGAAATGCAGAACTGGTATAAAAATGAAGACGGTACGTCACAATTGGTATATGGCATGGACAATCCTAAATCAAACGTTTCGGAACCGACACGCAGCAAATACCTCCGTCCATACGAGAAAGTAAACAACAACATCGCAAAGGACGGATATCGCTGGTCGATGGCACACTATCTGACCCCATATAATATCCAGCATTTCGATATCACATCAAGTACCGGAAATGTAGAAGATTCTCCTATTTACCAGAATCCATACTGGCCAACAGAAGCGAACATGCCGGCTATCCGGTAAACTTCCAGGTATAAATGCAGCTTTTGCAATAAGAAGGAGCACTTCTTATTGCAGAAACTGCATTTTTCTTTCAAAAGCATTCCTTCTTATCACAAAATGATTCTTTTGAGACTTTCCATCATCAAAAGCTTTAAAAAGATTCTCCATTATAATCACGATTTAGTCTATTTTTTAGACTATGGAAAAAGGCTTAATTTGCATACGATAAACTTAATATCTGATTCATGCGACGAATAAACATTTACCTTTTACTGACAGCACTCCTGATGTGCATGTTTTCATGTAAAAACGATCTCTCCCACATATCCTTGGCCGGGGAATGGGAATTTGCATTAGATAGTACCGACACGGGAATAAAAGAAAACTGGGCCGAACATAACTTAAAAAACACGATCCAGTTACCCGGAACTACCGATGATGCCGGATACGGAACGCCAAACAAATTGGCTCCTGCCATCCATAAGCCACAAGTCCTACACCTAACTCGAAAAAACAGTTATGTCGGACCGGCCTGGTACAGCAAAGAAGTTGATATACCCTCCAGCTGGAAAGACAAAGAAATCGAACTAAAACTGGAACGCGTCATCTGGCAAACAGCCGTATGGGTGGACGGAAAACAGGTCGAAGGCATGCAAGAAAGCCTGGTCGCTCCGCATCTGTACGACCTAACGGGACAGTTGACTCCCGGCAAGCATAAAATCACGATTCGCGTCGATAACCGGAAACGATATGATATCACGGCAGGTGACATGGCACATGCCTATACCAACGAGACACAGATCATGTGGAACGGAATAATCGGAGAAATAGCCCTGACTGCTAAAGATGCCCTATCAATCCGTAACTTACAGGCATACCCAGATTACAAAAACAAACAGGTAAAGATAAGATGCCAGATAAACAATTCGGGGACTGTAACTACCGGCACATTAACCGCCGATATAAAAGCGACAACGGACCCTGCAACACAAATACAGCAACGCGTAACCCTCCAACCCGGAGAGAACCTCATCGACCTGGTTTGTCCGGTCAAGGACGACATCCAGACTTGGAACGAGTTTTCGCCCACCCTCTATACGCTCCGGGCTTCCATCGAAACAGATCCGTATAAAGATTCCCGAGAAATCAAGTTCGGTTTCCGGGATCTGGAAAAGAAAGGACCGGCGCTTCTATTGAATGACCGGAAGATATTTTTAAGAGGAACGCTGGAATGTTGCATATTCCCGCTAACCGGATATCCTCCCATGCAGCACGAAGGTTGGGAAAAGGTATTCTCAACTGCCCGCGAATGGGGGCTGAACCATCTCCGCTTTCATTCTTGGTGCCCGCCCAAAGCAGCATTCGAGGTGGCAGACTCGCTTGGCTTTTACCTACAAGTCGAACTTCCGCTCTGGTCCACCAATTTATGCAATGACAAACGTGCTCCCTATTTATATGCCGAGGCTGACCGTATATTGGAAGAATACGGCAACCACCCTTCTTTCTGCCTACTCAGTCTTGGAAACGAGCTGCAATATGACTTCGAATTCTTGGGTTCACTCCTGAATCATGTCAAAGAAAAGGATCCGCGCCACCTCTACACCACTACCTCCTTCACTTTCGAGAAAGGGCATGGAAATTGGCCGGAAGCGAATGACGATTTCTTTATCACCCAATGGACGAAGAAAGGATGGGTGCGTGGGCAAGGCGTATTCAACACGGAATCCCCCCGCTTCGACAAGGATTATTCTGCATCGGTCGAAGGGATGGACGTTCCGCTCGTCACGCACGAAATAGGGCAATATGCAGTTTATCCCGACTTGAAAGAGATCGAAAAATATACAGGTGTACTGGATCCGCTAAACTTCAAAGGCGTAAAAGAAGACCTTGAAAAGAAAGGATTAGCAGACAAAGCAGACGACTACCTGATGGCGACAGGCAAACTGGCTGCCCTCCTCTATAAAGAAGAGATCGAAAGGGCGATGAGAACACCTGGAATCAGTGGTTTCCAACTACTCGACCTCCATGATTTCCCAGGGCAGGGAACAGCTCTCGTCGGCTTGCTGAATGCTTTTTGGGAAAGTAAAGGGGTGACAGAAGCTGCTTCCTTCCGCCAGTCTTGCGCCCCGGTAACCCCATTGGCTCGTTTCTCTAAAGCAACCTATACTTCCGACGAACCATTTGAAGCGACTATCGAAGTGGTGAACTATAGCGACAAAGCAATCGAGAATGCAGTTATCGATTGGAAACTGACCGATCGGAACGGGCAAACGGTTGCGCAGGGAGAATTTCCGACCTGTTCGCTTCCCGTCGGAGAAAACAGTCCTGCTGGAAACATCCGTTGCCAACTAAACCAAATCACGGAAGCAAAAGAACTGACCTTGTCGGCAACCCTGAAAGGAAGTGACTACACAAACGAGTGGAAAATATGGGTGTACCCGGCATCATTGACCATCAACAAAGGAGACATCATTATCACAGACCGTTTCGCCACTGCCGAAAAGGCCTTGCAAGAAGGGAAAAAGGTCTTGTTCAACCCCCCTTACGAATCTCTGAAAGGATTGGAAGGTAAATTCGTCCCCGTATTCTGGAGCCCGGTGCATTTTCCAAAACAGGCGGGAACAATGGGATTGCTGCTCGATCCAAACCATCCGGCATTCGCACACTTCCCGACCGACAGCCATACCGACTGGCAATGGTGGCGACTCACGACACAGTCAAAGACACTCTGTATTGACAGCCTATATACCGAGATCACTCCTCTCATCGAATGTGTGGACAACTTCGCCAACAACCGCCGCCTGACTAACTTGTTCGAAACGAACTGCCTGAATGGGAAGTTAGTCATATGCAGCATGGACCTACTCCGCGAACAGGAAAAGAATCCGGAAAAGAGACAACTGTTGTACAGTATCATAGAATATATGAAATCCGATGAATTCAATCCGTCACAACAGACCTCTCCCGCTACAATCAGTACGTTCCTGACTTCTGGACAAAGAAGTTTAAAAGAAAAAACCGACTCGATCTACTGATAGACAAAAAAAATCATATTCACCCCCTCGACTGGAAAATCATCGAGGGGGGTGAGCTATCTCAACCATATTTTTCTCTAAGTTTGTATTCAAATACGAAAAAATGCGATGAAGAAAGTAAACTTAACAACAGCAGTTCTATTGATTTACCTGATCATCATGAGCATAATCGGCTGGCCTGGCAAACAAGCCGATCCTGATTATGTGCAATATTTCGGGGTGATTGCGGTGACTGTTCTTGTTATCGGCCTGCTGCGTTTCCTGCAGATCAAACGGCTGAAGATTCGGAACAAGAAGAAAGACCGGATGCCATAAATGGCGGGACCGGACGTTCGCAATGACGGATCAATCGGGATTTCTTACCGGGGGACAACGGTAGTCACTTCCTTGAATGCATATCTTCGCAGTTCCCCATCACGCAATCGGAGGATCAAGTGGCCGGTCGATTCGATTGCATGGATACAAGCTTCGAAAGGGCCGTTTTCATCTATATAGGAATAATAACCGTCACCATGATATAAGGCCGTCATATAGGCAGCCCGGATTTCATTCTCTTTCTCTTGCAACAACAGAGAATAATAATGAAAGAAGATACGTAAGAAACGGGTCAGGACTTCTTCCCGGTCATACGTCTTACCCGTAATCTGAGTCAGAGATACGGGATTGGGCGCATCACTACGGAATATCTCCTGGTTGATATTAAGCCCGATGCCGATTACCGAACAGTAGAGATGCTGCCCGGAGAGATCGTTCTCGATCAGCATTCCGCATATCTTACGGTCTTTCCAGTAAATATCGTTCGGCCATTTCACCGTAACAGAATCCGTATACCCATCCAGCGTCTCCTTCACGCTCAAGGATGCTATCTGGGAAATCAGGAACTGGCGGTTCGCCGGAAGAAAATCAGGGTATAGAAGGAGACTGAACATCAGGTTTTTCCCCGCTTCCGATTCCCACGAGTTCCCAACCTGCCCTTTTCCGGCTGTCTGGAAATCGGCTATGACGAGGCTGCCTTCCGGCAACCCTGTTTTTGCACATTGTTCCCGCAGGTAGTTATTGGTCGAATCCGTCTCGGCGAGCCGGATGATCTGTGGTGTTTCGTTTTTGCTATTCATTTTCGTAAGCTTCTCTTATTTTTTTCGGTAACTTGGCGATCACTTCGCGATAAGAATGATGGATCCAGTGTTTGATCTCCCTGTCCGGCATATCCCGGTCGAGATAGATGGTGTTCCAGTATTTCTTGTTAAAATGCCAAGCGCCCTCCACTGCCGCATATCGTTCGCGCAGGTCTTCGATATAATCGGTACTGCATTTCAGCGAAACACACGGTTCCTCGGCATCCAAAGGCAGGAGCAGGAACATCTTCCCTTCTACTTTGAACACCAACGAAACATCATCGAAAGGGAAACATTCCGTCACGTTCTTCAACGACAGGCAATATTCCCTGGTTTCTTCTATATTCATACTGTTTCCTTATTTTGGCTTATTAGCGGCAAGGAGCATAGAATGCATCTTCTATATGGTCTATTTCAAACTCTTCGCCTTTCTTTATTACAGTTATGATGTCGAAACGGACCGGCAGTTCAAGATTGAAAAAGCGGACATACGCATCGGCCGCCGCCACGATACGGCGGATTTTGAGAGTATCGACCGCTTCTTCCGGTGCCAAAAGATAATCTCCCGAACGTGTCTTTACTTCAACCACAACCAAACAAGCATCTTTGACTGCTACGATATCCAATTCATAATGATGCCAATGCCAGTTCGTATGGGTAATCCTGTAACCTCGCTTTTCCAGAAAAGCACGAGCAACCGATTCTCCCTCTTTTCCCGTTTCGTTCCGTTTAGCCATTTCATGTAATTTGCACAAATATACTGTTTTTCTTTTTTATTTGCGCTTTCACCCTTACATTTGCAAAACTATGACAATGAAACGTAAATATTCATCTCCGCTGCCGAACCACCCACGCGTGCACAAAGTCACTTTTATGCTCAACGATGACGAGCATAAGGCCGTGGAGCGTTATCTTGCCAGGTATAAAATCATCAACAAATCCCGTTGGTACCGCGAAACAATCCTGTCCCACATACTTAAAACCCTGGAAGAGGACTATCCCACCCTCTTCAATGAAAACGAAATGAGAAGATGATCATCGACCCGTTCAACGACGAATATTTCATGAAGCAGGCGCTGGTAGAAGCCCGCGCAGCAGCCGATGAGGGAGAAGTTCCCGTCGGAGCCGTTATCGTATGCAATAACCAGATCATAGCCCGTGCCCACAACCAGACAGAACGCCTGAACGATCCGACCGCCCATGCCGAAATGCTGGCAATAACGGCAGCAGTCGGTGTCTTAGGAGCCAAATACCTGACTGGATGCAGCCTCTACGTGACAGTCGAACCATGTGTGATGTGTGCCGGAGCGATCGGATGGTCACAACTGAGCAAGATCGTCTACGGGGCGACAGACGAAAAAAGAGGCTTCCAGCAATATGCACCGAAAGCCTTACATCCTAAAGCGACAGTCAAAAAAGGGGTTCTCGAAAACGAATGCGCCGAAGAAATGCGCAACTTCTTTCAGCGCAAGCGCTGAACAACCTATTTCACCTCTTCATAGTCCACATACTCCCCTTCATCTTTTGCAAAGATCTTTTTGCGGGAGGCCTGCGAGGCGTACTCATCGCGTACGGAGCTGTTGCTGTGCGCACCGGAAGAGTAACCGCTTGTTTGACGGCGCTGTTCACTCTTTTTCCCGCTACTTCCGCTGTTCCCGCTTCCGAACAGGATATTTTTAAAAGTACGCAAGATAGAGAATCCCATTAGAAAAACCAACAGGATAAAAAAGAAGAACATAACAAACAAAAACTTAATCATATTCCGTCACTTAGTTGATTCACTACACAAACACAAAGATACGAATCCTTGTTTATCTTCTTTTGTTAAAAAAAGACAAGGTTATATAGAGGATAATCGTTCCGGCAATACCCAGAACGCCAAAGAGAGCTACAAAGACCACCGCTCCGGCTATTAAAATATAGCGAAGCTCATTGCCTTTCCAGGCCAACGATTTCACTTTCAATGAGAACATCGGGATCTCCGAGACCAACAAAAACGAGAACAGGACCGCCACAACTATCGTTCCTACAATAAACCCGATACTGTCCGTCGGTACGGCAGAATGGAACGCATATCCGATAGACGCCCAAAAAAGAGCATGAGCCGGGACAGGCATACCGATAAAAGAAGTCGTCTGCCTTTCATCGATATTGAATTTGGCAAGGCGCAACCCGGAAAAGACAGGTATCACCAAAGCCATATACGGGACATAGCCGGCCGCCTCTCCCAAAGCGGGAATCGTCATGCATGCCTGCTCCAACAGCCAATAGACAATCATTCCGGGAGCGACCCCGAAACTGACCATATCGGAAAGAGAATCCAGCTCTTTCCCCATCGGAGAGTATGCATGCAGGGAACGGGCGGCAAAACCGTCGCCGAAATCGAAAACAGCCGCAATGACAATCCACAGGGTCGCCATCGGCAAGTTTCCCCTCAATGCCATGACACAAGCGATACAACCCGACAGGAGGCTGCAGCAGGTAACAAAATTAGGTATGCTATTCTTGATGCTCATTTATTTCTCTTATTTTCCCAAACGGGCTATCGGAGTTTGATTACCGGTAACCTTCTGATCCATTTCAATCAGGACTTCCGTCCCGACCGGCAGGTAAACGTCTACACGCGAGCCAAACTTGATGAAGCCCATCTGCTCGTCTACATGGCATTTATCGCCGACTTTGGCATAAGTCACGATACGCCGCGCCATTGCTCCTGCAATCTGGCGTGCCAACACGTCCACTCCTCCCCGGGTCGTGATCACGACAGCCGAACGCTCGTTCTCCGTGCTGCTCTTCGGCAGGTAGGCAGCCATAAAACGTCCTTTCTGATGCGAAACGTGCTTGACAGTCCCGTTCACAGGGAACCAATTGGCATGCACGTTAAAAACGGACATGAATATGGATATCTGCAAGCATTCTTTGTGCAGGATTTCATTCTCCATCACTTCCTCGATCGCCACGATCGTACCGTCGGCAGGGGCGATCACCAACCCTTCCGAATCGAACGGGAAACGACGGAACGGACTGCGGAAAAAGTTAAGTACCAACAAGAACAGGGCTGTGGTGACGAAAGCCGTGGCATAGAATCCCCAACCTCCACCGACAGTATGATACAGCGCTACATCCACGACAAAGAATATCGTGAATAGCGTTAACAATAGGCCTGTTCCTTCTTTATGTACTTTCATTCTTTAATTTAATCGAGTATTTATCGTAAGAATTTGCAAAAATATTCATTTTTACCGAATAACAAAAATATATCACCCTTTCACAGCTTCTATTTTGCTTAATTCAACATACCAAAGGAATCCTTCAACATCGTCATAGCCCATTTGCCGGATCAGTTTCAGGTAGTTTCTTACCTGATTATGATAGCGCCGGTCAGTATGTTCTCCAAACTTATAGTCGACCACGACCACATGGTTTCCGGTGATCATCACACGGTCCGGACGTTTGGACAGTCCTTTGCCGAACAGGATATCGACTTCGTTCAACACACGTGCGGCACCGTCATACCAAGAGGCGACTTCCGGCCGGTTCAACAACTCTTCGAGACGAGCGACGAGTGCCACGGCTTCCTCTTTGTCGATAACTCCTTCCAGACGATACCGTTCGACCGACTGCGGAATATCTTTCCGGGTACGTATACGGCTCAACACCTCATGCATCAAAGCCCCGTGTTTTCGGCGGGTATTATCGAAGAAATAGCCTTTACCATGCAGGCGTAATTGCAAACGGTCGTCCGGAGAAATGGAGCTAAGGCGCGCCATCCCGATCTCCTGAGCATCCCCGTTTTCTTCTTTTGCAGCCGGATGCCACCAGTCGCCCAGTTCGAAAACGCCTGTTCCGGTATCGAAAGCTGCTGGCAACGAGATCAGTTTCTCTCCCTCCCGCGTATCGGGCATATCCGTATGCAGGCCGACCCACAAGGCATCGGTCAAGGTCGATATCTTTTCCACCTCACCGGTTTCTTCCTTCATCTTCTTCGGGCGAGGCGAGAAAACGATCAGTTCCTCTTTCGAACGGGTAAAAGCGACATACAACGTGTTCAGGTTATCGATAAAGGCATGCAAACGTTCTTTAAAGTAATCACCTGCAAAAATTGTCTTTCCGAGCGACTGGCCGTAGCGTACGGGAACCAGGTGCAGGCGATCGAACGGCTTCTCTTCCGGGTGACACCAGAGGATCACCGGTTTTGTCGGCTTATGGTCGATCTCCCAATCCCCGAAAGGAATGATTACGACCTTAAAGCCCAGCCCCTTCGATTTATGAACCGTCAGGATGCGGATCGCGTTCTGTCCGTCCGGCGTGGCAATTGTTTTCCGGCAGCCCGTTTCGTCCCACCATTTCAGGAAACGGTTCAGGTCCGCGCTCTCCTTCTGGGTATATTCGGACACCATATCCAGGAATGCCTGGACAAAAACCTGCTCGTTTTCGGGAAAGTCATCGGCAAAAAGCCGGAACAGACCTTCCGTTATTTCATAGAGGGACCGACGGGAGAGGATTTGCAGGGCAGAAACGACTTCAGGCGGAAAAGCCGGGGCTTCGATACCAAATATACCCTTCAACACTTGATAGGAGTATAGAGCGATCTGCTCGTTCGTCCGGTCTTCGGGGTTCTTCAGGTAGCGCAACAGGGAAACCATGAAGCGGACAACCGTCGAACCGCTGACATACAGGGCCTCATCCGAAATAATATCGTAGTTATAGCGGTCGGAAGGATGTTCTTCCTTATAAGCCAACAAAGTATCCGCCACCTGTGCACCTTCTTGGTTAGTGCGGACAAGGATCGCAATGTCTTTCAGGGCATAGCCGTTGTCCTGCAGTTTCTCCAACACGCCGGGCAATCGTTCCAAAGCCTCCTCTTTCCAATCTTTGTCGTCGTCACCGGAAAGGAATTCAATCCGCACATGCCCGTCTTTCTGCTTAAAAGGAGGAGGAACCTGTTGAAAACTTTTATCGTAGGCAGACATGATTTTGGTGAAAAAGGCCGAACGCTGCTCTTCATTGAGGGATGAGACGGACAGCGTTTCGTTATACAACGCCTGGAGAGCACAGGGAAGTGTCGTAAACAAGGCATTGTTGAATTCGACTATATTCCGGCAACTGCGCCAATTATCTTTCAGCGTCTCTTCATGGACTTCTTCGGCTGGGAAATCGGATTGAACCTGTTCGTCCAGCAACTTCCAGTCCGAGTTACGGAAACGGTAAATGCTTTGCTTCACGTCTCCCACGATCAGGTTGTCACGATTATGCGCGAGACTCTCTTCGATCAGCGGACGGAAGTTGTTCCACTGCATTCCGCTGGTGTCCTGAAACTCGTCTATCATATAATGGTCGACATGCGTACCGGTCTTTTCATAAATGAAAGGGGCCTCGCTTCCTCCGATCACCTTACTGAGCAATTCGGTCGTGTCGGCAATCAACATCACATTCTTTTCTTCCCGGTAGGCGGCTATCTGACGGGAGACATCGGTCAGGATACCCAACGTATAATAATAGCGGACAATTTCACGGGCGGTATTATAGGCTGTCAGGTTATTAAACAAAGATATAATACCTTTTATACAATCGTTCAGGCCATCCTCAAAAGCACATCCGATGATCTGTCGGGTGCCGAGCGAAACCGTTTTCGTGAAACAGCCGTCCAGGTTATCCGCCAGACCGATAAAAGTAGCAGACGGCTCTTTCATCTCTCCTTGAACCAGACGGTCGAAAAAGGTCAGGGGCGAACGGCTCCCTCCTTTGAAATCAGAGACTTTGAGCCCATATTTATCCAGGATCGCCAGGCCACGTTCTCCTAACTCTTTGGCAGTCGCCTCCACCGAGCGGATGATGCCGTACAGCTCATTCTTGTAGTCATCCAGCGCCTTCTTGTCTTCTATGTCCCGACCGACCGCGTCGCTGAAAGCCTTATAGCTTTCCTTGAACACCTCCCGGCTCAGGGCCATAATATCTTTACGGAGATTCCATTCCCCTCCGTTCTCTATCTTATCTTCCGCAAACCGAAGCAGCCAGCCTAACAAGTCCTTGCTTTCGGGCTTTTCGAGATCCGACAGCAGGTTGTCGATTGCCGTCGTGAGCACCAACTCCTGGTCCATCTCAATCCCATAACCTCCCTGCAAACCGATCTCGCGCGTAAAGGCACGCATGGTCTGCTGGAAAAAGCGGTCGATCGTACTGATATTGAATGCAGAATAATCGTGCAGGATATCGATCAATATCTTGGCCGCCTGCTTCCGCACCTGAACCTCCGTCAACGAATAAGTGGACTTCAGCAATTCCACATAATCCGATTTCCGGCCGGAAGCCAAGTTATACAGTTCGTCGACAATACGGGTCTTCATCTCGTCCGTCGCCTTGTTCGTAAAGGTCACGGCAAGGATACGGCGAAAAGCGCCCGGTCCTGTAAACAGCAAAGTCAGGTATTCACCGGTCAGCTTATGCGTTTTCCCGGCTCCGGCGGAGGCTCTGTAGACTGTCAGCATACGATCAGATTATACGGCTTTTGACATAGCCTTCTTTTTGCAATATTTCCAGCACTTTAGGACGCAGGTCACCCTGTACGATGATTTCCCCGTCTTTGGCTGAGCCGCCGACACCGCATTTCACTTTCAGGAACTTTCCAAGTGCTTCCAGATCGCCGGCCGTCCCCCGGAAACCGGTTATCAATGTCACAGCCTTGCCACCCCGGTTCCGTTTATCCAATGCGATACGCAACTGTTGTTTTTCTTTCGGAAGCGTTTCTTCTTCCTCTTCGTTTCCTGTATTATATTGAAAATCCGGGTTCGTTGAATACATGACTCCCAGACGGTCTTTCCAGTCGTTACTCTTCATATTTCATCTTTTCTTAGTGGGGTCAAATCTACAAATTAACGTTGGGATAAACAAGATTACGGACATTATTGCATATCTTTGCGCAGACTTGGGTATTAATCCTCTAATTCAACAGGAATGAATAAAACCGGTCTCCTCTTCATATATGTTATCCTGTCATTGTGTTGCCCGGAACTTCGCAGCCAACAGGACAGCCCCAAAGACTACATATTGGTCCTTCACTCTATCAATTTTAAAGAGACATGGACACATCTGGCCTATGAAACGATTCGTGCCACACTTGCCGATGACATGATTCAGGTAAAAGGAGAAGAATTACAGATTCCGCTAATCAAAGATACGATGGAGATTGCCCGCAAGCTGGATTATCTGCGGCAGCAATATCCTTTTCCACCGAAAGCCGTCATTTGCATCGGCGACCCGGCATGGCTCGTCACCCGCCCGCTTTTTGATCACGAATGGAAAGGTGTTCCAAGCCTCATCTGCTACTCGCAAGGCATGGTCCCCCGCAATATCAAAGCGATGGTCGACTGTAATTTAGGATTCAGGGAAGCCATGATTCCTACATCCGAGATGATCAAAGGCTATAACGTCACGACCTTACGGCAACCGCTTTACGTCCGGGAAACGATCGAGACTATCCGGATGATGCAGCCCGAACTGAAGAAGATCGCCTTTATCTGCGACAACCGCTATATCAGTTTCGTCACTCGCCAAGAGCTACAGAACGTATTGGGGAAACAGTTTCCGAACCTTGAACTGGATATCCTGTCGTGGCCCGAACTTTCTACGGAGAACCTGCTGGACACGTTGACGACTTACAACAAGAAGGATGTCGCGATCATCTACTATTCCTGGTATGCCATCCCTCAAAAAGGAGAAAACCATTATTTGACGGACAATGTACAGAAGATGACAAGCAGTTTCTCCAATACGCCGGTCTATCTGATTGTCGACCTCGACATCAAAAACGGGAATTTTGCAGGCGGACATTATATATCCATCGAAGATTTCAACGATGCGATCATCACAACCATACGGGAAATCCTAACAAAAAGAGATACTTTCGTCCCTTGCGAACGGATCGGAGGCAATCCTCAAACATACCTGAACTACCAGCATTTGTATGCACATGGCATCGACCCGTCCTACTATCCTAAAAATGCCGTATATTTTGAGGAACCTCCCACGTTTCTTGACAAATATAAAGTCCCGATCATCTGCGGGATTGTCATCCTTTTCCTGTCAGCCTCTATCGTCACCTTGCGTATCCGCCTCCTTATCCAGAAAAGGAAGATGGAAAAAGAATTGCGGGAGAAAGAGAAGATAGAAGAAGCCAACCTTCTGAAGACTGCTTTCCTTGCCAACATGAGCCATGAAATACGGACACCGCTCAATGCGATCGTCGGCTTCTCCAACCTGATCGCCCAAGGAGAGATAGAGGAAGAAGACAGGGAAGAATTTCGCAAAATAATCGAAACGAACAACGAACTGCTGCTGCAACTCATCAACGACATTCTCGATCTCTCCAAGATCGAAGCGGGCAAGATGGACTTCACCTATAGCGACATAGACGTTTCCGGCATGTTCAACCGCCTGGAACAGGTCTTTTGCGACAAAACCAAACCGGGCGTAAAACTAATCTGTGTCTTGCCGGAGAAGGGGTGTTTTATCCATTCCGAAAAGAACCGGCTGATGCAGGTGGTCACCAATTTCCTGACCAATGCCTGCAAATTCACATTCGAAGGCTCCATCACAATGGGCTATGAAGAGACGGAAGGCGGCCTGCGCTTCTATGTCGCCGATACGGGAAAAGGCATTGCGGAGGAAAACATCCCGCATGTGTTCGAACGGTTTGCCAAATTCGATCCTTTCATCCAAGGAACAGGACTCGGCCTGTCTATCTGCCATACGATCGTTGATTATCTGAAAGGGGAAATCGGAGTAGAATCGAAAGAAGGTGCGGGTAGCACATTCTGGTTCACCATCCCCTGCGAAGTGAAAAACAGATAAGGAGGATAAATTAGTTTCATAGGCATGAAAATTTATTTTCACCAGCATGAAAAAAAAGTTTCCCCGGCATGAAAATAAATTTTCAGCCAAGGGAAACTTTCGAAAATACCCAAAGAAAGGATGAATAAACAAATGACTATTTCTGTATCAATACTGTTGCATAAGCGGCTATACCTTCCTGCCGTCCGGTAAAACCTAACTTTTCGGTTGTCGTCGCTTTGATGGAGATATCTTCTACATCCACCTGAAGGACGTCGGCCATTACCCGCTTCATTTCGGGGATATGAGGATTCAGCTTAGGACGTTCAGCTGCAACGGTCGCATCTATATTGCCTAACGTATATCCGGCATCACGGAGCAACTCCATCGTATCGAACAACAGGATTTTACTGTCGATATCCTTATATTCGCCTGCCGTATCGGGAAAATGATACCCGATATCACGCATATTGGCCGCGCCTAACAGAGCATCACAGATAGCATGGATCAAAACATCCGCATCACTATGCCCTTGCAAGCCCATCGTATGTTCTATTTTCACTCCACCCAACCACAAATCGCGTTCCGGCACCAGCGCATGCACATCATATCCAAACCCTACACGTACTTTCATTACTTTCAACTTTTAACTTTCAACTTTCACCTGAACAAGTTCTTGATCCCGTCCATATCAAAAGACAGGGAGAAACGAAGCGTCTGGTCCAACGGGTTCTGTGGAACCGTGCTGATCAGATAAGCGGCATCCAACTGGAACACGCTCATACGGAAACCGGCACCGACAGAAAAGTATTTACGGTTGCCGACATTCGCATTCTCGTAAAAGTAACCGCCACGGACGAAAAACTGTTCATTATAGCTATACTCGGCTCCGACCGAGACCATGATTTCTTTCAACAAACCGTTAGGCGAATCGGTAAAAGACTTCATCATACCGGAAATGCTCGACCACGATTTGTAGTCTTCCACACGTGCCTGGTAGTCGGTATCCGTCTCTCCTTCTTTCTTTTGCGGGGCATACGGGACCATGTATTTGTTCAGGTCCAAATAAAAACCGATCTGGTTGTAGTCATCGATCGGATAAAGCAAACCCGTTCCCAAAGTCAGTTTTGCCGGAAGGTACTGGTTCGTATTTCCTCCGTCATACGATATCTTACTCCCGATATTTGACAGGTTGAAACCAAAACTCCACAAAGCTTCTGCATTTCCCATCAACACATATTTTTCCAGATAACCGGAAATATCGGCAGCAAAAGCATTGCCGGCATAACTCTCGTCATGCTGGTCCGTCCCCATATCCGAACGGATGTAACGCAAGGTTACCGCCATCGAATAAGACTCGGACAGCTTACGGCTGTAGGCCACATCGAACGCCATCTCGTACGGGTTCAATCCATAAGGGACATCCCCGATATTCTCCCATATATTAACTTCCCCTAATGAGAAATAACGCAAAGAGGCGCTGACAGCCTGTAAATCGCTATTCCCTAATTTGTAATAACCGGTCATATTCACCAAAGCCACATCGTTGACCAATTTGCGCAACCACGGCGTATAAGACAGACTGACTCCCGCCTTACTTCCCATGAAAGCATATTTGGCCGCATTCCAATACTGCGAATTGATGTCCGGCAAAGTGGACGCCCCCATGTCTCCCATACCGCCACCTCGTGCATCCGGGGCTATATTTAACGAAGGAACCGCCATTTGGAGCAAAGAAGGATCATCTTGCCCCCAAGTTGCCGCAACCGAAACAAAGAAGTTTAGTATTATAACGAGTACGCCGATTCTGAATTTACTTATCATATTATATTATATCCTTAATTATTTTCCGAGTTATCTATAAAGTACGGGCGGTTCACGCACCACCCTCTATTATTTCTTATATATAAACTGAATAATCCGAACTTTATTGTATGCTCGAATAAAATTCCTACTTTTGTCTTTTGAGTATGAAAGATATACAATCGACAGGCAAAATTAAAGCATTATTCCTTCTGATGCGCCCTTCCCAGTGGGTAAAAAACATCATTTTGTTTCTACCCCTGTTTTTTGCACAGGAAATGGGAGATACGGACAGGTTGCGGAACGTTGCAATCCTGTTCGCCAGTTTCTGCCTGCTCACCAGCGGCGTATATATTTTCAATGATTTGATGGATGCGGATGAAGACCGCTTGCATCCGGTCAAACAATTCCGCCCGATCGCCTCCCGGAAGGTCACGCCGACGACAGCCCTCATCCTCATGTTCCTGCTATATGGAGCGAGTGCGGCCTGTTTCAATCTCATACAAACAAGCGGTAATCAAATCTGGTTATCATCAGGAGGCTACATCCTTCTGAACCTGGCATATACGCTTTTCCTCAAGCAGGTACAGATCATCGATACCATGATCGTCGCCTGCGGTTTCATCATCCGGCTCGAAGCAGGAGCCGTCGCCGGCGACATAGAGCTTTCGCACTGGCTGATTATCATGACATTCATTCTCTCTCTGTTCCTCGCTTTTGCCAAACGACGGGACGATTTGCGCAATTTCATGGAAACCGGACAGATTTCGCGTAAGAACATTACCGGATATACGATCGACTACCTGAATGTGATCCTGTCATTTCTCTCTTCCATAATCGCTGTGACTTACATATTATATACGCTTTCTCCCGAAGTGACGTCGAGAAGCAGCGAATACCTGTATGTCACAGTCCCGTTCGTCCTGGCAGGCATCATGCGCTACATGCAGATCATCTTAGTGGAGAAGAGCAACTGCAACCCGACCGATATCCTGTTGAAGGACCGCACTTTGCAGCTGACCGTGGTAGGCTGGTTCATCGTATTCGCTTTACTTATTTACTGATATGGCAATCGCAATATTCGACTTCGACGGTACCATTATTTCCCGCGACTCTCTGCCGGATTTCCTGATTCGGACTTGCGGATGGAAGGCTTTCCTCCTGCGGCTCCCCTGGATCGCCCTGTTGAAAGGGGCAGCCTTAACGGGTTTTCTCTCCACGCACCGGGCCAAAGAACTTGTGATCTCTTCTTTCCTGCGGGGGATGAGAACGGACGAGTTCCGTCAGGCTTGCCTTGAATATGCTTCTCGTATACCGGCTTTCGTTTATCCTACCGCCTTGGATGAGATACGCAGGCATCAGGAAAAAGGGGACAAGATCGCAATTATCAGTGCGTCTGTACCTGACTGGATACGGCCTTGGGCACAAACAATCGGAATCCGGCTTGTGGAAGGGACAGAACTGGAAGTCAAAGGACAAATGTTGACCGGCCGATTTTCCACACCCAACTGCAAGGGGAGCGAAAAGGTGCGCAGGCTCCGCCGGTTATATCCGGATTTCGCCTCTGAGACCCTCTATGTATATGGCGACAGCAGTGGCGACAAAGAACTGCTCGCCCTCGCAAATGTTCCTTATTACAAACCTTTCAACAATAAATAAACATATATTATATACCTATGATACCATCCTACCTGTCTATTCTATTTCGCGCTCTCCGGATCGAGTGGCGAGAGACGAAACGCACGTTGTTTCCACCGACCCCGATAGAAGCCGGGCTTTTCCTTTTCTTTTTCCTCCTTTACGGGTGTATCGGCTACGGGATGCTCTTTCATACGGAACTGATAGATGTCCCTAACGGGGGTGCCGGAAGTTATTTGGGCTATGACAATCTTTTCCATCTCCACACGCGCGGAGGCGCATTCGACGTCAGCCATCCTTTCTTCGGCATCTTCCATTTGTTGAAAACGTTGTTGATAATTCTGTTGACAACCCTGTTCAAAGAGAAAACTTCCGGTATTGTCTGCCTGATGCTGATGAACCTGTTGATAACCGGCGGCCTGGTCCTGATCTTCCGTTACCTGAAACAGATCGTCCGGCTTTCCACCCGCCGGGCCTTGTTGCTGACAGGGTTCACGGGATGTTTCTTCACGACAGTCGTCCTGTCGTTCACGACAGAATCCTATCCGTTCTCTTTCTTCCTGCTCGTCTTCTCGTTGTTAATGCTTTCCCGGGAATACAAACTGACCGGATACATAAAAGGACGGACCATTCTCTTCCTCACTTTCCTTTGCGGAGGTATAACGATCACCAACGCAGCCAAACCGGCTATGGCCTTGTTCCTGAACAAAGCTCCGCTTCGGCGTAAAATACGGACTGGGGGCAAAGTCATGCTGCCATTTGTCATTTGTGTTGCTGTCGTCATGGGCTTTTACACCCTCAAAGCAAAGTTGTTCAACCCGGAAGGCCAATCTCCTATTGAGGCGGTCGGGCAGCTCGGGCAATATTTTATCCATGACGAGACATTCGGAAAACAAGCACTGGTCGATTTTTGGGGCAATACGATCATAAGCACGCCTCTCACACAACAACTGGTAGGGAAAGAAGTCGTATTGCGACCCAGCGAGTACCTGCACAGTTGGAATTATGCCGCGATCATGTTCTTGTTGTTATTAGTCGCGACTTCGGCTTTGCTCAACCTGAAAAACAAATACGTGCAACTGCTGCTAATGTACCTGAGTATCGACTTCGTGATCCATTTTGTCATCCGCTACGGGATGAACGAGGCGATCCTGTTCGGCGGGCATTGGATGTTTGCAGTCCCGATCCTGCTGGGTTGGTTATACACGCGGCTACCGGTCCGCATGTACCGGATACTGGACTGGACCATTATCGGCTTCTTTGTTCTGACCGCAACGATAAACACGATGGAACTCATGCGTTCCTTCTTATTCACCTAAAATAATAAACTTCTGTGCTTTCGTCGCTTCCTTGGAATTATCGGTGCTAATGGCCGCCCGATAGATATAGACACCGGGACGCATACGGGCACCGCCTGATGTCAGATTCCAGGAGACCGTATAGTTTTCGAACAGGCCGGAAGTTCCGCTTTCTTCATGTTTCCAAAGCTGGCGGCCAGCCAGATCGTAGACCATGATGCCCACCTTCATACGGCTTTCGGGGCGGTTGTGCATAAGATGGAAAGTCACCTGCTCACGAGCGATACCCGGTGTTGCAATCACATCGAGCAGGAATGGCTTCAATCCTTCGACCACTTCGAAGGTAAACGTCCGCATGGTCGAGTTGTTCTGGATATCCCACACCCAGAACTCCGCCGTATGTTTGCCCGGCTCAAGCGCGGGAATCGGGAACTTCACAATGCCGGTTCCATCTTCGCCCGGCAATAATTCGTAATAGCTGTTCAGGTTATAACTCAGGTAGGTCGACTCGTCTATTACCAGCATCATATCGTGCCCGACACTGCTTCCCGTGATATTCACTCCGCTCTTATCCCACAATTCGGCAACAAAATAAGGAGTCGTATTCACTTGGCCACCATCCACAAACGTCGTGTCGTTCAGGTAAAGGGCACGGATTTCCGGGCCGACCGTATCGGTCTCCGCCGTGTCGGATGTTCCTCCGACAATGAAGTTGTCGAAATTACCCTGTGCCTCATTGCCGTTTTCCGTATCGACGGCATACAGGTTCATTTTTCCCTGCAGATTGGAATAGGAAATATCTTTCGGGACTGTAAATGTGAAACTGAACTTGCCGTTGCGTACGGAGTCATTTCCCATAAAAATCGTATTCGGATAATCGGTGAAAGTAAAAGCCGGACTGTCATCCTTATTGCTGTTCTTCAAGCAAGTGACAGTCGTCTTGCTATCTTTCACGGTCGGGTTTACGATGCCGGTAAAATCAGTTGCCAATTGCCCGGAAGCATCCAACACCTCTCCTTCGACCGTTATCTTTTCCAAGGCTTTGAAAGAGATCGGGCTTCCATCTGCCGAATGCCCGTTTACGGTTGTCACTTTCATCCCGTATTCAGGATAAGCCATCTTCACAGCCGGATCGCCGATCAAGCAGAAACCCAGTTTATAAACAGACGACAAGGCGTTTTTTGTTGCCTGCATCGCTTCTCCCAACGTACGGCGACGCCCATTGTTTCTCTCGAACAAGTTACGGATCACACTATTGTTTATCGGAAAATTCGGTCTGGAGTAAGCAACACGGACAGTCGTAAACAACGCAATGCCTCCGCTGTTTTTACTCAAAAATACATCTTCTCCGGCAGAAGTATTCAAGTCGTCGAATCGTGTAAAATCACACGTTGCCGTAATCCATACCGGCAGATGGGTATAAGTAAACTGGTTGATATCTGTTTGTGTCAACACTTTCTCATCGCTTAAACCCGTTGTCCCCCCATGTCCCGTATAATTGAACAACAACAATCCGTCTTTTAAAAGTTTTTGCAACCCACTCCGTACATCCGGATAAGTTCCTGCCGCCATATCCTTTTTGTAGGCATCATAATACAGTTTATTGACCAAAAATTCAGGATGTTCGCTTTCGATATAAGTAGCCAACTGATTCGCGTAACTCATATGATCGGTTGTAAAACTGTCCGCATTGTTACCGTCGTCAGCCATAAAACACAGATTGTTTTTCCACGAACCCGTATTTTTGTTTTCCATATAAGAGATTACCTTATCCACAGCCTGGGTAGCCTGCTCCACAGTTCTGACAGGGAAGCGTCCGATGCCTAAACATACTTTTTTTCTATAAAGAAGCGATACCTTGTCATCCGCATCATCCAGAAAACCAAAATAGTCGTCCACTACATAGGAATGCTGATTCAGCGACTCCTCCGTCTGATACGTCAGCAACATATTGTTCATATCCACAGATTTCCAGGAGGAAGTCAGTTTTCGGTTATCATACGAACCATCGCCGAACAAGAGTAAATATTTGGGGGCGTCAGCCTCTGAAGTCTGCCGGTCGTAGAACATTTTCATAAAACGGCGATAAGCGGTTGCATCCGACGTACCACTGGAAAACTCATTATAAATCGCTTCCGGCGTCACCACCCGGACCGTCAGGTTATCCTTTGTCCGATGCGCTTCCGCCAAACGTTCCGCCTGAGTTGTGAAATTAGGTTGGGCGATAATGATCATATCTTGCTGTGTCAAGGCATGCAGATCCTGGTTCGCCACCTCACCGACTGTCACGGGTGCTTTAATCTGCGAAGGCTTTACAGCGACGAACTCCCTCAAGGAAGCGGAGGCGGGAATAGAAAAAGACAGTTCCGTCCCGTTCAGGGATGTTTCCATCTGCAGCGGATTTATACCGTCGGTCACATCAAAAACCAGTGTATTGGCATCGGCACCCTGAACCACAAAGCGGGAAGCATTGCCTACAGCCGAGAGGCTGCGGAAGAATGTATAATCATCATATACTTTCAATTGCCTCTTCATCTGAAGACGGAAATAGTTCAAGTACACGTTCTTATGTCCGGTCGTACTGTATCCGATGTTGACCTTTACAGTTTCACCTTTATCAGCGGTCCAAGCTCTTTCACGATACAATTCCCGTGCCACTTCGTATTCGTCCGACGGGACAGAGACAGAACCGGATATCAAAGAATTTCCATCGACATTCATGGTGATCGTTCCGTTTCCACGGGAGATAAAAGACAGGGTAGCCTTTCCCTCGTCGTTCGTAATGCCCGGAACCGATATCGTGAAATCGCGGGATAAAGTAGAGGTAAACGATTCGCCATACAGTTCACGCCCGGAGCTGTTCACCGAGACCAACTCTTCTTCGTGCAAAACATAGTCATCGAAAGTCGTCACCTGCAGAGTGGCTCCATCGGCAGATGCAGCCTTTTCCATCGTACGCCCGGCCGTTTCTTTTTCGGTCACGAAATAATATCCGTAATTGGAATAAGGATTGTTGGTGTGGATAAAAGACTTATCGGAAGAGGAATATTCCCATTTGCGCGGCCCCTTCCCGTAAAACAACAGATAATCCGCATTCCTCCACACGGCTACCTCTGGGACATCATCAATATAAGCAGTAGAGAAATCTTCATCCAAAGGCCAGCCTCCGTAACCACAGACAGCGACTTTGTCTAAATTGGAAAAGCCCATCTTCTTCAGGTCGGCAGCCGTCAGTTTGTAAATACCATCTTCCGCCACCTGTATCTTCACCCATTTCCCGGAGTTCAACACCGACTCGGAAGCATATCGGCTACCATCCGCCCATACAGATGCGAGCAGACCGAATACAAACAGCAAGGTATATAAGATTCTCTTCATACGTTCTTTTTCCGTGTTATCTCACAAAGAAATCCAGCAGCTTCTGCTCGCCGATATATCCCTGCAAGTGGTCGTCTATCTTGACCGGCCCCACGCCTACCGGGGTTCCGGTATAGATCAGGTCGCCTATCTTCAACGTAAAGAAACGACTCACATAAGCTATGATCTTGTCGACTGGGAAAAGCATGTCCTGCGTGTTTCCTTCCTGAACGGTTTTCCCGTTAATATCCAAGTGGAAAGGGATGCGGTTCACATCTCCCACACGCTCTACAGGGACGAACGTTCCGAGAACAGCCGAATTATCGAACGCCTTACTGATTTCCCAAGGCAACCCTCGCGCACGCAGTTTATTTTGCAAGTCGCGGGCTGTAAAGTCAATTCCTACCGTCACCTCGTTATAGTAACGGTGAGCGAAACGTTCGGCAATGTTTTTTCCCAACCGGTCTATCTTCACGACGATCTCCGTTTCGTAATGAATCTCCGAAGAGAAATCAGGGATAAAGAACGGTTTGCCATCCTTCAGCAACGAAGAGTCGGACTTCATAAAGATAGTAGGCTCCGATAATTCTAACGAATGATGCAGCTCTTTATTGTGGGCGGCATAATTCATTCCTACGGCTATTATTTTCATATGTCAATGATTGATTGAATTCAAGCGGTTGAACATCACGGCAAGGTGAGCGTACATAGAGGTATTTTGCACTACGATATCTTCCGGCACACGGATACGGAACGGGGTGAAGTTCCACAAAGCCTTGATTCCTCCGGCGATAATCTGTTCGGTCACTTCCTGCGCCTTGTTGACCGGGACGGTGATCACTCCGATCGTCGCTCCGTATTCTTTCTGCTTGGCAGGAAAATCATCCATATGGTAGACCGGTATCCCGTTGATCTCGGTTCCGGCAAGTTCCCGGCGGACATCGAAGCCTCCGACAATCTCCAAGCCGTATTGTTTCAGACCGGAATCCTGCAACAAAGCGGCCCCCAAGCTACCGACGCCGAACAGGAATGCTTTATGCTGCGCCGTAAAACCCAAGAAATCTTCCAACACGTCCACCAGCGTACTGATCTCATAGCCGACACGCGTCTTTCCTGAAATATTCACAAAGGAGAGGTCTTTCGCCACCTGACTGGGATCCACATTAATTTCTTTGGCAATCTGAGTAGATGATACGAAAGTCTCCCCTCTTCCTTTCATCAATTTCAAAAAGGCAAGATACCACGGCAACCTCCTAAGAGTCGGTTCCGGTACTTTCCAAATTTGTTTCATTTCATCGTTAGCCATTGTTCAATCTTATTAATGTAGCTCACAAAAGTACAATTTTTTCTTCGGGAATAGAAAAATAGGTTACATTTGTGTGAAAAAAGAGAGGTGAAATCAACGTGATTACTAAAACAAATCAAATCAAAAATGATGGAATTCTACACCCGCATCTCCATTCCGAAAGCTCCGTTTACATTTTCTTATACGGAGCAAACGGTTTTACTTGGTTCCTGTTTTGTTGAAAACATCGGAAAGAAACTGGAAGAAAATAAGTTCAAGACCGATCTAAACCCATTCGGTACACTTTATAATCCTTCATCCATAGCCGAAGCGATTCGCATGCTGCTTCGGCCGGAACGGTTCACCGGGGATGACCTTTTCCGGCATGAAGGGATCTACCATAGTTTCAGCCATCACAGCCGTTTCTCCTCACCTTCGGAAACGGAATGCCTGGAAAATATTAATACGCGGCTGTTCAGTTCAGCCGACAAGATACGGGAAGCCCGGCGGATGATCGTTACTTTCGGCACGGCACGGGTCTACAGGCTGAAAAGTTCGGGAAAAATCGTTTCCAATTGCCATAAACTACCGGAAAAGATGTTCGACCGGCAACTGCTCACCGTCGAGGAGATCGTAGCAGAATGGAAAAGCCTGCTTCTTTCGCTTTGGGAACAGAATCCGGAACTGAAGATACTCTTCACCGTCAGCCCGATCCGCCATTGGAAAGACGGGGCGCACGGCAACCAGCTAAGCAAAGCCACGCTCCTGCTTGCCATCGATGCGCTGCAAAAGGAATTTCCGGAACATACCGCCTATTTCCCTGCTTACGAAATCATGATGGATGAATTGAGAGACTATCGTTTCTATGCCGACGATATGCTGCACCCATCCTCCGCAGCTGTCGAATACATCTGGGAACAGTTCACGGGCAACATGCTTTCACCTGATTCGCAGTCTATCCTTAAAGAATGGAAGGATATCCAAAAGGCTATTAACCACAAACCGTTTCAGCCGGAAAGCGAAGCCTACAAACAATTCATCTCGCAAACTTTGTTAAAGATGGAACGACTTAACGAGAAATTCCCTTACTTTGATATGACAAATGAAATCGAAATGATTAAAAAGAAATTCTAAACCTAATTATAGAGAAAAGAATGGAATATTCAATTAAAGAGATCGCCAGGATAATGGGAGCTGACGCCAAGAAATTACAGGATGCTACTGTCAGCATCTTGCTCACCGACAGCCGCCGTCTTTCATTTCCGGAACAAAGCCTATTCTTTGCCCTCCAGACAAAGACCAACGACGGACATAATTATATACAAGAATTATATAAGCTACGTGTACGCAACTTCGTAGTCAGCACTGTTTTACCGGAGTTCGAGTCGATGCCGGAAGCAAACTTCCTTGTCGTCAAGGATACGCTGAAAGCACTCCAGAAGTTAGCAGCCCATCACCGGAAACGTTTCAATATTCCGGTAATCGGCATCACAGGGAGCAACGGGAAAACGATTGTAAAAGAGTTCCTCTATCAACTATTACATAACGAGTTTAACATCGTCCGCTCGCCCCGGAGCTACAATTCGCAATTGGGAGTCCCGCTGTCGGTATGGCAGATGAACGACAAAAATACATTAGGAATTTTCGAAGCCGGCATTTCCCAACCGGACGAAATGGAACGCCTGCAACCCATCATCGCACCGACCATCGGCGTGATCACAAATATAGGGGAAGCACACCAGGAGAACTTTATATCTTCCACGCAGAAATGCCTGGAAAAGCTGACCTTGTTCAACGACTGCGAAGCGATCATTTATGACGGTGACGATGCCTTCATCTCCAACTGCATCGAGTCGGCCTGCCTATCCCACAAGGCTATCACCTGGAGCCGGACAGACTCGGAAGCGCCTTTATACATCGAATCGATCAAAAAGCTGGAATCCGAAACCATCATTCGCTGCACGCTTTTAGGTTTTGACCGGACCTATACGATTCCTTTTACTGACGATGCTTCTATCGAAAACGTCATCCACTGCATGGCCGTGATGTTGTACCTGAAGCCTACGAGCGTGAACGATGTCGAAAAGTTCAAGCGCCTCGAACCGGTTGCCATGCGCTTGGACGTAAAGCAAGGTATCAACAACTGCCTGTTGATAAACGACACTTACAATTCGGATATCAACTCTTTGGATATCGCTCTCGATTTCCAGCAGAGCCGCCGCGTAGAAAAAGGCCTGAAATGCACGTTGATCCTTTCGGACATCCTGCAATCGGGGACACTGCCGAAGTCGTTGTATAAGAAAGTCGCAGATCTGGTGCGCAGAAAGAAGATAGACCGTATTATCGGTATCGGCCGCGACCTGAAAGAGTATGGCAGTGTCTTTGATATTGAAAAAGAATTTTACCTGACGACGGAGGAATTCATCAAGTCTCCGTCCTTCAAAAAGTTCAAAGACGAATTGATCCTGATAAAAGGTTCCCGCCAATTCCATTTCGAGCGTATTTCCGAACTGCTGGAGAAGAAAGTACACGAGACGATCCTGGAAGTGAACCTGGATGCCGTTGTCCATAACTTCAACTACTACCGCTCGAAACTGAAACCGGAGACTAAGATGGTCTGCATGGTCAAAGCTTTCGGATATGGCGCAGGTTCCTACGAACTGGCAAAGACTTTGCAAGAGCATCGTTGCGACTACTTGGCCGTTGCCGTTGCCGACGAAGGGGAGGAACTGCGCAAGGAAGGCATCTCGATCCCGCTTATCGTCATGAATCCGGAATTCAGCAGCTTCAATGTCTTGTTTGAAAACCAGTTGGAACCGGAAGTGTACAGCTTCCGCCTGCTCGACGCGATGATAAAAGAGACGGAACGCAGGGGCATCACCTCCTATCCGATCCACATCAAGATCGACACAGGTATGCACCGTTTAGGGTTCCAGCCGGAAGATATACCGGAGGTTTGTCGCCGGCTGAAAGGACAAAGCGGCGTAGTCGCCCGCTCCGTATTCTCTCATCTCGTAGGTAGCGACTCCTATATCTTCGACGATTTCACGAAAAAGCAATTGGATACATTCACCCGCGCGGCAGCAGAACTGGAAGCCGGACTGGAATACAAGGTGATCAAGCATATCCTGAATTCGGCGGGAATCGAACGGTTCACCGATTACCAGATGGATATGGTACGTCTCGGCATCGGCCTGTACGGCGTCAGCGCCTCCGGCCAGAAAGGGTTGCGAAACATCAGCACGCTGAAGACGACCATCTTGCAGATACAAAACGTCCCGGCAGGCGATTCCATCGGCTACAGCCGGATGAGCTATGTAAAGCGCGATTCACGTATCGCGATTATCCCGATCGGGTATGCCGACGGCCTGGACCGCCATTTCAGCAATGGCGGCGGTGAAGTCGTGATCAACGGACATCGTTGTCCGATTATCGGCAATATCTGCATGGACGCCTGTATGATCGACGTCACCGATATTGATGCACGCGAAGGGGACACCGTCATCATCTTCGGCGAAGAACTCCCCGTCAGCGAACTATCAGACAAGCTGAAGACCATCCCGTACGAGATACTGACCTCGATCTCGCCAAGGGTAAAAAGAGTTTACTACAGGGAATAAACAAAAACAGAAATAAAGATAGCCGGCAGCTCCTTCAACTACGAACGATCCGTGCCGGCTATCTTATTTTCACACAACAGGCAACAATGCCCTGTTCCCCTAAATCTCATCTTTACGGCCTCAAAGCTCTATTTCCCATATATAAATTGATAATTAAATCGTGCATTGGGAGCAGCATCTCCTTTATCCAAAAAATGCATCGGATTTCCATCCAACGGCACATTATCCGTCCATTTGAAATTCAGAATATAATCAGAGCCGATTTTCAATATTCTTTTAGGAACTTGTATTTCCAATTCGTTCCCTTTAACAGCATAAGAGACTTCCCCCTCTACTTTCCAGTTCCAACCACCTGTACAGCGTTCAATACTGGTACTATTTTCATTCCAGGGATTACGATTGACCATATATTGATAGTTTTCCCATTGAGGAGATTTTTCCCCTTCAACCTGGATAAAAAGATTCATAGCCTGTCCGGATTCCCATCCAATTATCGGCTCTGCCGTTTTCACATAAAAAGAGACAGAACTGCCGGAATCAGCAATACGAGCCTCTACGATATCATTACGTCCCGTTGTGTTTACATATTCCTTGATTCTCCCCCAGCCCGGATGTTTACGATGAAAAGTATCGCCCTTGTCATCATAATAAACAGAAGGGACAGAAGTCCAGTCTCCAAAATCGCCATCAACAATTATCGGGAAAGATTTTTTTACCGGGATAACTTCCCGCACTCCCTTAAAACGACGTATGCCATCCACCATTTGCCAATAATAATGGTCAGCCAATTCTCCATTTTCAGGTTCTGCATCACGGCTGTATTCCTCATTATACAAATCAACAAAGAATGTATCCCCTTTCTTTATAGGCTTACCCAACATACCCCCAGCAGCACCATTCGTAAAACGCATTGCGACCCATTCATTCCATCCCGTTATAAAAATAAATTCAGGATCAGCCTCCAATGCACGTTCCCATTGTTCTTTGAAATAAAGTCCTTCTTTCGAACGAAGATGCTGCGAATCCGGTTCCTTCCCATCGTGAAAACTCCGTCCGATATTGGAAATCGGATGTTCAGCTATACAAACAGGCATTTGCTCCGGCCTATCCGGGCTTTCATGCCAGCCATATCCTTGCGGAGTATGATCCAACCACGGCCATTTGTCTTTCCCGTCAGCAAACCATTCTTGGCCTTTCGTCCATGCCCACGACTGACGCAACGTGAAAAAATCCACGATCTCTTCCGAAAGGCCTTCCGGATTACATAGTAATAAAGGCCGTCCTTTCCATCTAAACCATAAAGAAGAATACAATTCCTTTTTATAAAACTGCTCATATAAACGGTTTGCTGTTGAAACCGAATTAGAATTAATCATAAAACTAACCGAAGGCGTAGAAATGCCCTCGGCACGCAACCGTGTATATACTTCCGCAATCTTCAACACTTGCGGCTGATAAATCGCCCCATTGGTAATATCGAAAATAATAACGTCGACGCCAGCATCGGAGAGCATTTGTGCATGTTTACGTATAATCCACTCGTCATCCGGCAGATAATAGCCGAAATAAGGTTCACTCCAGTAATGGAAAGCAGGTTCCGGCCCATAAGCCGGATTCTCCGGATTCTCTTTTAATAACCGAGTTATATCATAGGGACTATTCACATCTTCTGGAGATTTTGGCCGAACTCCCTCATCCGGCAACGTGGTCATATGCTTATCATACCCATGAGCTCCGTGCCAAACAAAATAAAACAGACCGACAAAACGATCCTTACGAGGCTTGCCGGCTTTTTGGGCATCCGGCAATTTCCGTCCTAATCCATCTATGGCTTCCCATGTATCCGCTTTACTGGACGAAACAATCTGCGCATTCGCCCGGTTACACATTGAAAACATAAGATTCAATCCCAGGAGAACACATAAAACATTAAATAGATTTTTCCTCATTTATATTCACTCTTTCAAATTAACCGATCTCTGTCTATTTCCTTCTTCAACAATATACAAATATAAACAATAAGTTACAACTACTTTTGCCCGGCCTCCTAAATAAAGTAAAAGATTGCGTATCTTGCACATTTTGTGTACTTTTGTGCCGTAACATATATAAATAAAAAGAATGAGTCATAATTTATTGAAAGGCAAGCGGGGCATTATATTCGGTGCGCTGAATGATATGTCTATCGCCTGGAAAGTGGCTGAAAGAGCCGTAGAAGAAGGAGCAACGATCACACTGAGCAACACGCCTATCGCGGTTCGCATGGGACAGGTGGATGCTTTGGCCGAGAAGTTGCACGCCGAAGTTATTCCGGCGGATGCTACGAGCGTGGAAGATTTGGAAACTGTTTTCTCCAGATCAGTAGAAATATTAGGGGGTAAGATAGATTTCGTTTTACATTCCATCGGCATGAGCCCGAACGTGCGTAAGAAACGTACCTACGACGATTTGGACTACACCATGTTGGAAAAGACGCTGGATATCTCCGCAATCTCTTTCCACAAGATGTTGCAGGTTGCCAAAAAGCAGGATGCCATTGCCGAATACGGTTCGGTGGTCGCCCTCTCGTATGTGGCGGCACAACGTACATTCTTCGGCTACAACGATATGGCTGATGCCAAGAGCCTGTTGGAATCTATAGCCCGCAGTTTCGGTTACATCTATGGCCGTGAAAAGAACGTACGTATCAATACCATTTCCCAGTCGCCGACGCTGACTACGGCCGGTAGCGGTGTGAAAGGAATGGACCATTTGATGGATTTCGCCGAAAAGATGAGTCCGCTGGGCAATGCCACAGCCGACGAATGTGCAGACTATTGCGTCATGATGTTTTCCGACTTCACCCGCAAAGTCACGATGCAGAATCTCTACCACGACGGTGGCTTCTCAAGCATGGGCATGAGCCTTCGTGCCATGAACCAGTACAGCAAAGGTCTGGAAGAATATACCGACGAAAACGGACACATCATTTACGGCTAAAACCGTAAATCAGGTGAAAGCTGAAAGGTGAAAGTTGAAAGTTTGAGGAAACACGAAGTAAACTTTCCACTTTCACCTTTCAACTCTCACCTTTCAACTCATAACGCTATGCTCGTAAAAATATACCCCGAAAACCCCAATCTCAGGGAGATAGACAAAGTGGTCAATATCATGCGCAACGGCGGCCTCGTGATTTACCCGACCGACACCGTTTATGCTATTGGTTGCGACGCATTGAATGTACGTGCAGTCGAAAAGATATGCCAGATGAAAGGCGTCAACCCGCAGAAAAGCAACCTGTCCATTATCTGTTATGACCTCTCCAACCTGAGCGAATATGCCAAAGTGAGCAACGCTGCTTTCAAGTTGATGAAGAAGAACCTGCCGGGCGCCTTTACCTTCATCCTGCCTACCAGCAGCGAACTACCCAAGATATACAAGAACAGAAAAGAGGTGGGTATCCGTGTGCCGGACAATAATATTATCCGCACACTCGTACGGGAACTCGGAAACCCGATCCTGACCATGTCTTTGCATGACGAAGACGACATCATCGAATACAGTACCGATCCCGAACTGATCGAAGAGAAGTATGAAAACCAGGTGGACATCGTCATCGACGGTGGTTACGGAGGCACGGAGGCTTCGACCGTCATCGACTGCACGACAGACGACTTTGAAATTGTCCGCCAAGGAAAAGGTGAATTAATCTATTAAACGAATAAGACAAGATGAACTGGAACCAATTACTCTCCGGCAAACGCTTCGGCATGGAAGAATATCATGAACGCAAACATGAACGTACCGATTTTCAGCGAGACTACGACCGCCTGATCTTCTCCTCCCCTTTCCGCCGTTTGCAGAACAAAACGCAGGTATTCCCTCTTCCGGGCAGCATATTCGTGCACAACCGTTTGACACACAGCCTGGAAGTTTCCTGCGTAGGACGTTCATTAGGTAATAATGTAGCCAAAGGCCTGATGCGGAAATATCCGGACGGGAGCGTCAATTTCCCGGAAATAGGATCCATCGTTTCAGCCGCCTGCCTGGCCCACGACATGGGCAACCCGCCGTTCGGGCATTCGGGAGAGCGGGCGATCTCTGCCTATTTTGCCGAAGGGAACGGGAAAAAGCTGCAAGAAGAAATTATCAACGAAGGAGGGCGCTATGAAGATTTCCTCCACTTCGAAGGGAATGCGAATGCCATGCGCCTGCTCACCCACCAGTTCATCGGCCGTCGCAAAGGCGGCTTTGCCCTGACATACAGCACGCTTGCATCCATCATCAAATATCCGTATTCTTCCGTTTACGCAGGGAAGAAAGGAAAATTCGGTTTCTTCCAATCGGAAGAGGAGGATTATATGCGTATTGCCAACGAATTAGGTATTTGCCGGAACCCGGAAGACGCGAACAAGTTTGTCCGTTATCCGCTTGTCTACCTGGTGGAAGCCGCTGATGACATCTGCTACCAGATCATGGATATCGAGGATGCCTGCAAGCTGCATATCCTGACCACGGAAGAGGCCATCCGGCTGCTCCTCAACTTTTTCGAGGGAGAACGCCTCGACCATATTGTCCGCGTCATGAAAATGGTGGACGACACCAACGAGCAGATCGCTTACCTGCGTTCCTGCATCATCGGTCTTTTGGTGGACGAATGTTCCCGTATCTTCCTCGAAAATGAAGAAGGCCTCCTCAACGGGACATACAACACTCCGCTTATCGACAACATTTGCGACCAGGCAAAGGCTGCTTATGCAACTTGCTCTGAAACCGCTTACAAAAAGATATATCGCGCCAAAGAGGTGTTAGACATCGAACTGGCCGGTTACCATATCTTCAGCCATTTGATCGACACGTTGACGGAAGCCGTCATGAACCAGGACCATGCCTACAGCAAGCTCCTGCTGCAACGCATTCCGGAACAGTACGACACGAACGCGCCGACCGTCTACGGCAAGGTGCAATGCGTACTCGATTATATCTCCGGCATGACAGATGTATATGCTTTGGATTTATACCGCAAAATCACAGGGATGAGTTTGCCGGCAGTCTAATATTCCTCCCTGTACTTGCTTTCCAGCTTATCTTCCAGTATGCTCAGATAGCTTTTATATCGCGATTCGCTGATATAATGGTCTTCAACGGCACGCAACACCGCACAGCCCGGCTCGTGACGGTGAGAGCAGTTGTTGAATTTGCAATCGGCGGAGAATTTGAATATTTCGGGGAAGTAATGGGCGATTTCCGCTCCTTCCATTTCAATCGTGCCAAAACCTTTGATCCCCGGAGTGTCGATCAGGTAACCACCGTCGGGCAAAGGAATCATTTCGGAAAAGGTCGTGGTGTGCATCCCCTTGTTGTGGTATTCGGAGATATCGCCGGTGCGAAGGCCTGCACCGGGAACCAGTTTATTGATGATTGTCGATTTCCCCACACCGGAATGACCGGACAATAAGGTGATCTTTCCTTTAAGGTCCTCTTTCAACTCGTCCAACCCCTCTTCGGTACGGGCGCAAAGCATGGAGCAAGGATAGCCGATTGTCGTATACAGGTTGATCAAACCGTCCAACAATTCCCGGTCTCCACCATGATAACGGTCTATTTTGTTGAAGACCAGCTTCACCGGCACACGATAGGCCTCGGCTGTAGCAAGGAAGCGGTCGATAAAAACGGTGGTGGTAATCGGATAGTTGACCGTCACGATCAACATTGCCTGATCTACATTTGCGGCAATGATATGCGACTGTTTGGAGAGGTTAGAAGCGCGGCGGATGATATAATTCTTCCGCTCTTCGATCTGGGTGATGAAGGCGGTTCCTTCGGCATTGATATCTATATCGACCCGGTCTCCAACCGCAACAGGATTGGTGGTACGTATATCTTTCAGGCGAAAATTTCCTTTGATCTTACTTTCTATATCGCGCCCGTCATCGGTGCGTACGGTATACCAGCTACCCGTATTCTTTATAACCAATCCCCTCATGTTAGTTGAAAGTTGAAAGTTGAAAGTTGAAAGTTGAAAGAAAGGATCTATCCCGTCACTTTCAACTTTCAACTCTCAACTCGTTATACCGTCATTATTTCTTTTTCCTTTGCAGCGTAGAGTTCGTCTACTTTCTTGATATACTTGTCATGGACTTTCTGGACTTCTGCTTCTGCGTCTTTTTCGACATCTTCAGGAGTTCCTTCGGACTTGATGCTTTTCTTCAATTGTTCGATTGCATCGCGGCGGGCATTACGGATACTGATCTTGGCCGTTTCCGCTTCCTGTTTGGACTGTTTAGCCAACTGACGACGACGTTCTTCCGTCAGAGGAGGAATACCCAAACGGATCACTTCACCATTGTTTTCAGGAGTGATACCGACTTCGGAATCCATGATTCCTTTTTCAATATCTTTGATAATCTTCTTTTCCCACGGGGTGATCATGATCGTTCTTGCATCCGGTATAGTTACGGTAGCCACATTTGTCAAAGGGACAGGAGCTCCGTAATACATAACTCTCACGCAATCCAAGATTTTCGGATTCGCCTTTCCGGCACGGATATGAGACAACTGTTCGTCCAAATATTCGATCGCAAAAGTCATCTTCTCTTCTGCCGCCTTTACATACTGTTTTATATCTGCCATAAGTGATTGTATATTTTTGTTTTCTTTGTTCGTTAGGCAAACAAAAATAGTAAAGTTTTTCTTTTTGGCAAACTGTTTACGGAAATATGTTTTTCCGAACCTTCAGGATCACTTCAATTTCGTAAAAAGGAAGAGCAGATAAAACACCCCGACTGCCAAAACCAGCAAAGCTCCTGTCTGCGAATGGAGAGCATCGGAGGCAAAACCCATCAAAAGCGGGAAGACCGTTCCCCCGAAAAGCCCCATAATCATCAGGCCGGACACTTCGTTCTGCCGTTGGGGCATCGACAATAAAGCCTGGGAGAAAAGAATGGAGAAGACGTTCGAATTGCCATATCCGACCAAAGCGATGCTGACATATAGCAGAGCCTTGCTGTCAAACAGAAGGAAACCCACCATCGAGGCGACCATCAATACGACGCTGACGATAAAGAACTTCTTCGGCGACCAATGAGCCAGGATCAGCGAACCGGTCAGGCAACCGATCGTACGAAAGATGAAATAGAGGCTCGTTGCAAACGCCGCCGCATGTATATCCATCCCCACCCGTTCCATCAGGATTTTAGGGGCGGTGGTATTCGTACCGACATCTATGCCGACATGACACATGATGCCGACAAACATCAACAGGATAAACGGGTTACCCAGCAAGGCTATACATTCACCGAACGTGGAGGGCCTGCCTTCCGGCCTCTCTTCCTTGATAGGGGTCGCCCCTAACAGGAAAATCGCAACAACCGCAATCACCATATAGACCGGAAACAGCACACGCCAGCCCAACCCCAACGAAGGGATCGCCGCAGTCGCTCCCCACATGGCAATATAAGGCGCCAGAAAAGAGGCGATCGCTTTGACAAACTGCCCGAAAGTCAGGCTGCTCGCCAACTTATCTCCGGTAATAATATTAGACAGAAGCGGGTTCAGCGAAGTCTGCATCAAAGCATTCCCGATCCCCAACAAAGAAAAGGAGACCAGCATCACCATATAGCCCTCGCCGAAACACGGGATCAGCAACGACACGAAGGTAACGGCCAGACTCAGCATGACCGTCTTTTTCCGTCCGATCTTATTCATCAACATCCCTGTCGGGACGGAGAAGATCAGGAACCAGAAGAACACCAAGGAGGGGAAAATATTCGCTTCGGAATCCGTCAGCCCTAAATCCAGCTTCACATAGTTGGAGGCAATTCCCACCAAATCCACAAATCCCATCGTGAAGAAGACAAGCATCACCGGGATCAATCTCATATACAAACTTTTCTCTTTCATGATCTGTCTGCTGTTTTTTATTTCCATATAGACCGGAGCGTATACACTTCCAGGTCCTTTACTTCCACATTATTTCCCCAAAAACGGAAACCTTCTTTATTTTTCATATCCGGACGGCGCTCCATCGAATAGGAGTAAGCGCCGTCATCGATAAAGACTTCAACAGATGTCTTATCCAGAATGATATCGGCCGTAATTTCCATGCTGGTCATATCTTCAGGTGAATAGAACACGCCGTTTATGCGGTTGAAGTTCATATCATAATCCAATAAAGGTTGCCCGAAGAGGTTCAGGCCCACGCTCGTGGCATGAGACAGTTTGATCGTGGTCCGGATACGCAATATCCCGGCATTGTTATATGATTGAAGCAACTCATTGGCCTTATCGGCCGTCAGTGAATTCCACCGGCCGGCTTCCGTCTGCAACCGGTCAAACTCTTTGACCGGTTTGCTGAAAAGGCGGATACCGTCTTTGGTCGTATGCAAAGACAATTCTGTCGGAAGCAACATCATGCCGTTGAAAGGCATTCCCGGATGAGAAATACGCCCCCAGCCCAACTGGATGCGACGCCCGTCGGATTCAGGGATACCGGTGAAGGTCTGGGCGGCATAGATAGAACCGGTCGAATAGTAATATTTACCGGCTTCAGGTGTAAACTTCTTGCCGTCAAAAGCCCCGAACATATAAGTGCCGGAGGCTCCGTACATCACCCACTTGGTATTATTCTTATTTCCATCGACAGGGAGTTCGAACAATTCGGGACACTCCCAAAAGCCGGTGATATGGCTTTCGAACGTCCAGTCTTTCAGGTTATCCGAGTTATAGATAGAATGCCCGTCGCGTTCATTCAGAACCATCACCCATTTACGGGATGGCTTATGCCAGAAAACTTTCGGGTCACGGGTATCTTTACTGTTCCATTTCGCTTTGGAGTCGATCACCGGGTTTCCCGTATATTTCGTCCACGTACGCCCTCTGTCGAGGCTATAAGCAACACATTGCACCTGCTTTTCCGGACTGTCGGCAGTATAGACAGCCACCATCGCCGGAGTACCTTTCTTTCCGAAGCCGGAGGTGTTGCCATAGTCGATCACAGCCGAACCGGAGAACATCGTACCATGTTCGTCCGGATACAGGGCGACAGGCAGTTCCTCCCAATGTATCAAGTCTTTACTTACCGCATGCCCCCAATGCATATTTCCCCAATCGCGCTCATACGGATTATGCTGATAGAACAGGTGGTATTCACCGTCATAGTACAACAGTCCGTTAGGGTCGTTATTCCACCCCCTACGTTGAGTATAGTGAATTTGCGGGCGGTTGGTTTCGGCATACAGACTATCCTGCCCCGCTATTTCATCTGCCTGATATATCTTGTTTATTCCGGCCTTGTTCCCCTTATAGGAGATTTTTATCTCTTTGCCCTTCAAAGCAGACATATCACAGAAAACCCAATAGTCCGGGTTTTCCGGAGCCAGGCGAATATCAAACGCCCGTTCCTGTTTGCCATCCACATCAAAAGTCATTACCGCCCGGTCTGTCTGATGCGAAACCGGAAGATTAAGATATCTCTTCGTAATCTTCATTGCCAAGTCTTGTGCCTCCATTGCAGAAATGCAGGTCAGCAGAGCACTTACGAGAATCAACACGCATCTTGTTTTCACTTCCATGGAAAATTAGAATTTAAAATAAAACAATGAAATCAAAAAGGTTACACTATCCATCCTCAAATATACACTATTTATTGTTCACATCGTAATTATTCTTCAAGTTTTTACAGAAAAAATTTTTTTCTACTATTTTTCATTTCATCCGAAAAATCAACATAATTCAGGAAAGCATCCTTATATCACTCCAGGTACGGGAAATCGAGGCACTCGGCAAACCGTAAAGCATAGCTTTAGCCGGTGTAAAGCTATGGGTTAGGGGAGCTAAAGCATAGCTTTATGTAGTCCGGTTATAAAAGCCGGATAAAAACAGGTTGTTTCTTTGCGTTCGAGGAAAGGGGGAAAATAGAATGGCAGTTAAAAAAGCGATTATTGATTATCAATGATTTATGGTGACAGATGACAGATAAAAACCCATTTCTGTAAAAGTTTAAGGGAAAAGTGAATTAGAAGAGGGTGCCTTTAAGGGAGCCTATTCTAATTCAATTACACAGAAAAGTTTTGCAAAAAGGCCTTTTTATCTGTCATCTGTCACCTTTCACAACAGAATATTTCTTTTCGGATACCGGCGGATTGTCAATTATGCACCAGCGTTCCGATGTTTTCTCCGCTCATCACTTTTTTCAGGTTGCCGTTGGTATCCATATCGAAAACGATGATCGGAAGGTTGTTTTCCTTACACATCGTGGTCGCCGTCAGGTCCATGACCTTGAGACCGCGTGTATAGATTTCATCATAGGTGATCTCCGAGAACTTGGTGGCTGTCGGGTCTTTTTCAGGATCGGCCGTATAGATGCCGTCTACGCGGGTTCCCTTCAGCATCACGTCCGCTTCGATCTCGATACCGCGCAGGGATGAGCCCGTGTCGGTCGTAAAGAACGGATTGCCGGTTCCGCCCGACATGATCACGACATTACCTTGTTCAAGCAATTCGATCGCCCGCCATTTATTATAAAACTCGCCGATCGGTTCCATACGGATAGCTGTCAGCACCTTGGCTTTCACGCCATGAGCCACAAGGGCAGAACTCAAGGCCAGGCTGTTGATGACCGTTGCCAGCATCCCCATCTGGTCGCCTTTCACACGGTCGAAGCCTTTGGACGCTCCGCTCAAGCCGCGGAAGATGTTGCCGCCGCCAATCACGATTCCGATCTGGACACCCATTTCGGCTATCTCTTTGATCTGTGCCGCATATTCGTTCAGACGAACTTCGTCTATACCATATTGTTTACCTCCCATAAGCGATTCGCCGCTTAATTTCAACAGGATACGTTTGTACTGAGCCATATTATCTTGATTCGTTTGATTGTTATATCCACAAAAATACAGTATTTCAATAACCCGGCAATAGCAGTCCTTCATTTTAGTAAAACATTTAACAAGACTGTACCCTCGTTGTAACAGCATTGTAACATCTCTCTTCTATCTTTGTCCGAGAATAAAGATACACACTTACTTATTTTGAAGACGCGAAAAAGTCACCAGAACCTTATAATTCCTAACTTTTATACGGCAATCCTCTTTCAGCGGAAAGAAACGGATTGCCGTATATTTTTACCCAACAAAACCGCATGTATTTATTACTTATTTTGCACGATATTTTATTTTATAAACATACTCATATAAAGAGGTAAATATAGGATACCGTTTTCAAATTCCAAATCATTACCGCTCATTACTATCCGTCGGTTTATTCTGTCGCCAAAAAGACTTTGGGCCATATCGAGCGAAGAGTGTTTCTTGTAGTCCTTCCCCGACTTCACCTCTATAGCTAAAATCACCAAACCGTTGATAATCTTTCTTTTAAACACATACCTGCAACTTTTTTCCAGGAAAACAGTCCCAAGATTGCAACTTTTTTCCAGGTGTTAGCCAACACAGTTGTACCAGCTCAGAAAAGAAGTTTATCCTTTAAATATTTTCCCGTATAGGATGCTTCGCACATCGCCACCTCTTCCGGCGTTCCGGCACAGACCAGATTCCCTCCGGCATTTCCTCCTTCGGGACCGAGATCGATCAGATGATCGGCACATTTGATCACATCCATGTTATGCTCGATGATAACAACCGTATGCCCTTTATCGATCAAGGCATTGAAAGCCTTCAACAAAGTCTTGATGTCATGGAAATGCAGGCCGGTCGTCGGCTCGTCGAA
>UMLO01060845.1_pt1 | contig 88189 bp, 80 predicted proteins | sample 1966551 | NCBI WGS metagenome assembly UMLO01 (sample SAMEA4836201, study PRJEB28245) | human gut metagenome | biome: gut microbiome; material: fecal sample | place: Denmark | collected 2008
GGCGTTTCAAGGCATTTTCCGCCGGAACGCATCTGTTTATTCTTCTGTTTCAACAAGTCGAAATCCTGATTTCGACTTAATATCTATGGTTCACATATTCATCAATCAATGACTTTCTGCTTTCCTCCTGAAAAACCCCTTCTTCGCGCAGACAGTTCAATATCAGCGGACTGGTAGAGTGCAGAATAATATTTTCCTCCTCAATCACAATTTCAAACAGCTTTCCCTTCAGAAACTTACTCCGCACCTTCACGAAATACGCCACAACGCCGCGGAAATCCAGCATACGCAGTGCTGTCAGCGTCGCTCTGTCCTTCCTGCTGTAGTAATAATTGCTTTTCTCCAGATAATCCCGTTTCAGCTCATAGTCCATATCTCTTGTTGTGCTGATGGTCTTGTTTTCCTTCGCCAGCGCGTTGTAATACTGGTAATTGAATAACGCCTTTTCTACGGTATCCATGTTGCGGAACGGGCCGATATCCCCGTAAACCACCGCTTCGTAGTTCTTCTGAAGATATTCCCGCTTTGTCATATCGCCCTTGGCGTATTGGTCGATGAGACTCTGTCTGTATTTGAAATATTTCTGAATGGCATTCATAGCTGTGCCCTCTTTCCATCCTTTCCCGCTAGGCATGGCGGTGTTTGCCCTGTTACAATGGGGAAAAACCACGCAAGGGGGAAGTAGTATGCGGACTTTTTTGGAGTATTATCGGCGGAGCATACAACCGCAGATAGAAATGATAGATATTTTTTTGAAAACGGAACAACCGCCGTATGATAAGACCGCCGTCGCAAAGGTACTCGGTCTTTCTGCCGAAGCCCTGACAGCGCGCATGCAGAAGGAGTACCTCGCCTGCATCACGAAGGGCATCTTTTTTCGCCTGCTTGCGGAAAGTGAAAATCCGCTTGGCGGCATGCTGAAAAGAGCCGTTGCCTGCGGCCTGCCCGAACGCTATACACCCGAAGCTGCGGCGTATGTGTTCGGTCTGCCCTTGGCGGCTGTCCAAGAAGCGGCAGAAAAAACAGGTTTCTCCTCTTTTTCCGAGGAGGCCCTGCCGGTCTTGTTTTCTGAAATCATGCTTTGCGAAATACCAGATCTTCCGTAAGCGCGGCGGCTGTCTTTTCGTCCGTCAGAAGCTCTGCCAGTGCAATCGCAAAGGGGATGGCTGTTCCGGGCGCGCGGGATGTGATGACGTTTCCATCCACCACAACCTCATCCGTAAGCGGTGCTGCGCCGATCAGCTTATCCTCGATGCCGGGGTAGATGGTTGCATGTCTGTCCTTTACGATGCCCAAAGCACCCAGAACCATCGGCGCGGCGCAGATAGCCGCAACCCATTTGTGCGCTTCGTGCTGCTTCAGCAAGAGCCTTGTCAGCCCTTCGTGTGCCTGTAGGTTAGTTGTGCCGGGCAGTCCGCCGGGCAGCACCAGCATATCGGCATCCTCCTCAATTTCTTCAAAAAGCAGGTCAGCCAGATAGGTTACGCCGTGTGCCCCTGTGACAGCCCTGTTTCCCGTAACGGAAACCAACTTCGCATCCACACCTGCGCGGCGCAGTAAATCAATGGGTGTCACTGCCTCCATTTCCTCAAAGCCCTCTGCCAGAAATACATATACCTTTTTCATGGGGAATCCCTCCTGATTATCCTAGTGTGTCCAAGTAATTTTTATTTTACAGTAAAATCCCTGATTTTTCAACTCATGCCGCTTTCTTGTGGTATAATTAAAAATATTTGCAAGAGAGAGGGTTGAATGGATTTGTTAAGATACGGAATAACGGCAAGAACGGTGGAAATGGTGTGCTTCGATGCGGCATTGGAGCGGCTTTCTTCTCTCTGCCCCGATTTGGACATCAATGCATATAAGAAAAGGGTAAAAAAGGAATATCGCGCCATGCTTGCGCGCACCCCCGATATCGGCGGCAGCTCGCTTGAGAAAAATCTTTATGTTGCGGCGTTTGTATTTTCCTTTTATAAGGCGGAGCCGAGCTGCATTACTCCTGCCATTGTGGATGAAATGGTAACGGCGGTGTTCGATTCTCCCTTTATGGTGAAGGCGCATAAAAATAAGAAATGCACCCTCTTTACCGAGTCCACACAGAATAAGAAGCGCAGAGAAAGCAAGGCAAGCCAACACTCGAAATACCCCCTCGACTGGAAATTTAAATATCGCGAGGGCAAGGATGAATTTTATAATACCTATACCGAGTGTGGCATCTGTAAGCTGGGTAAAAAAGAAGGCTGCTTCGAATTTGTTCCCTGCCTTTGCAAGATGGATGAAAGAAGCTATTTCTATGAAGGCGGCGAGCTGCACCGTACCAAAACCCTCGCGCAGGGCGATGATTGCTGCGATTTCCATGTGACAAAACGGAAGAAATAACAGGAAAAGAAAGAAGAATGGGGGCATGGAGAATGAGCCAAAGAGATAAAATTCTGGCATTACTCCGAGTAAATGGAATTATGACACAGGCGGAATTGGCTGAGGCTATATATCAGGATAATTTGCAGATGTCCAATATTTATAATGCACTGATGTTACTGGTAAAAGATGATTTAGTGATTCGGCTTGGAGCGTATCCTGCAAAGTATGCTCTTTGCGGAACTGATGTACATCAACAAAATGGTCTGCAGAAATCAAGTCACGCAGAAACAAGACAGTATCAAGTACAGCAAGAGGAAATTACGATGTCGGCAGAATGTGCAGTTGGGCTTATCTTAGAGTATTTTCATGCAACAGAGGTGGATAGACATGGGAGATATTTGTCTTGGGAGCATTGCTATCAGGCATTTTTGGAAAATCGAAATAAAACAGATGACCAAACTGTGGACTATTTGGCACTCCATCTTGCGTTTTATTTAGCAAGCTGGGGAATGTATAGAGGTTCCTCTTTTTTGTTGCAAAAGGATTACAAGGTACATATTCCGATTATTCAGATAATTCAGGAAAAAAGATACTATCCTTTGTGTGGGATTTCTGCCGAAGAATTGCGTAAAGAAGAAAATCTTCATCTGTTAGGGGAAATTGGATCGAGAATCAGAAAATGTTATGCAGAGGAAAGATCATCTTTTGCGGATGAGGTAAATCATGCAACGGATACCCTGATAACGAAGATTTTGCTTGGTACATTGGGTTGTGTTCCTGCTTATGACCGTTACTATATGCAGGCGGTGAAAAAACACCATATATCCAATGGCAAATATAATAAAAAATCTGTTTATGGTGTTGCTAAATTTTATTGTGACAACTTAGATGTGTTTGAAAAACTGCGGCAGGAATTGAGCAAAAGAGGAATTGAATATCCGCCGATGAAGTTGATGGATATGTGCTTCTGGCAGGATGCCTATCTTGATGATTTGAAACAGAAATAATATGCTATTCTATAAAAATACGGTATTCATCGAATAGGAGGGCGAAAAGTCGCATGAAAAAATGGATGTGTATGCTTTTGGTTTGTGTGTTTCTGTTTGTCGGCTGCGGCGGACAGAACGATAAAGCCGATAATGATATGAAACCCGATTTGGAAGCAAATCTGCTTTACGAAAACACAATTTCCCCGAATGAGAAATATGTGGAAAATGAGGCGGATTTGGTTTATTACACCGTCAAGGTGTATCAAGAAACAGGCGGACTTCTGGTCACTTCCCATTCCAATTCCGCATTCAGCAAGGATATGCAGTATGAAATTGAAACCGATGCAGAAATCACAAAAGAGGATGTCTCTGTGCAGTGGCAGACCCTGTCCGGTGAAACTACCGATAGTCAGAAGAATCAGTTCGGGCTTGCTGTTGTGACAGTATCTGCAGAAGGCGCAGTCATTGACCAAAGAGTCATTAGCTTTGTCGGCGGTGCAGTGGAGCGCATCGCGGATGCAGTCAATCCCCAATGAGAAAAAGAAAGGAATATACTATGGAAATCGAACGGAAATTTTTAACGAAGGAACTTCCTTTTGACATTACGGCATATCCCTGCAAGGCAATCACGCAGGCGTATCTCTCCTTTTCCCCGACCATCCGCATCCGCCAAAGCAACGCAGATTATATCCTGACGGTGAAGGGGAAGGGACATCTGGCGCGCGAGGAATTTGAACTGCCCCTCAGCGAGGAGGAGTATAACCGCCTGTCGCTGAAAACAGAGGGTACGCCCGTCTGCAAGAAACGCTATCTCGTGCCAATCGAGGAAAATCTGACCGCCGAGGTCGATATTTATGAGGGGGAACTGCAGGGGCTGATGACCACCGAGGTGGAATTTTCCTCCGTGGAAGCGGCAGAGAAATTTGTTGCCCCGGCATGGTTCGGACGCGATGTCAGCGAGGAAAAGGCCTATAAGAACACCTCTCTTTCGTTATACGGAATCCCAAAGGAGCTCTGATTCAGAGTTCTTTTTTTATTGCCGCCGCATATCCTGTAACAGTGATGCCGATGAAACAGACAAGCAGAGGAGGAAGGGTATGTATAACAGACGATATGATAAGGTATTCCTGATGCTGCGGCAGGAAACGGCAGGCTATGCCGTCGGCAAGCGTCCCCCTTGGGGCAGCTGCATCATGGAGCTGAAAAACGGCACGGGCAGGCTGATGCTTACGGTGCAGGGGCTGCGCCCACTTCGCTATGCGGTGTATCTTCTGGCAGGGCAGGAGAGCATTTTCTGCGGGGAGCTGCACCCCGAAAAAAAGGAGGGGCATGCCGAGCTGAAATGGGCATTTAACCCTGATGCAGTCGGGGAGGGGAAGCGTGCCGAGGACTTCCATACGGTGCTGATTCTGGCGGAGGAGGGCGGCTGTTCTGCGCCGCTTGCGGCATATTTCGGGGAGAAAACAGACTGGAAAGCTATCTTTCAGCCGCAGAAAAAGGCAGAGCCTCCCAAAAAAGAAAAACCGCAGGAAATGCCGAAATTACAGGAAAAAATCGACCTTAAAGCAGAGAAAACCACAGCTTTATCGGAGCAAAAGGCGGAGCCGCCCGAGGCACAGGAGAAGCCGCTGTCGGCGCAAGGCTGTCACGGCAGCTTTCAGGGACTTCTGGCGAAATTTCGACGGGAATTGGAAAATCTTGAGGAAACGGGCGTGCTTTCGGCAGAGGAAACGGCGAATATCCGCGCGGCAGGGAAAACGGAAAATCCCCCTGTCAAGGAGGGTGGACAGTGTGCGGACACAGGGACGGAAAGAGTGGACAAAACTACGGAAATAGTGGACAAAGCGGACACGAGTGGACAGCAAAAGGACACCCTTGGACAGCAGAAAAAGCTGGAACCGTTCGGGGATGGTGTCCTTTGGGATTGCCTTTTTCTGGAGGAGCTGACCCTGCTCGCACAAATTCCGCTGAAATGGCAGAAGGAATTTTTCTTCCTGCTCCCCTACAGAAGATATCATCATCTGATTCTGCGGCAGGCGGAAAACGGCTACTGGCTCGGTCTGCCGGGGGAATACAGCGAGGAGGAGGAAGCCGAGGCACAGCGCTTCGGGTTTCGGGAATTTCGCCGCGTGGATGGAGACTGGGGCTACTGGATGGCTTTTTTGGCGCAGGAAGGTTGAAAAAGTAAGGATTTTCGTGTATACTCATTCTGATATTTTCGGAAATTTCAGAAGGAAAGGAACAGCTGCATGAGAGTCAGAAAGAAACCCTGGGCTGCCCAGGAATTATTGGATAATACATTGGTGATTAACGATGCCCCTGAGAAAAAGGGCAAATGGAAGGAATATTTCGGGAATGACCACCCCATTTATGTGGAGATTGGCTGCGGCAAGGGCGGCTTTCTGCGCAAGAATGCGGAAGCCTACCCCGATGTGAACTTTATCGGCATTGAACGGCAGGAAACGGTTGTGGCAATGGCGGCAAGGCGCGCGGATGAGGAGCTGCCGAATCTGGCGTTTGTCTGGGATAATGCAAGCAATCTGTCCGATTTGTTCGAGGTGGGAGAGTTCCAGAGATTATATCTGAATTTCAGCGACCCATGGCCCAAAAAGCGTACCTATAAGCGCCGTTTGACCTATCGCGGCTTTTTGCAGGAATACCGCCGCATTATGGGCGAGGATGCGGAAATCTTCTTTAAGACGGATAACCGCGGTCTGTTTGAATTCTCGCTGAATGAATTCTGTGCGGATGACTGGAAGCTTTCCAATATCAGCCTGGATTTACATAACAGCGATTATGAGGGCAATATCATGACGGAATATGAGGAGAAATTTTCCTCTCGCGGGATGCCGATTTATCGTCTGGAGGCAAGAAACAGAAAATAAGGAAAAAAGGAACCCCTCTTGGTATGAGAATACATACGGAGAGGGGTTTTGTGTTTATCTGGAGAATCTGCTTTTCAGGAAATGAATCCCTGCCCCAAGGAACAGCAGGACTGCGGCAAGCAGAAGCGTAAAGCTGATGGGCAGCAGGAAGAAGTTTTCATGCAGATAGCCCTGCGCATCCAGATATTCGGGGGAAAGTGCCTTTGCAATCAGGCAGAAAATGCCGCAAAGCAGGACGGCTGTGCCGATATAGGGAAGGTGACGCATCACCCAGTTTTTTGTTGTGTTCATAATAAAGATCCTTTCTGAATAAAAAATAAAAGCGTTTCTTTTTGTTGCCTGACACAGTATACACGCTTTGGAGGCAGGAATCCAGAAAGAAAGTGTTAAGATTTTTTTTGCAAAAATACGCAGGCTCATAAATTTCATAGTGACTTATAAATTTCCTAATATCTTCCGTTTTATGAGCAAATCGGCTAATATGAGTGCATCGGAAAAAACAAGAATTTTTTTAAAAACGGAAGGATTTATCATGTTAAACGAAGCAGTTGTAAAGGGATTGAAAAGCAGTATGTGCGCTACAGCAGGAGTTCCCAGAAGAAGGAGGAAACAAACGGCTGGGCGAAAAAGAACACCGCGGCTGTGATGGTGCAGAGCAGGATGGGTTCCTTTCCATTGGGGGAGGCTGCGGCAGGAAGGACTTTTGCGGCATGCTTTGCCAAGAAGTATCCGATTGCCGCGCCTGCAAGGTTCGTGAGGATATCGTTGATATCGGTTGCGCGCAGGGTGAAAAGCTGCGAAAGCTCAATGAAAAGTGTGACGCAGAGGGCAAACAGGAGCGTGCGGCGGAGGGATTGGCAGGAATCCCAGAGCAGGGGGAGAAATAGCCCCAGAGGAACGAACAGCAGCACATTTAGACAGGCATTTTGGAAATCGGCAGGGATGCCTGCAAGGGGGACGAGATGCAGCGTGACATCCGGGCTGTGGTCGAGGATGCTCGGAAAGCCGACCAATGCCAGAACTGCGGCGAAATAAAAGCCGAATAGGATGGAACAGAAAATCTGCATACGGCTGTGTGCGGTAAATTTTCCGTATAGAAGAAAAAGGGGGAGCAGGAAAACCCCTGCCGCCGCCAGTTCAACGAGTGCAAAAAGAATACGATACATGAAAGCCCCTCCTGTTCTGATACCGATGTTAGGATGGGGATAGTATACCTGTTTGGGGATGGGGAAGACAATAGAGAAACGGTTAATGTTTTTTTAAGAAAGACGAAAGAGAATAAAAAAATCCGACAGAACTTGAATCTGTCGGATTTTTATGTATTTGGTTCGGCTTCGTCCTCGGGGGCTTCGGTTGCCAGAGAGGTGAGGAAGTCGCGGTAATACTGATTGACATGCTTGCGCCAGTTACGGCAGACCTGCTGTGCCTGTGCCTTGGAGACAACGGAAACGCTGATTTCCATAAGGGTTGCGCCATTATCATCGCAAAGGCTGCATTTGACGAGATAATCCCCATTCAGCTCGGGGAAATAATTCGCAGTTACGGCATATTCTGCGCGGATGCGTCTGCTGTTTTCGTGGACATAGACATTGATTTCGTTTTTCACCTCATCGGAAATGCGGTTGATGAAGTAATTGATAACCTCCTCGCCGTCATCCGTCAGGGTGTAGCGTGTGTTATTCTGCTCGCGCGTTTTTTCCAGCCAGCCGGCGCTTTCCAGCTCGGCAAGATATTGCTGTACGGAGAAATAGTCCATATAGTTTTTTTCCAGAAGGAACTGGCAAATTTCGCTATTGGAGAGGGAAATTCCCATTTTTTGCAAGAGATGCAGAATAATCAGCTTATGCTCCGCCAGCTTTTTTGTGGAATACTGCATGGACAGAACCTCCTTTCAAATAAAGTCGTTGTCTCTTATCATAGCACATCTTTTGGTTTGTTGTAAATAACAGAGCGGTCTATTTTGCAGGACATTCCCTGTCGGATATGGTTTTCCCTGAGATAGCGGTGCAGATGATTGAGGACATCCCGTTTCCTGAGGCTCCAGAGAGGGGCGAGAAGGGTGCTTTTATCGCCATCCCCTGTCAGGCGGTGCAGGACGATATCCGCGCGCAGATGCGCGATGCAGTCCCCGACAAGGGTGATGTATTCCTCTTTTTCCAAGGGAGTGTATTCGCCTGCGCGGTAGAGGTCTGCAAGGTCGCTGTCGGAAAGAACATGCAGAAGCTGCAGCTTCACGCCCTGAATGGGCAGGCGGTTGAGATAATCAATCGTCCGGAGAACGGTTTCTCTGCTTTCGCCGGGGAGACCGAGAATGATATGCACCACAACGGGAATATTGCGTTCTGCGAGGGCATAGACCGCCTGTGTGAACACGCTGAGCGGATAGCCGCGGCGGATGAAGGCGGCGGACTGCGCATCTGCCGTTTGCAGGCCAAGCTCCACCCAGAGGTTTGTTTTTTTATTTAGCTCCGCCAGAAGGGAAAGGACATCCGCAGGCAGGCAATCGGCTCTGGTGGCAATGGAAATGCCTTCGATTTCGGGGCAGGCGAGGGCTTCCTCGTATTTCTGCCGCAGCTTTTCCACGGGGGCATAGGTATTCGTGAAGGCTTGGAAATAGGCGATATAGGCAGGGTCTTTCCATTTGCCTGCCGTCTGCGCCTTGCCTTTTGCAATCTGCTCTGTGATGGAAAGCGCGGCATTTTCCGCAAAATCCCCACTGCCGCCGGCACTGCAGAACAGACAGCCCCTTGTGCCGCAGGTGCCATCCCGATTGGGACAGGTAAAGCCGCCATCCAGAGAGATTTTCGCCGCTTTGCGTCCGAAGATGCTGCGATAATATTCATTTAAGCTGCGGTAGGGTCTTTCTTCCATAAAAGCCGCCTTTCAAGTTCGGAGATTTCGTTGCCGTAATTTTTCGCAGAGAGCGGTTAAGGCGCACCATTGGGGTTCATTTTCCGCTGTCTGATGAATCAGCAGGAGAAAATCAGCCTTACTGCTTTCCAGAAAGCTGCGCGTGCGCTCTGCCTTTGGCTCCTTGCAGACGGAGAGAAAGAGCGAAAAGCTTTCCTCCGTTACGGCAAGGGGGATACAGGTTTCTATTTTCTGAAGAATTTCTCCAACGGTTATGCCGCCGCAGGTCTGCCTTGCCAGATGATGATAGAGCGCACGGCTGTTGAGGAAAATCACATTCGGGGCAGGGAACAGAGACTGCCCTGCAAGCTGTCTGCGCAAAAGAGATAAATAGCCGCAAAGTTCTTTGCGGCTGATGGATTCTGTCATAAAAATCACCTCAGAACGAGAGTTGTTCTGAGATAATATGCGCAGGGAACGAAAGGTTTACGATAGCAATTTTTTACGGTGCTGCCGGAAACCCCGTTTTCAACTTACGCTTCGACCCACTTTTTGAGCTCTGCCAGAAGGGCGGCATTATGCTCAGGGGAGAGAATACAGAAGCGCAGATAGCTTTCATCCAGGAAGGTGAAGGAGGACGCATCGCGGATGAGCATTTTTTTCTGAATACATTTTTCAAATAATTCATGCGCGGTGATGCGGTCTGTTTTCAGCTTCAGCAGAATGAAGTTCGCTTCGGAGGGATATGCCTTGATATTTTTCCATGTGGAAAGCTCTGCGAAGGCTTTTCTTCTTTCTTCGGAAACGAGGGTCTGTGTTTTCTTATGGAACTCAAAATCCGTAAAGATATGCTGGCCGATAAAATCCGCAAGGCTGTTTACGCTCCAAGGGTTTGTGTTCGTTTTGAAGCGATCCAGAAATGTCTGATTGGAGGAAACGCCATAGCCCAGACGGATGCCGGGGGCGGCAAAGAACTTGGAGGTGCCGCGGATGACAAACAGATTATCAAACTCCTTCACCAGAGGGATGGAGCAGATTTCGGGCAGGATATCGGAAAATTCGATATAGGTTTCATCAATCATGACGGAGGCACCGATTTTTTTGCAGTGCGCCAGAATCTGACGCATTTCCTCTGTGCGGATGGCAGTGCCTGTGGGGTTATTGGGGTTGCAGGCAACGAACATCCCGACATCGGGGGTGAGGGCTTCCAGGAGCGCAGGCAGGTTCAGCTTGAAATCTTCCTCCTCCTTCAAGGGGAAATACTCAAATTTGCCGCCGCCCAGAGAAACCTCTCTTTCATATTCGGAATAGGCAGGCCCCATGATGATGGAATGCTTTGCATGCACCGTCTGGATGAAGGTGGAAATCAGCTCCGTAGAGCCATTGCCTACGACGATGTGGGAGGGGTCTGCGCCGGTATAGGTGCCGATTGCCTGCTTGAGTGCCTTATATTTTTTATCGGGATAGGTGCAGATGAGGTGCAGATTTTCCTTCAGCGCGTCCTCTGCCCTTTTGGGAAAGCCAAGGGGGTTGATATTGCCGCTGAAATCAATGATTTCTTCCTTGGGGATGCCGTAGGTTCTCTGGATGGCATCCAGATCGCCGCCGTGCGCGTGTGTCAATACTGTCATGATTGCATTACCTTCTTTCAAGAATCAATGTTTTTATTTATCAGAAAAGCTCGTCCATTTTCTCTAATTCAATCATTTTCGGGCTTTGCTCTGTTACACGGGGATACATCAGATAGGGATTGCCCTTGCCCTTTTCCAGAATTTCCAGCCTGAGGTAAGCGGCTCTGCTATGGGTGGGGTAAAGAAGCAGCGTTGTGCCGACGGAAAGGGGCAGCTCCTGCAGCATTTTTCCGTTTGCCTTATTTAAGGAACGCTTGGAGCCATTCGCGGAATATTCCAGAGGGAAGCCGTTTCGATCGGGGACGGAGAGGAGATAATCTGCCATATCCTCCAGCGCAAACGCGCCGCAGAGATCTCTGCAAAGGACGTTGACATCCATATCCTGCCCAACCTCGATAATCTTCCACAAATCCGCATCCCCACTCTGGGAGATTTTCAGGGAAAGCACATCGGGGACAACCTCTGTGAGGAAAAGCAGCTCCTGCTCCTGCGCCTCTGCCTCCTGCAGCACCGCCGCCTGCAGCTGCTCATAGGGCATGGTCTGCGGCATCTGCTGCTTATCGACATCAATGATATCGGGATCTGCGAAAAGCTCCTTTCCCAAGGCGGTCAGGCTATAATAGGTCGGGGGTGTGAACAGCTCTGCGCCGACATTATGCTCCATCAGAATGAGAGAGGCAAGCGTATTCACCAAGGGATAGAACTGCATGGGGGTGAAGGCAATCGGACGGATGAAGCGGAAAAAGACGCTCATGGGGGTCAGGAACCACTTATCCAGCATGATGCCCGTAAAGAGGAAGGAGGAAACAATGGAGCGTTCCTCTGCGTTCAGCTTTTCGGGCGGCGTGCGCCAGATTTCTTCGATATCCACATCTACCCGTTTATAGAAATCTATAAAAATGCGGTCAACCTCCTGATTGCTTTCCAGTAAATGATAGAAAAAATCGGGGGGTGCTATGCCGTCCTCCAAATCCATGGCTTCAATGAAGCGCTCGGATGCAAGCGTGCAGGCGGATTCCCCCAGCTGAAAGAGGATATCGGCTGTGGGCTGTGCGAAAAAGGCATCACACTCCGAGGCAGGCTGTACCCTCTGGGTATGAATGGAGGGCATGGGAACCAGAAGCCCATGCAGCCACGCCAGACGGGTGAGATATTCCAGATAAAACTCTGCACGGAGACTTAGCTGTGCCAGAATTTCCTTTTTTTCTTCTTCTAAAAGCATCCCGTTTTCATCAGTTGCGCGATCGGGCGTGCAATAGCCGATGAGTGCCTGCAAATCCGCCACGAGGGGGTGCTTCTGGGTGGAATAGGTCATGAGGGAGAAGTGATATTCGGAGGTGAACTCCAAATCGGACTGCTCCTCCGCCGCTTTGGTATTCATAATATACGCATATTCGATTTTTGCATCGGAATCCTTTTGCAAATCCAATGCAAAGAGATTGGCAGGGGAAAGGATGGTTTCCTTCGCCAATGCCGCATAATACCACTTGCCGAACACCAGAGGGGCAATTTCAAGCAGGGGGCGGCGACAGGGGGCATCCATTTTCTGCCGCATATTTTCATATCCGTTCAGGAAAAGGCTAAGAAGGGGTGCATGCTTTGCCTGCACGGAATTCGTTTGTTTTATCATCTCAAAACTCCTTTGTCTGCGGTTTTTTTCGCCGCAAGCATAATCACCTTATTCTAACAGAAAAAAACGGATTTTAAAACCGCAAAGCGAAAAAATTAGTGCTGTTTGAGAGAATTTGACGGAAAAGCTGACAAAAATAAATGAAAAAAGACGATTTTTTTTCAAACAACGGAAAAAATTCATCTGGGAAGGACATTTTTTTAGATTTGTACTTGTCAAGCAACAGAATTTATGATATAGTCCTTATGTCAAAAACAAATGTTTTTAAAACAAAAACAGGAGGAAAACGCAGTGAAGGAAGATAAGAATTATTATATCGTAGATAAAGCCGTACTGCCCGAAATTTTTTTGAAGGTGATGGATGTCAAAAATCTTTTGGAAAGCAAGAAGGAAAAAACGGTACAGGATGCGGTGAACCGTGTAGGCATCAGCCGCAGTGCGTTCTATAAATATCGGGATGCGGTACATCCTCTTTACGAAAACACGAGAGGAAAGACCGTAACCATTTCCATGAACCTGGACCATACGAGAGGACTTCTGTCCTCTGTTTTAAACAGCATTGCATCCGAAGGGGCAAGTATTCTGACGATTAACCAGACCATCCCCATCAACAACATTGCGAACGTTACCGTAACGATTGAAACGAATGAAATGCAGGGCGAGCTGGGCAGACTGATGACACGCATTGAGGGTCTGGCAGGGGTACAGTCCCTGAGAATCGTTGCAAGGGAATGATTGCGGGGGAACAAAAAGTAAGGCGGAAGCAGAAAAAGAAAGAAAAAATCAATAAGTAATACTTCGTGTAATAGGAGGGAATGAAGACATGATTCATATTCAGATTCCGGCGACATCCGCAAACATGGGTCCCGGTTTTGACAGCATCGGCGTAGCAGTGCAGCTTTATAACCACATTTGGGTGGAGGAGCAGACAGACGGCTTAACGATCGAGGTAAGGCGGAAGCAGGAGCTTGAGGTTCCCACCGATGAAACGAATCTAATCTATCAGACGATGAAATTTTTCTATGAGAAGAAGGAACTGCCTATGCCGGGGATTCACCTGATTCAGGAGGACTACATCCCCATGGTGCGAGGGCTTGGCAGCAGTGCGGCGTGCATTGTCGGGGGGCTTCTGGCGGCAAACGAGCTGGCAGGCAGACCCTGCACCAGAGACGAGCTGGCACAGATGGCGGCTATGCTGGAGGGACATCCGGATAATTCCAACCCTGCGCTCTTTGGCGGCATGGTGGTCGGCGCACAGAATGAAAAAGAAATGAAATATGTTCGCTTGGAGTTGCCAGAGGATTTGGTTTTTGCTATAATGGTTCCTGATTTTCCTGTATCTACCGCTGCCTCCAGAGGAGTTCTGCCCGACAGCTACACAAGGAAGGATGTTGTATTCAACGCATCCCGTGCGGCGCTTCTGGTGGCATCTGTAATGACGGGAAATTATGAAAATTTCGATATGGCCATGCAGGACAAGGTGCATCAGCCCTACAGGGCGCAGCTGATTGACGGCATGGAGGAAATTTTTCGGCATGCCAAGGATTTTGGCGCGGTTGCCAGCTATTTGAGCGGTGCGGGCTCTACCTTGATGGCAATGGTGACAAAGGAGAAGGCAGAGAGATTCGAAAGAGAAATGTCTGCATACCTGGGCACCCTTCCGCATAACTGGAAGCTGCAGCTTTTGCAGGCGGACAGAGTGGGCGCAAGGGTGGAGAGAGAGTAATTCCGCCAAGGAAAGTTGGACAAGAGTACAGGAGGAAAAAGACGATGTTGATTGTGCAGAAATACGGCGGCAGTTCCGTCGCAAATGCCGAAAGAGTGTTTAATGTTGCAAAGCGCATCATGCGTACAAGAATGGAAGGGAATGACGTTGTGGTTGTATTGTCCGCACAGGGCAAGACAACAGACGGCCTGATTGCGAAGGCAAAGGAAATCAACGCCAAGCCCAGCCGCAGAGAAATGGATATGCTGCTTTCTACAGGGGAACAGCAGTCTGTTGCGCTGATGGCAATGGCAATCAGTGCGATTGGCGGCAGAGCGGTTTCTCTGAACGCGGCACAGGTTGGGATTGAAACCACAAATACATACAGCAATGCGCGCATCCGCCATATCAATACAGAGCGGATCGAAAACGAGCTGGATGAAGGCAGTATCGTATTGGTGACAGGGTTCCAGGGGGTAAATGCCATTGGCGATACCACCACACTGGGGCGCGGCGGTTCCGATACCTCCGCGGTTGCTCTGGCGGCGGCCCTCAATGCAGATATGTGTGAAATTTATACAGACGTAGAGGGTGTTTACACGGCAGATCCCCGTGTGGTGCCGGATGCGGTAAAATTAGATGAAATCAGCTACGATGAAATGCTGGAGCTGGCATCTTTGGGTGCAAAGGTGCTGCACAGCCGTTCTGTTGAGGTAGCGAAAAAATACAATGTGAAATTGGTTGTACGTTCCAGCATGTCCGAAGCGGAAGGTACAGAGGTGAAGGAGGACGTTAAGATGGAAAGAATGCTGGTTAGCGGCGTTGCAGCAGATAAGAAAGTATCCCGTATCTCTATCATGGGTATCAATGATGAACCCGGTAAGGCATTTGAGGTATTCTCTTTAATGGCAAAGGAAAAGGTAAGCGTAGATATTATTTTGCAGTCCACAGGTGCAGACGGCAAGCAGAATATTTCCTTTACCATTGGCGAGGATGATCTGGATATTGCGCTGAAGGCTCTGGAAAAGAACAAGGAGCGCCTGACAGCGAGAGAAATCGTGCATGACGAAAACACAGCGAAGCTTTCTATCGTTGGCGCAGGCATGGCAACCAACCCCGGCGTTGCGGCAATGTTCTTTGAAGCAATGTATGACGCAGGGGTAAATATTCAGATGATTTCCACATCCGAAATCAAAATCACTGTGCTGATTGCAAAGGATGACGTAGATGCGGCTATGGTTGCGGTACATGATAAATTCAAGATGGCATCCGTAAACATGAGAAAGGCAGCGGATACGGAGGAATAAGTTTTAAGTCGAAAGCTGACACCTGTGCGTGTCAGCTTTTTTGATAGAATTTTTCTGAAAAAGGAAGGAGGAGGTGCCATGAAACGAAGCGAAAGGCTTTCAGCGAAGGACAGAAGGCTGCTCAAGGAAACGCTGAAGGAACTGAACAGACAGGGGCGGCTACAGGAGGAAAAGCTGGCGAAGCAGCATGGCAGCACCTCGGTTTATCAGCACAGCATCAATGTGGCATACCTGAGTCTCTGGCTTGCAGGCAGGCTTCCGCTGCGGACAGACCGCAGGGCACTGGTGCGAGGGGCGCTTTTGCATGATTATTTTCTGTATGACTGGCATAAGAAGGATGACGGGCATCGCTGGCATGGATTTCGCCATGGAAAAACAGCGGCGAGAAACGCAAAACGGGACTATCGGCTGAACCGGTTGGAGGAATATATCATTGCAAGGCACATGTTTCCGCTGACGGTTCTGCCGCCGAAATCCAAGGAGGGGTGGATGGTCTGTTTGGCGGATAAATGGTGCGCGGCGGAGGAAACGGTGCGCCCGTTTTTCAGAATTTTCAGAAAAAGAGGGAAGCCTCATAAATAAAAAACAGAGAAAGCATAAAAAAGCGAGATCTTAGGGAAAGCAAGACCTCGTTTTTTTATTTCTGCAAAAGAAAAAGCCCTTGCAAACGCAAGGGCAAAAAGCGGATGACGGGAATCGAACCCGCCTCTAAAGCTTGGGAAGCTTTCATTCTACCAATGAACTACATCCGCATGGATTTATTTGTTACTAAATCATTATACTCTGAACTGCTGCTGATGTAAAGTCCTAATTTCATATAAATTCTTTTCTTTTTTTGACATTTTTTCGTATACTTTCTTTTTCGTCAGGAGACTTAGTTTTCTTTTGGCGGGCATACTAGCAACAGTGATTTTGAAAGGATGCGAGGGATGCGGGATGGAAAAATTTGTGATAACGGGAACAGAAGAAGGGCTGCATGGCAGGGTAAAAATCAGCGGTGCGAAAAATGCGGTTTTGCCGATTCTGGCGGCGTGTCTGTTGACAGAGGAGGTCTGCGAGATTCAGAATGTACCGCCACTTGCGGATGTGCGGCACATGGCGGAGCTGCTCACGGAGCTGGGCGCGCGGGTAGAATATGATGCGGCGGCGGAGAAGATGTGCGTGCAGGCGACAGAGCTTACGCATGTGGAAGGGGCATACGAAACGGCAAGAAAGATGCGTGCCTCCTTTCTGGCGGCAGGGGCGTTATTGGCAAGATGCGGTGCGGCAAGGCTGCCCCTGCCCGGCGGGTGTCAGATTGGAAGCAGACCGATTGACCTGCACTTAAAGGGCTTTCATCTGATGGGGGCGAAAAGCAGACAGGCGCATGGGATGGTGGAATTACAGGCGAAGGCACTCAGGGGCAGTGACATTTATCTGGATTTTCCAAGCGTGGGTGCAACGGAGAATATCCTGCTGGCGGCAACACGGGCGAAGGGGATTACAACGATTGAAAATGCAGCGGCAGAGCCGGAAATCTGCGATCTGGCGGATTTTCTGCGGAAGATGGGCGCAGAAATTGAAGGGGACGGCACGGACACGATTACGATTCGGGGCGGAAAGGAGCTGCACGGCGCAGTGCATCGGGTCATTCCCGACCGTATGGAGGCAGGGACATTTTTAGCGGCGGCGGCAATTACGGGCGGTGATATCATTCTGGAAAATGTGCAGGAGGAGCACCTGAAGCCTGTACTGGCAAAGCTTGCGGAATGCAACATCAAAACGGAGCGGACGGCGGAGGGAATACGGGTCTGGCGAAGGGGCAGGCTCTGCGGTGTGCAGGTAAAGACCATGCCCTTTCCCGGCTTTCCGACCGATATGCAGGCACCCTTTATGAGCCTTTTGGCAGTGGCGAAGGGAACCAGCGTGATGACGGAAACAATTTTTGAAAACCGTTTTTCTCATGTGGGAGAGCTGCAGCGGATGGGGGCGAATATCAAGATTGACAGCCGCAGTGCGGTAATCGAAGGGGTGGAAACACTGACGGGGGCAAAGGTGCGCGCAACCGACCTGCGCGCAGGTGCGGCGCTCATTTTATCCGCATTGGCGGCGAAGGGCGAAACGGAAATCAGTGATATTTATCACATTGAACGAGGCTATGACAGGATTGACGAAAAGCTGCGGCGGCTGGGGGCGGATATCCGCAGGGAGGAGGAATAAATATAGAATATAATAGGAAGGAACTGCCTTTTATTTACAAAACGTTTACAATTCGTTCATGAGGCGGAAATGCTTTTCTTTTATCCTATATTTTAGTATTATAAAGGGGGAGTTTCTACTCCCTGCTACATAGAGAGTGTTTAGTGAATTTGTTTGGAAGAAGAAAGCGAGTTGTGGTCTATGGATGTGAATAACCAACGAAAGCCTTTATTATATTATTGGCTGATTGCACTGCTGATTATGGGAGTAATCAATATGTTTTTCCTGCCCTTTATGACGAAGAGCACCATAGAGCAGGTGAATTATGATGTTTTCCTGACGCAGATGCAGAATAAAAATATCTCACAGGCAGAGGTGAATGAGGATGTCATTTATTTCTATCTGAAGGATGAGAACAAATCGGATAAAGCGGGCACAACAATTTTTTCGGAGAACACCCAGAAGGTATACTCTACCGTAAGAATGGATGACCCGCAGCTGGTAGAGCGGCTGTATAACGCAGGGGCATCCTTCGGAGAAGTGAAGCCGAGGGAGGTTTCCCCCTGGTTCAGCACGCTTGTGATGTTTGTTGTGTTCTTCCTGCTGTGGCAGTTTGTGATGAAAAAAGCCATGAGCAAGATGGGCGGCATCGGCAATGCGATGTCCTTCGGGAAATCGAATGCGAAGGTATATGTGAAGGCGCAGACGGGCAAGACCTTTAAGGACGTTGCAGGACAGGATGAAGCGAAGGACGCATTGCGCGAAATTGTGGATTTTCTGCATAATCCCCAGAAATATACGGAAATCGGCGCATCCATGCCAAAGGGCGCATTGCTCGTAGGCCCTCCCGGAACAGGGAAAACGCTGCTGGCGCAGGCGGTTGCAGGCGAGGCAGAGGTTCCCTTCTTCTCCATTTCCGGCTCGGAATTTGTGGAAATGTTTGTCGGCATGGGCGCGGCAAAGGTGCGCGACCTCTTTAAGCAGGCAAACGAAAAAGCGCCCTGTATCGTATTTATTGATGAAATTGATACCATCGGGAAAAAGCGTGACGGCAACGGCATGGGCGGCAACGATGAGCGGGAGCAGACCCTGAACCAGCTGCTGACGGAGATGGACGGCTTTGACGGCAGAAAGGGTGTTGTTATTCTGGCGGCAACGAACCGACCCGAAACACTGGATAAGGCACTGCTGCGTCCCGGTCGATTCGACAGAAGAATTCCCGTGGAGCTGCCTGATTTGAAGGGCAGAGAGGCAATCCTCAAGGTACATGCGGAAAATGTCAAGATGGAAGGCGGGATTGATTTCGGCACAATCGCAAGGGCAACCTCGGGTGCCTCCGGTGCGGAGCTTGCGAATATCATCAATGAAGCGGCGCTGCGTGCGGTACGCATGGGGCACAATCGCGTAAAGCAGGAGGACCTGATGGAGAGCGTTGAGGTGATTCTGGCAGGCTACCAGAGAAAGGGCGCTGTGATTTCTCCGGAGGAAAAGAAAATCATTGCATACCACGAGGTCGGACATGCATTGGTTGCGGCAAAGCAGAAAAATTCCGCACCCGTGCAGAAGATTACGATTATTCCCAGAACCAGCGGTGCATTGGGCTATACCTTGCAGGTGGATGAGGGCGAAAAATCGCTGATGAGCAAGGAGGAGCTGTTCAATAAGATTGCAACCTTTACCGGTGGGCGTGTGGCGGAGGAGCTGAAGTTTGGCTCCATCACGACAGGCGCATCTAACGATATTGAGCAGGCAACACGCCTGGCAAGAGGGATGATTACACGCTATGGCATGAGCGAGGAATTCGGCATGGTTGCACTGGAAACCATCAATAACCAGTATCTCGGCGGCGACACCTCTCTGGCTTGCTCCAATGAAACCGCAACGAAGATTGACGCGGCTGTGGTTGCTGTGGTGAAGCAGGCGCATGAGAAGGCTGTGGGCATTATTCGGGAGAATATGAATAAGCTGGATGAAATTGCACAGTTCCTTCTGGAAAAGGAAACGATTACGGGCGAGGAATTTATGGAAATTCTGAACCGTACAGAGGAATAAAACGGAATATCAAAAATAACGGGACTTCGACGGAGTTCCGTTATTTTTATACATAAAAGATAGACAATTTTTTTACGGAAGTGTAAAATAGAAAGGAAGTTCTGAGAGGAAGGGGAATACCCATGTCGGTGCATACGGTGCAATATGAAGGGATTGAAATTGAATACGAATTGACGCGCAAAAACGTGAAGTATATCAACCTGCGTGTGAATAAGTATGGCAAGGTGGTTGTTTCCGCGGGGGAGCAGGTGCCCTTTGCGGTGATTGATGAATTTGTGCAGTCCAAGGCGTTCTGGATTATTACCCATCTGGCGGAGATTGAGAAGATTAGGAACGAGATTTCCGATGCGAGCCTGTATGACGGGAAAACGGTGTATTACCTCGGCAAGCCCTATCGGCTCAGACTGGAACGCGGCGAACAGCGGATTACGGTTGCGGAGGATACCATTCTGCTTTCCTCCCCGAAGCTGTATTCCGATGTGCTGAAGGAGGAATATCTGGCTTGGCTGAAGGCACAGGCGGAGAAAAAATTTGCGGAAATTATGGATAGAATATATCCTTTGGTGAAAGAATATCATATAGCAAGGCCGGAAATTAAAATCCGAAATATGAAAAGCATCTGGGGCAGCTGTACTACAACGGGCAGCACGATTCGGCTGAATTTGCAGCTGCTAAAGGCGGATGAGGCTTGTATCGAGCAGGTGGTGCTGCATGAGCTGCTGCATTTTCGGTATCCCAATCATGGAAAATCCTTTTATGACCTTCTGGGGCAGCTGATGCCGGATTGGAAGGTGCGGAAGGAGCGACTGGATAAGAATTTCAAGGATGGGATATAAAATCGGGAGGGGGATTTGACAAATCCCCACTTTGGGGGTATAATAGGTAATAGTAATAAATTCATATTGACGCGGAGTAGAGCAGTCCGGTAGCTCGTCGGGCTCATAACCCGGAGGTCGCAGGTTCAAATCCTGTCTCCGCAAGCCTTAGAATTCCTTGAAATATCAATGCTTTCGAGGAATTCTTTTTTTGTGCTTGCGTTCATTTTTTCATCGTTTCTAACATTTTTCTAACACCCACAGGATACATCCGGGAGAAGATGGTCCATTCTTTCTGCCATTTTCCGTTTCATGCTTTTGTCGGCGTGGATGTAGGTATCTGCTGTGAACTGATACTGTGCGTGTCCTAACCATTCCTGAATATCCTTTAAATTGAAATCGGAATACAGAAGAAATGTTGCACAGCTGTGACGTAAATCGTGAAACCGAATTTCACGCAGATTGTTTTTCCGCAACACCTTTTTGAAATGGTGCGTGACATAATCGGGCTGTAAGAGAACACCCTTTTCATCCAGAAAAACAAAATCAGCATATTCCTTAGAATAATCCTTTTTGAAAAACCGCTGATATTCCGCCTGCCGTTCCTTCAAATTCCGAAACAGAGCAATTTCTTTTTCGGTTAATTGAAATTCTCGACAGCTATTTTCCGTTTTTATGGTATCGCAGATTTTCGTAGTGACCTTGCCGTTTTCCATGCAGCGCAAAGCTGTGGTATCAATCCGCAGGATGCCGTTGGTCAAATCAATGCGGTCCCAACGCAAGCCCAGAATCTCCGAGCGGCGTAAGCCGAAAAGGACAGCGAAGGTCACCACATAGAAGAGCACATCCTCACGGAATACGTTTAAAAGCTGTATCAATTCTGCTTCGTTATATGGCGTGGGTGTATCCTTTTTCGCACGCTTGGGTGTATCCGCCAGTTCTGCAACATTTTTCTGCACATACTCTAATTTCAGTGCCTTTTTCAAGGCGGTGTGAATCAGCGCATGATGCTTATGAATGGTATTTGGGGAAAGCCCGTCCTCTAATTTTTTGAGATAATAGGCTTCCAAAGCACCTGCTGTTAATTCGGTCAGAAGAACCCTTCTTTCCTCAAAATAGGGGGCAATGTGCAGCCGCACCATGTCGCAATAGCCGTTATAGGTGGTCGGTGCGACGGTGTTCTTTTTGCTCTCCACGGTGAAACGCATCCAGTCGGCGAAGGACAGATTTTTCGGCGTTTGCAGCTGATTGGCTTCGTATTCTGCAATGCGCCGGCGCAAAATCTGTTCTGCCTTTCGTTTGTTGCCTTTTACGGGCAGTCCTGTGGTCTGCCATTTCTTTTTGTATTTGCCATTTTTGTCTTTGATGTTTAAAACAGTGTAATATTTACCGTTTTTTTCTTGAATGCTGCCTGTCATAATATTCTCCTTTCGAAGAATAGAGACCGACACCTTGTTGATTATATTGTACTGACTTTTGAGTGAGTTTACAAGAAGATATGTAATGAAAATAGGGATGGAATGCACTCTGGTAATGCAAGGGTAGGGAATCTATTCATTTGCAATTATTTTTCATGTGATGTGATAAATTGAAATAAGGAATCAGAGGCAATTCGTGTTTCTCGACAAATGCGTTTGCCTTTTAATTCTCCGTTGTTCAGTAATTGGCGGGTAAAGCAGTCGCCAATCTGTAAAATTGTCTGCAATTCCTGAATGGTATAATACTGTACGGAATCGCAGAAATAGGTTTCTACGCCAGCCATCTGTGCATGGCTTTCCTCGGGAGAAAAGGAATTCATGTATTCCTCCAATGCCCAAGGGGAAATGCGAATCAGCTTGTGCATACGGACGCATTTCAATTCGCCGCTGTTCACCAGCTTATAGGCAAAGCTGCGGCTGATTTTCAAGATTTTCTGTAAATCCTCGACGGTATAAAGCTTAAAATTATCATTTAAATAGAGATACTTCATAATGATTCATCCTTTCATTTTTTTATTTGACAAGATAATGCTGAACTGTGGTGTCACTCCGAAAGTGATTTGTGACCGCGCAGCTGACGTACAGCACAGCTACTCGGTCAAACACGGTGGGCTTGCCCAGCTTTTCCAATTTTTTGCGGTTTTGTCCCCTGCAACGATAGGGTATGTCTAAGTTTTCGTGCAGGGTTTTTCCGTTTTGCTTGAAAATCTGCTGAATTTGAGACTTGTAGTATTCTCGTTTGGCGGGATTTTCTTCCATATCCTTGAGAACCGAAGAATACACATCCTTGGCGCACTCTGCTCGCTCATGGTGCAGGTCGGCATCATTATTTAAATCTGTTTTATCCAACAAATAGCGATTGTACTGGCTTTCGGCTTCCTGCACCATCATTTTCAAGGCTGAGACTTTTTCTCTGCCGGAAACAATGTTGACATTATGCTTTCCGCCTTTTCCAATGGTGTAGACCTCTGCTCTTTCCTCGGATATAAAGTGGATATCCGAGCATTGCAGGCGAGCCAATTCGTTGCGGCGCAGTCCGATGATACGGTTGGCAGTCAATGCTTTTTCAGCATGAACAGCGTTATAAGCGTCATTCTGCGCTGATTTTACGCTTCGGGTTGCATCGGCGTAATGCCGAATCGGCTTTTCGTAATCGGAAATATTCAGCTTCAAGGCCTTGCAGATTGCACTCAAACGAAGATGGACTGTCTGCGGTGTCAGATCCTTTGAGATATTCCAATCGACAAATTCCTGCACATGATTTTTGGCTTCTTCAAGTGTCAGGCGCTTTGTACCAAGCGTTTCTTGGCAGAACTGCTCGAACACACCTGCGGCTTTCTGATAGGCGGACAAGGTGCTTTGTGAGAAAATTTTATCTCGATAGGTACAAATGCTTTGAGCCATTTTGTGTGCGTCCTTTTTGCTGTATCCTTGCGAGAGGAGTCTGTTTTTATATTCGGTTCGTAAGCGTGAGGTTTCCTCTTTGTAGGCTTTTTTGCTCTCCCCAAAGGCCGCCATGGCACGCAAGGACTGTTTCAGTTGAAACCCAATATTTTGGATTCTGGACATAAGCAAGCCCCCTTTTTTCAGAAAATAAAGGTAACGAGTGATGAGGCGGCTGTTTTTCGTCTAACCGCAGGACGCCCTTGGTTAAGGTCATCGGCCAAGTGAACTTTTTGATAAGGGGAAGATTAACCCCGTGGCCGGTGGTGCGGGCATGGTAGCCGCCAACGAAATATGAGTGTGTTTTTTCAAAATGAATTTTTGGTGTTTTGGATACGCAGAGGTTCTGTCACAGCTGCACCGGGCTGAGACTGTAGATGATTTTTTGGGAGTCAATCTGCTCCGTTAAAAAAGATTTTTTGTTTTATTTCTACTTATATTTGTGGTTAGTATTTGTGGTTGGAATTTTGCCAAAATCGGCATCGAAATAAAATTTTTGAGTAAAGAAAAACCATCAGCGAAAAGTTATGTTTCTGCTAATGGTTTGGTATCTTAATAAATTGGTTTACTAATAAAAATCTTCTTATTATTAGTATACTTCGATATAACAGGTTTGTCAATTCTGAGATTAAAATTTGAATTTTGAGATGGAAAAGCGTGATTTTAGGGGCTGGAGGAGGGCTTAAAAGGTTACCCCTGTAGACATGGGTAACCTCTAAGGCGGATAAGTGGAGTTTTGGGCGTTTGTATTGGTGGATACTGCATATCTTGTGTTTATATTAGTCATGCGAGGAAGCACCTTTCGTTTTTTTTGTGGTGATTCAAATAAAAGAGCGTATCCTCGCTTTATTTATTTATTTGGTTGTAACATATCTATTGTAAACCTACAATATGATGAGTTTATCCTTAAAAATTGATATTGCTATTATTCGAGTTATAGAATATAATACAAGACAATGATAGTTCGATTATTCGGGAGGTTTTTATGGAATTTATGTCTGCAAGAGAAGCCGCTAACAAGTGGGGAATTTCTCAAAGAAGAGTAGCTGTTCTTTGTTCAGAACAGAGAATAGCTGAAGCTACAATGGTCGGTAATATGTGGATAATACCTTCTACAGCGGAAAAACCGATAGATGCAAGAAGTACAAGATATAATAAAACTGAGGGAAAAGCGGTTAAACCTTTTTTGAAATGGGCAGGCGGTAAGGGACAACTGCTCAAAGAAATTGAACAATACTATCCTTTTGAAAATAAAAAAATAACGAAATATGCCGAACCGTTTGTTGGCGGCGGTGCCGTTTTATTTGATATTCTCAATAAATATGATTTGGAAGAAGTCTATATCAGTGATATTAATGCTGAACTTATCAACACTTATTGTGTTATCAGAGATAATATTGATGATTTGATCGAAATACTTTCTGCAATGCAGAATGATTTTATACCGTTCGATGTAGAACACAGAAAAGAATATTATCTTGATAAACGCAGCAGATTTAATGAATTAAAAGTAAATGGCGACGAGAGCATTAATATTGAAAAAGCGGCATTGATGGTTTTTCTTAACAAAACTTGTTTCAACGGTTTGTTCCGTGTAAACAAAAAAGGTTTATTTAATGTTCCGATGGGTTCGTATAAAAATCCTTTAATTTGTGATGAAAACAACCTTAGGGCAGTGTCGGAGAAATTGCAAAAAGTTAGAATCGTTTGCGGCAATTATAAAAAATCGGCAAATTTTATTGACGAAAATACATTCGTTTATTTTGACCCTCCATACAGACCGATTACAGATACGGCGAGTTTTACCGCATATACCGAAAATTTGTTTAATGATGGAGAACAAATTGACCTTGCAAAATTTGTTGATGAAATGAATAAAAAAGGTGCAAAGATTGTAGTTAGCAATTCCGATCCCAAGAACTCTAATGCAGATGATAACTTCTTTGATAATATTTACTCTGCACATAAAATTAAGCGAATTGAAGCAACTCGCATGATTAACTGTAATAGTGAAGCGAGAGGAAAAATCAAGGAATTGCTTATTAGTAATTTTTAAGGAGAATTTGGAATTATGATAAAGAATGGAAAAGGTGGCGGAAACACCAAAACAGGACTTGTCTTTGAGGGAAAAACCGATTTGGCAACTTTCTTAAACAGCCAAGAAGGCTATCAAGTAACTGATGGCGTTGTTTTTTATAATGATAAAAAAGTAGCTCGCATATTCAAAAAACATGGATTTTATAGATATTTAAAGGAAGTTGGGGTTGACTGGACAAAGTTTATTTCTAAAAAGCTCCTACCGGATGACAGCATTTATGTAATTATCAATAATACCCTTTTTATTATTGAGTGTAAATATCAGCAAGTGGCTGGGTCTGTTGATGAGAAATTGCAGACCTGTGATTTCAAAAGAAAGCAATACCAGAAGTTGATGGCTCCGCTCAACATTGATGTAGAGTATGTATACTTGCTTTCAGATTGGTTCAAAGATCCTAAATATAAAGATGTTTTGGATTATATTATAAGTATGCACTGCTACTATTATTTTGAATATATACCGCTTACGAAATTGGGATTGCCAGTACCACCTAATAGGGAGGATGAATAAGTAATGTCAAGAAATTTTAGTGAATGGTTGACAGGCTTTCGTGACAGTATCGCAGACTATGGTTATTACATAGATTTTAAAAAGATTCACAGAAATGTGGACAGCATTAAAGTTGAGCTTAATATTCTAAATTCACTTATTGGCTCTAAAGATATCGAAAACGATTTTGAAAAACTGATAAACAAATATCCGGAAACCTTGAAATGTATACCTCTGCTTTTGGCGGTTAGGTCAAATGAAATATATGCGATTGACGGTGATGGGGATTTTACATATAATTTCAAAAATCCCAATCTTTCGGGTGAACAATATAAGGTTTTTATGCGCAAAACAGGTCTTTTTGATTTGATTGAAAATCACATAGTAAACAACCTTGTCGATTATGCAACGGGTGTTGAAACAGGTCTTGACTCCAACGGACGCAAAAACCGTGGCGGTCATTTGATGGAAAACTTGGTCGAAAGTTTTATTCAAAAATCTGGATTTGTTAAAGACGATACCTATTTCAAAGAAATGTATATTCATCAAATTACCGATAAATGGGATATAGATCTTTCAGCGATATCAAATCAAGGAAAAACAGAAAAGCGTTTTGATTTTGTGGTCAAAACAGCGAATATGATTTATGGCATTGAAACCAACTTTTATGGTAGTGGTGGAAGTAAGCTTAATGAAACGGCACGCAGTTACAAAACACTTGCTCTTGAAACTGACACTATTGATGGTTTTACCTTTGTATGGTTTACCGACGGAAAAGGTTGGACAAGCGCTCGCCATAACCTTGAGGAAACATTTGATGTTATGGAGCATATTTACAATATTAAAGATTTGGAAAATGATATAATTACAGAGGTTTTTGAATAATGGCAAAGAAAATTACAAAATGGGAACCGGATGATTTTGAATTGGAAATGACAACGCATTGGTCTTTTCCAAAGCGTGGCAATTGGGCAACTCATGATGCAAAATGGCGTGGAAATTGGTCGCCTTACATACCGAGAAATATAATTTTAAGGTATTCAAATGAAGGCGATGTGGTTCTCGATCAGTTTGTCGGCGGGGGTACAACTCTCGTTGAAGCAAAGCTTTTGAATCGTGATATCATCGGCGTTGATGTCAATGATGTTGCACTTGATAGGTGTAAAGAAAAAGTAGATTTTGAACATGAGGGTACAAATGGAAAGGTTAATATCCGAAAAGGTGATGCAAGAAACTTAGATTTTCTTTCTGATGATAGCATTGACCTTATTTGCACTCACCCGCCTTATGCTGATATAATTAAATACAGTGACGGCATTGATGGGGATTTGTCGCAACTCAAAGTGAAGGATTTTCTTGAAGAAATGAAAAAGGTAGCTGCGGAGAGCTACCGTGTTTTGAAAAAGGACAAGTTTTGCGCAGTTCTTATGGGTGATACAAGGCAAAAGGGTTGTATGATACCGATGTCCTTTGACGTTATGAAAACATTTCAGGATGCCGGTTTCACTTTGAAAGAATTGATAATCAAAGAGCAGCATAACTGCAAAGCCACAGGATATTGGAAAACAAATAGTGTGAAATATAACTTTTTGCTTATAGCACACGAGTATTTGTTCGTGTTTAGGAAATGATTGTAAAGGAGAATAGAATATATGCACAACCTTTGGTTGAAATGGGTGTTTCGTTTACAGAGCTGGCTATAAAGGCTACTGCTACTGCTGTTACAAATAAAATCAAAGCCGTTAAAGATGAAAAGAATATCGAAAAAATTCGCAACACTTTACTGTTTCAAGAATTCTTGAAATTGTAAAAGCGTTTCAATTAGTTGCTGCAACAGGAAAAGGTCAAGAAGAAGTTGAAAAAGTAACCGCACAAGTTCAAAGTTATGAACAAATCAAAGAATTAATTAGTGTAGATACACTAAAAACTATGCAACTATTAGGTTTTAATTATAAAGCGGCTATTGGAGAGCCTTTAACGCAAATATGTGCTAATGCTATTACAAATATCGGGAATAAAAAGTCCAATCAAAAACCTCAAAACAAGGGAAGATAAAATAGACTAATATGAGAATGATTTTTATTAAGAATATGACTTTTGTCCTATAAGTTTTAGACATGGTTTGTTGCAGTTTGAATACAAACCATGTCTTTTTTATTGGGTGCTTTAGCTTAACAAAACCCATAGTTCTACTAGGGGTAAATAAAATACTTTAGTATATTTTTTTTCAATACCCCTTTTGTCAAGGTTGGATGATAAATGACCGTGCTGTTTTGTTTTTGTATAACAAGGTGGTCTCTATTCTAACATATTCTAACAATTTTCTAACGCAAAAAATTTTCTTCCGATATTTACAGTTTATACTGTGTTTTTGGAAAATGGCGGAAAATCAACGTTTATGGCTACTTTCGAATGAGAAACAAATAGAAAAAATGAATTCTGAGGCGGAAAAATCTGCCTCATAACCCGGAGGTCGCAGGTTCAAATCCTGTCTCCGCAAGCGAAAAAGGGATACAAGAAAAAAATCTTGTATCTTTTTTTATGCCCTGCGACAGACGGGTTTTTACAGATTTAGGAATTGGAAAAAAGAAACTCAATAGGGATGATTGGAGACCAGCCCATTTACAATACGAAGGATACTATCAAGCTGGGCAGCATCAAGGCGTTTGAGCTGCTCTGTGAGGGTGCGGATTTTTTCGGGATGCTCTGACTCCAGATCGAAAAATTCCATTGGGGTGATGTTCAAATAGTCACAGATTTCAAAAAAATTGGACATGGAAGGGAAAGTCTTATTGTTTTCAATGCTGTTGATGTAGCCGGGGTTCTGCCCGAGGGAAAGACTCATATCCCTTGCGGAAACGCCCTTTGCCATACGCAGATGTACCAATCTTTTGGAAAATGCCTCTTTACACATGCTTGTATCACCTCCATGTGTCATATTATATCTAATAAAAAACTTGAAATATTCTATATAATCAGTTATTTTTGACTAGATATCGGTTTGTACCTAATAAACAGATAGAAAATAGAAGAAGAAAACAAATGTATCAAAAAATTTTCATTTTTCTTGAAAATATTTGAAAATTGCTCTTAAAAATGCTAGGATATTGACATAGGTCAATGAAAGGGTTTGATTTTTATGTTATATTGTAGGAAACAGCAAAAACTCATGAAGCATGATGAACCTTATAAAACAAGGAAGAAGATGTATTGGCAGAAAGACAAGGCTTAGAGGTTTGGGGATATCGTATGTGTATGAAAGACAGAATGAGACGGTTTCTGGTGGATGTTCTGGACATCCATAATAAAGATGTAATCGAAGAAGTTATTGGTATTTCCAGCATCAGGCACTGCCCGAAGGGACGGACACTGTACAGTCAAAGGGAAACGGTGGATACCTGCTGCTTCCTGATGGAAGGCGTGACGGGTGCATTTCTCTACACGAAGGGCGGAAAGCAGATTTCAGATGATTTTTCTTTTGTATCCGGCGAGATGATTACGCCGTTTATGAACTGGCAGAGAAAAGCGCTGACCTCTGTGGTTGCGATGTCGAATGTAGATGCTTTTGTGATTGCCAATATGGATGTAATCACGCTGTTTAGAACCTATCCGGAATTTCAAACAATCCTTTTTGAATGGCTGATGCAGGCGTACCACAAGCAATGGGCGCTCAAAAGTGCGCGGTATCAGATGGCGGCGAAGGAGCGGTATCTTTTCTTTTTAAAGGAATATGCGGGGCTGGAGGATGTGGTCAGCGACCGTTTTTAGCTTCATTTTTAGATATGTCGCCGGAGACGCTGAGCCGACAGAAGCGGTGCCTGCGGGAGGAAAAGCCCGATTGAAGCAACGGAAGGAAGGCATCTTTCACATTTTTCTCAAAGGAGGATGTGCGAATATAAGAAGCGGAGAGGCGAAGGGGGGAGATGCAGCGAGAAAGAAGGCTGTTTGAAATAGAAAAAATGGGTTTTCAAAGGAACGGAAAAATAAAGAAAGGTTGAAGGAAAAATGAAAAAGAAAAAATATCTTGCGATTTTCATGGCAATGAGCATGGCAACTGCAACTGCACCTGTGACAGCATTGGCAGATGATGCAACAACAGGTACAGAAAGCGGTGCAGAGACAGGCGAAAGCGGCAGTGGTGAAACTGGCAGTACAGGTGAAACTGGCAGTGAAAATGGCGGCACAGAAGGCGGTAGCACAACAGCACCTGATACACCTGCCGAAAACGAAGGTGTTAAGACTATTGATGAGTTAAATGCCGCAATTACTGCCGCAGGGGAAACAGAAACTACTATTAAACTTGCTGCTGATATCACAGGGGATGTTGTAGTACCTGAAAAGGCAAATATTACAATCGACCTGAATGGTAAGAAGATTACAAACAGTGTTGGGCACACAATTATGAATAACGGCACCTTGACTATTAAGGGTGAAGGTACAGTTGATAATATTACTCACGGGAAAGCAGCTCTCTATAATAAGGGGACGGTTACTTTAAACGGAGGTACTTTTGACCGTACTCAAGAAAATGGTAAAAGTGATAGTTCTTCTGGCGGTAACTCCTATTACACCATCAAGAATGTTGGTAATATGACCATTAACGAAGGCGTAAACGTGCTGACAGCGAAGGGGAATGGCGAGTTGGGCAGATTCTCCAGCCTTGTTGCGAATGGTTACTACAATGGTACTACATACGACAACGACAAGGGAGTGGATAACCCTACGTTGATTATCAATAATGGTACCTTCTCGGGAGGTCTGAATACGATTAAAAATGATGACCGTGCAGAGTTGACTATTAACAACGGTACATTCAAGAATTTCTATCAGGCAACTGTTCAGAATCATAATATTGCAACAATCAACGGTGGTACCTACAAAGCTGCAAGTGATGCAAGCAGTACAGGAAAAGAAACCTACGGTGTTTATAACTGTGGTTGTGGTGCTAATATTGACCTTGGTACATTGACTGTAACCGGCGGTATCTTTGAAGGTGCGGATTATGCGATTGCTGATGTCAGCAGTCAGCCTGCTATTGTGAATATTTCTGGTGGTTGCTTTAGTGGTGCTAAAGGTGCAATTGTTAAAGGTACAAACTCTAATGCTACAATCTCTATCTCCGGCGGCACTTTCTCCGATAAGCCTGCCAATGCTTATGTAGCAGACGGCTATAAAGCAATTCAGGTTAAAGGTGACAAATACGTTGTAACGGACAAGATTGCTCTGGACAAAACAAGCACAAGAATCCGCAGAGGTTACACAGACACACTGAAAGCAATCGTAGAAGCAAACGGCAAAACATACGATGTAGCAGACCCTATAACATGGGCAAGTGATAAAGAAGCAGTAGCAACTGTAAAAGATGGCGTTGTTACAGGTGTAGACTATGGTAGTGCAACCATCACAGCAACATTGGGCGGTGTAATAGAAACGCCTGATACAACAGAAACGCCTGATACAACAGATGCGCCTGCAACTCAGGCAGAAGGTGATACAGCAACAGGTGACGGCACAGTTACAGACGGTGACAATACACCTTCTAACACACTGAAAGCAAGCTGCACCGTAACAGTATTCAAGAAATCTTCTTCCAGTTCTTCCTCCTCCGGCGGTGGCGGCAGCAGTGTTGCAAAATACGGTGTAACCATCTCTGACAGCAAAAACGGTGCTGTAACCGCAAGCGCGGCAAAGGCAGAAACAGGTGACAAGGTTATTCTGACACCCAAGGCTGACGAGGGCTATGCACTGGATAAGATTACCGCAAAGGACAAGGACGGCAAGGAAGTTAAGCTGAAAGCAGAAAAGGACGGCACATATTCCTTCACCATGCCGAAGGGCGGCGTAACCGTTGATACAACCTTCAAGCAGGCAGAGGGCGCAGCCAACACAGACAAGCCCGCAGCAGCAACAAAGACAATCCTTCTGCAGATTGGCAGCACAGCAGTGATTGTGGACGATCAGGCAATCATCAACGATGTTGCACCCGTAATCCGCAACGACAGAACTCTGGTTCCCATCAGAGTCATCACAGAAGCACTGGGCGGTCAGGTTGCTTGGAACGAAGCCGCAAAAGAGGTTACTCTGACTGTTAACGGCAAGGAAATCAAAATGACTATCGGCAAAGCTCTGGAAAAATACGGCGTTGCTCCTGTTATCATCGGCGGCCGCACCTTTGTACCCGTTCGCTTTGTAGCGGATGAGCTGGGCGCAGTGACCACATGGGACGATGCAACAAAGACTGTAACAATTCAGGCGGTAAAATAAATTTTTCCGAAAATCTTAGCTGAAAACAATCAAAATGGCGTTCATCCGCAAGGATGGACGCTGTTTTCTGCTTTCGGGGAAGAAGTGGGGCGAAAAATACAGCCCTCGAAAAAAAACACTTTCCACTGCAACGTTTTCGTGATATAATTCTAATGTTATAGGGCGAAATATAGAGAAAAACGACTACTTTTTGGGGAACGGCGGCTTTTTCGCCTGTTCAGAGATATAGATTGTCCTTTGGAATTGATTGGAAGGATGAATGTTTTTATGGATAAATTAGTTGTAAGGGGCCGAAAAAGATTGACCGGAGAGGTTACCATCAGCGGTGCGAAAAACGCGGCGGTGGCTGTTATTCCGGCGGCGGTAATGGCAACCGGAGTGAGTGTACTGGAGAATCTTCCCAGTATTGAGGACGTTAGAAATATCTGTCATACCATTCAGGAAATGGGCGGTAAATGCAGATTTTTAGATAAACATACTTTGGAAATTGACTGTAACGAGGGTGTCAGCTATCAGGCGACCTTTGAGGGCGTGCAGAAAATGCGCGCATCCTATTATCTCATCGGTGCGCTTTTGGCACGCTATAAAAAGGCAGAGGTGGCAATGCCCGGCGGCTGCAATTTTGGCAAACGCCCCATTGACCTGCACCTGAAGGGCTTCCGTGCGCTTGGTGCAACCGTCATTGAGGAGGACGGCATGGTGAAGGCTTATGCCGAAAAGCTGATTGGTACTTCCATCTACATGGATCAGGTGAGTGTTGGCGCGACCATCAATGTCATGCTTGCGGCAACCATGGCGGAGGGCACCACAACGATTGAAAACGCGGCAAAGGAGCCGCATGTGGTAGATACTGCAAACTATCTGAACATGATGGGGGCAAATATCAAGGGCGCAGGGACAGATGTGATTCGTATTAAGGGCGTTCCCGAACTGAAGGGCGCGCAGTATACCATCATTCCCGACCAGATTGAGGCAGGCACCTACATGATTGCGGCGGCGATTACGGGCGGCGATGTGCTGGTGAAGAATATCATTCCCAAGCACATGGATTCCCTGACAGCAAAGCTGGAGGAAATGAATGTGAAGGTGGCGGAATGGGAGGATTCCATTCGCGTGATGGCGGATGAGCCCTTGCGTGCGGTAAATGTAAAGACCATGAGCTACCCCGGCTTCCCGACGGATTTACAGCCTCAGATTGCAACGCTTCTTGCGGTCTGCAACGGGACAAGTGTGCTGACGGAAAATGTCTGGGAAAACAGATATCAGTACATGGGTGAGCTGCGTAAGCTGGGCGCAGATGTGGAAATTAACGGCAGAGTGGCAACCATCCACGGCATTAAGCATTTCAGCGGCGCGGAGGTTTCCGCAACAGACCTGAGAGCAGGCGCGGCAATGATTCTGGCGGCACTGGCGGCAGAGGGCGAAACCATCATTGACGGCGTGCGTTATATCGACAGAGGCTATGAGGATGTCGAGGAAAAATTCAGAGCCATGGGCGCGGATATCGACCGTATCCCCGGCGAGCAGTAAAAAGAGAACAAGAGAGCCTCGGAGCAGTTCCGAGGCTTATTTTATGGAAAAACACGAAGGAAAAGAGGTGAACCGGCTTGCGGATGGAATTTTGCACCATCGCCAGCGGCAGCAGCGGCAACTGCACCTATATCGGGACGGATTACACGAAAATATTGATTGATGCAGGCATCAGTGGCAAGAAAATCGAGGAAGGACTTGCAAATTTGAAGCTGACGGGCGACAAAATCGATGCGCTGTTTATCACCCATGAGCATGTTGACCATATCAAGGGGGCAGGCATCCTTTCCCGCAGGTTTGATATCCCCATTTTTGCCACGGCGGATACCTGGGCGGCGATGGAGGAAGGCCTTGGGCGGATTGCGCCGAGCAACAAGCGGATTGTGTATGCGGATGAGGTCTGCGCGGTGAATGACCTTTGCGTGAAGCCGTTTCGGATTCCGCATGATGCGGCAGAGCCGGTCGGCTATAACGTCTTTTCGGGCGAGAAAAAAATCACACTGGCAACGGATATCGGGCATGTGACGGATACGATTCGGGAAAGCATAGAGGACAGTGATGTGCTGCTTTTAGAGGCAAATCATGATGTGGAAATGCTGAAAAAGGGCGGTTATCCATGGTCGCTGAAGCAGCGGATTCTGGGCGAAAACGGACATCTTTCCAACCATACGGCAGGAAGGCTTCTGGCAGAGGTGATGACGGGAAAGATGAAATATGTTTTTTTGGGGCACCTCAGCGAGGAAAACAATAACCCCCATCTGGCGTATGAAACGGTAGAGGAAATCCTGCGGAACAACCGCATTGAGGTTGGCACGCATGTGAAAATGGATATGGCGAGCCGCTTTCAGAATGGCGTGAAGGTGGAGCTGTAACGGAGGGTTGGCATGAAGGTTACGGTCGTTTGCGTAGGCAAATTGAAGGAAAAATACTGGCGCGATGCCATTGCGGAATACAGCAAGCGGCTGAGCCGTTATATGAAGCTGGAGATTATCGAGCTGGCAGATGAAAAGGCACCCGAAAACATGAGCGATGCACAGGCGGCGGAGGTCAAGGAAAGGGAAGGACAGCGGATTCTGAAAAACGTGAAGGACGATGCCTTTGCGGTGGCGCTTGCGGTGGAAGGGAAAATGCTTTCCTCTGAAGAGCTGGCAGAATTCATGGCGAAAAAGAGCGTTGGCGGCGTGAGCCATATCGTGTTCATTATCGGCGGCTCTCTGGGGCTTTCCCCTGCGGTGATGCGGCGCGCGGATTATGCACTCAGCTTTTCCAGAATGACATTTCCGCACCAGATGATGCGCGTGGTTTTATTGGAGCAGATTTACCGCTCGGAGCGGATTCAGCGCAACGAGCCATATCATAAATAAAGAAATTGCGAGAAAGGGAAGATTGCAATGAAAAAAGGCATGAAAATTGTGCGGTTTATCGGGATTGTGTGCTGGTTTCTGGCACTGTTCATTCTGATTAACGGGCATCAGGAGAAGAAAAAAGCGGCAGAGGAGGCGGCAAAGCAGCCTGCCATTGTAACGGAAACAAACGAAACGAATGACGGAGATACACCAAGCACCGTGATTTTCCCCGAATAAAAAAGAAAGCGTTCTCAAATGGAATATCCCAAAGAGAACGCTTTTTTATGTTTTCGACTTAATGTTAATTTTCTAAAAACGCTTCGCCGATTTTGAACACATCCCCTGCGCCGACCGTCAGAAGTAAATCCCCTGCCTTGCAGTTTTTCTCCAGATAGGAGCGGATGGCATTAAAATCTCCGACATATCTTGCGGATTTGCCTGTTTTCGCGATTCTGTCCGCAAGCATGGCGGCGGAAATGGTGCCGTCATCGGATTCCCTTGCGGCATAGATATCCGCAATGATGACTTCATCTGCATCGGTGAATGCTTCGCCGAATGCATCAAAGAGGAACTTCGTTCTGGAATAGGTGTGCGGCTGGAACACGCACCAGGTTGTACGGTGCTGCACCTTTTTTGCCGCCGCCAGTGCCGCCTTGATTTCTGTGGGGTGGTGCGCATAATCATCAATGACAACAACGCCGTTTTTTTCGCCTTTTTTCTGGAAACGGCGTTCTGTGCCCGTAAAATGCAGAAGCCCCTTTTGGCAGTCCGCAGGACAGACACCTACAAAATGTGCCGCCGCAATGGATGCCAGCGCATTTGCGATATTATGATCTCCGGGTACATTCAGATGGAAATTCCCGAACAATTCGCCTTTATAATATACATCAAAGGTATTCTTGCCGTCTGGCTCATGGATGATATTTTTCGCCTGCCAGTCCGCGCCGTCCGTCAGTCCGAAGGTTTCTACGGTGCAGTCCAGTCCCTGTGTCAGCTCTGCCACGTTTTCAATCGCCTGATTGATAACCAATGCACCCTTCGCAGGGATACGCTCTGCAAAGGCATGGAAGGAGCGGCGGATATTCGCAAGGTTTTTGAAATAATCCAGATGGTCGCTTTCCACATTCAGAATCACACCGACGAAGGGCTTGAACTGCAAAAAGCTGTCGAAATATTCGCATGCCTCGGCAACGAAATACGGAGAGTGACCGATTTTCAGGTTACTGCTGATGGTAGGCAGGATGCCGCCAACCGTAATGGTGGGGTCTGTCCCTGCGGCAAGCAGGATTTCGGAAACCATGGATGTGGTTGTAGTCTTGCCATGTGTGCCTGCAACGGCAATGGAATTCTCATATTCCGCCATGATTTCGCCCAGCAGTCTGGCTCTGTCCATCAGGGGGATATGCTTTGCCTGCGCCGCCTGATATTCGGGGTTATCAGGATGGATTGCCGCGGTATAGACCACTAAATCTACATCATCCGTGATGTTTTCCGCCTTGTGTCCGAAGTTGATATGAATCCCCAAATTCTGCAGGTGCTTTGTCACAGGGGATTCCTTGATATCCGTACCGGAAACGATACAGCCCTTATCTGCCAGAATTTCTGCCAGACCGGACATGCTGATGCCGCCGATGCCGATGAAATAAATGTGTTGTCCTTTTTGAAATGTTGTCATATTCTATCGCCTCAAAATCTATTAAATGGGTTCAAATTTTTCTGAAATTTAACAAAATCATCATATAGTTTAACCTTCATTATAGTATACTGGCATGAGAAAGGCAATCTTTTCTCTGCGTTTTCTTTTTCTGTGTTTTATATTTTATACAGAAAGCACCGGAAATAAACCCATACGGGCGCAGGAGCAACGTGCAAATTTTCTCAATCGGAAAAAGGAAAGAGAAAAAGCCAATCGAAATAAGGCGAAATTTCGGCACAGATGCCGTAGATAATCTTTGCAAGTTTATTTTCCTATGCTATAATAATCAAAACAGAGCCTATGACTTTGTTACATATATACAACCTGAAGAGATAGGGGTGGGTAATATGCGTAAAAAAGAAATGATAGCAATGCTTCTGGCGGGTGGACAGGGCAGTCGTCTGGGCGTGTTAACAAGAAAGGTGGCAAAGCCTGCCGTTGCATACGGTGGGAGATATCGTATCATCGATTTTCCGCTGAGCAACTGCATTAACTCCGGTGTGGATACCGTCGGCGTGCTGACACAGTATCAGCCGCTGCGTTTGAATCAGCATATCGGGATTGGGATTCCATGGGATCTGGATAAGAAAAACGGCGGTGTGACGATTCTTGCACCGCATGTGAAAACAGGGGATTCTGGCGAATGGTTCAACGGGACGGCAAACGCCATTTATCAGAATATTGACTTTATCGACAGCAATAATCCGGAATATGTGCTGATTCTTTCCGGTGACCACATTTATAAAATGGATTATTCCAAGATGCTTGCCTTCCATAAGGCGCACAATGCAGCGGCAACGATTGCCGTTATGGAGGTGCCGATGGAGGAAGCAAACCGCTTCGGCATTATGAATACCGAGGACGGCGATAAGATTTACGAATTTGAGGAAAAGCCGGAAAGCCCTAAGAGCAATCTTGCTTCCATGGGGATTTACATATTTACATGGGACAGACTGCGTGATGCATTGATTGAGGATAATTCCATCCATCCGGACAGCGATTTCGGCAAGCACATCATCCCTAAAATGCTGGATGAGGGACAGCCCATGTATGCATGGCGCTTCGATGGATACTGGAAGGATGTCGGCACCATTCAGTCCTATTGGGAGTCCAATATGGATTTAATCCGCACCCTGCCCGAATTCAACCTCTACGAGGATTTTTGGAAGATTTATACCAACAGCGACCATCAGCCGCCGCAGTATACGGCACCCGGCTCAAAGACAGAGGAAGCGCTGCTTTCTGACGGCTGTGAGATTTACGGTACGGTCTGTCGCTCCATTATCGGCCCCGGTGTTGTGGTGGAAAAGGGGGCAGTGGTGAAGGATTCCATCATCATGGCAGGCACGATTATCGGCGAAAATGCTTTGGTTGACCATTGCGTCATTGATGAGAAATGCAGCATCGGCAAAAATGTGCAGATGGGTGTCGGGAAAAATATCCCTAACGAGGCAAAGCCTAATATTTATAATACAGGCATCACCGTTCTGGGCATGAACAGCAGTGTTCCCGATGGGATTGTGATGGGGAAAAACTGCGTGATTTACGGCAGAACCTTCCCGGAGGATTATCCCGACGGCAGATTGGAAAGCGGCAAGGCCGTTGTACGGGAGGTGTAACAGATGAAAGCAATCGGTATTATTTTGGCAGGCGGCAATAACGACGGCAGACTGGGCGTTCTGACCGACCATAGAGCGGCGGCGGCATTGCCCATCGGCAGCTGCTATCGCGCCATTGATTTTACATTGAGCAATATGTCCAACAGCGGCATTGGGAAGGTGGCTGTGCTGACGCAGTATAACTCTCGTTCCCTGCGCGACCATCTGATGTCATCCAAATGGTGGGACTTCGGCAGAAAGCAGGGCGGCTTGTTCGTATTCACGCCGTATACCAGCAATGCAGGCTCTACATGGTTCCGCGGCACGGCGGATTCCATTTATCAGAATATGACCTTCCTCAAGCGCAGCAATGAGGAATACGTTGTGATTACCTCCGGTGATTCCGTCTATAAAATGGATTACCGTAAAGTGCTGGAATATCATAAGGAAAAAAATGCGGACATTACTGTGGTTTATCAGAAAATGACGGGAAAGGATTTATCCAAATTCGGCATTTTGCAGATGGATGCGGACAATAAGCTGGATGGCTTCGAGGAAAAGCCGGAGCAGCCGAAATCCGATGCGGCCTCCCTGGGGATTTATGTTATCTCCAGAACGCTGCTCATCAATCTGCTGAATCAGATTATCCCCGAAGGCAGATACAGTCTGGTAAAGGATATTATCATCCGCTTTATCCATACGCTGAAAATCTACGGCTATGAATATGATGGCTACTGGAATGCCATCGGCACAGGCATTGCGGCTTATTTTGAGACGAATATGGATTTCCTGAAAAAGGATATTCGCGATCATTTCATCAATGAATATCCCTATATTGAAACAAAGCCGAAGGATGAGCCCCCTGCAAAATACAACAGGGGCGCGGATGTGACGGATTCCATCGTCGGCAGCGGTGCGATTTTTGACGGGAAGGTGGAGCATTCTGTTGTGTTCCGCAGGGTGCGTGTCGGCAAGGGCGCAGCTGTAAGGAATTCCATTCTGATGGAGGGCTGCCAGATTGGCGAAAACTGCGTAGTGGAAAATGCCATCTTCGATAAGGAGGTTGTCCTTTCCGCAGGACAAAGAGTCATCGGCGTTTCCTCCGAGGAACCCGCAGTGCTGAAAAAGGGCACAAAATTATAAATCGGATTTTAAGAACGAAAAGCAGGGAGTTTTCTCTGCTTTTTTTCTTTTCCGGAAATCATTTTTTAGTAAAAGAGTATATTGAATTTTATAGGGAAAAATGCGATACTAAAATGTATGTATACAATATCTTGAAAAATATTTCGCCCTTTGGCGTAGGAGGAAAAATAAATGAGACAGTTGAAAGCAATCATTCTGGCTGCCGGCGAAGGCTCCCGTATGAAATCCAAGAAACCTAAGGTACTTCATGAAATTCTGAATAAGAGCATGGTGGATTATGTGATTGAAACCGCAAAAGGCTGTGGCGCAGAGGAGGTCTGCGTTGTGGTTGGGCATAAGGCGGAGGAGGTTAAGGCAGGCATCCGCGCGGAAGGCATCTCCTTTGCTTTGCAGGCAGAGCAGAAGGGCACAGGACATGCTGTTATGATGGCAGGCGATTTTATTGATGAAAGCAGTGATATGCTGATTCTCTACGGGGATACGCCGCTGATTACAGGCGAAACCCTGACAAAGCTGGTTGAGGTACACCGTACAGAGGGACACAGCGTAACTGTGGTTTCCTCTAAAATAGAGGATCCTACCGGCTACGGACGCATCATGCGCGATGACCACGGCGGCTTTGAACGCATTGTGGAGCATAAGGATGCAACAGATACACAGAGAATGATTAACGAAATCAACACAGGGATTTATATTTTCAACGGCAGGGAATTGAAGGAATCCCTGGGCAAGCTGAATAACAATAACGCGCAGGGGGAATATTACCTGACAGATTGTCTGGAGCTGATTTTGAAGGCAGGCGGCAAGGTGGAGGCTGTTGTGGCAAAGGATGCCGATGAATTTTTCGGTGTAAACAGCCGTGTACAGCTTGCGGAAGCTGCAAAAATCATGAAGCACCGCATCAACCGTAAGCACATGGAAAGCGGTGTTACCCTCGTGGATCCCGAAAATACCTATATCGGCAGTGATGTTAAAATCGGTATGGATACGGTGATTTTGCCCGGCTGTGTGCTGGAGGGCAATACGGAAATCGGGGAGGACTGCGAAATCGGCCCCAATTCCAGACTGACAGATGCCAAACTTGGCAATGGCGTGAAATTCCAGACCTCTACGGCAATCGAATCCGAAATCGGCAACGAAACCACTGTTGGACCTTTCGCGTATATCCGCCCGAACTGCCATATCGGCAACAGGGTGAAGGTTGGCGACTTCGTTGAGGTGAAAAATTCCACCATTGGCGACGGCACAAAAATTCCCCATCTTTCTTATGTTGGGGATACCGATGCAGGCGAAAAAATCAACTTCGGCTGCGGCAGCATTATGGTAAACTATGATGGCAAGAAAAAGCACCGCACTACCATTGAGGATAATGTTTTTGTCGGCTGCAATGTAAATCTGGTTGCACCTGTAACCGTGAAGAAGGGTTCCTACATTGCCGCAGGCTCCACCATCACAAAGGATGTGCCTGAGGACGTTTTGGCGGTTGCCAGAGCAAGACAGCAGGTCATCGAAGGCTGGACAAAAAAGAGAATTGAAAGATAATTTGAAAAAATTGTCGAATAGCGGTTGAAATTGATTGTTTTTCGGTGTAACATAATATTGTATGTGCTTATATAACCTAAAATTATTTTTTATAGGGGGACAGATAAATGCTTAATTCCGGCATCAGCAACATTAAAGTTTTTGCCTGCAATTCCAACAAAACGCTGGCAAATGCAATCGCAGATAAGCTTGGTCTGAAACTGGGCGACTGTGAAGTAGAAAAGTTCAGCGACGGTGAGATTTCCGTAAAGATCAATGAAACCATTCGTGGCGCAGATGTATTCATCATCCAGTCCACATCCTATCCCGTAAACGATAACCTGATGGAGCTGCTCATCATGATTGACGCAATGAAGCGTGCATCCGCAGCAAGAATTACAGCCGTTATGCCTTATTACGGCTATGCTCGTCAGGACAGAAAAGCAAGAGCGAGAGATCCCATCAGTGCAAAGCTGGTTGCAAATATTCTGACAAGCGCAGGCGCAAGCCGTGTGCTGACAATGGATCTGCATTGTGCGCAGATTCAGGGCTTCTTCGATATTCCCGTAGATAATCTGGTTGGCAGCCCTCTCTTGACAGACTTCTACATCAAAAAATTCGGCGATTCTCTGGAAAGAGATTTTGTTGCGGTTTCTCCCGACCTGGGCAGCGTAACAAGAGTCAGAAAATTTGCGGAAAAGCTGAATATTCCTATTGCAATTATTGATAAACGCAGACCAAAGGCAAATGTCAGCGAGGTTATGAATATCATCGGTGACATCAAGGGTAAAAAGGTTATCCTGCTGGATGATATGATTGATACCGCGGGTACCATTACAAATGCAGCCAATGCGCTGATTGAAAGAGGTGCAATCGAGGTAGATGCCTGCTGTACACATGGCGTTCTGAGCGGTCCTGCCATCGAAAGAATCGAAAAATCCGCAATCAAGGAGCTGTTGGTTCTGGATACCATCGAGCTGCCTGAGGAAAAGAAAATCGACAAGATTACAATGGTTTCCGTTGCAGATATTTTCGCAGATGCAATCAACTGCATCCATAACGGCGTTTCTATTTCTCAGCTGTTTGACTGATTCGCATTGCGCCGAAAAATTCACAAAATCATGACAGAAAAAACTCCCAAATGAAAAAATGGGAGTTTTTCTTTTTATTTACTGAAAAATAGTACAGTGAGAGGAGATATTTTTAGCAGTTATGGGTAAAAAAAATAATATCCAAAAAGCGGCAGTCAAACCTCGACGGAAACTGGTGTTTTTTTAGCGTTTTGGGAAAAATGGGTTTGGCAAAACTGCCAATTTTACAGAAACTCGGTTGACAAGAAGGGTAAAATAGATTATATTGTTAAAAGTAAAACAAACAGAGTGAGACATATTTCCTATTCGCAGTGAGGGAATGGCTCTGTTTGCTATAAAATTTTACTATCCACTTATCAAATTTTTAAATTTTTAGGAGGAAGATATCGATGAAAATTGCATTCTTTGACACAAAGTCTTACTGGGTAGACGCTTTTAAACCCGTAGCAGCAAAATATGGTTATGAAATTACTTTCTTCAACGAAAGACTGACACCCGCTACAGCTCATCTGGCAGCAGGTCATGACGCTACTTGCTCTTTCGTTAATGACGAAGTTCCCGCAGAAGTTATCCGTGAACTGAAAAATCTGGGTATCAAGGTTCTGCTGCTGCGTTGCGCAGGTTTCGACAGCGTTGATCTGGATGTTGCAAAAGAATGTGGTCTGCCCGTACTGAGAGTACCCGCTTACTCTCCTCAGTCCGTAGCAGAACAGGGCGCAGCGCTTCTGATGGCTGTTAACAGAAAGCCTCATCTGTCCTATGAAAGAACAACAAAATTCAACTTCGATATCGCTGGTCTGACAGGTATTGCTCTGTATGGCAAAACAGCAGGTATCATCGGTACAGGTAAAATCGGTCAGTGCATGATCAATATCCTGAAAGGCTTCGGCATGGATATCATCGCTTACGATGCATTCCCTAACCCCAACCTGGGTCTGGAATATGTAACTCTGGACGAACTGTATGCTCGTGCTGACGTTATCTCCATTCACTGCCCTCTGATGCCCGCAACAAGACACATGATCGACAAGGATGCTATCGCTAAGATGAAAGACGGCGTTATCTTCATCAACGTTGCTCGTGGCGGTCTGGTTGACTCCGAAGCTCTGGCTGACGCAGTTGAAGCTGGCAAATTCCGTGGCGTAGGTATGGACGTTTGCGAAAAAGAACATGAATACTTCTTCGAAGACAGAAGCAACCTGAAAGAACATGACAAGACTCTGTCCAGACTGTTGGCAAGCGATAAGGTTGTTATCTCCGGTCACCAGGCATTCCTGACAGAAGAAGCTCTGGAACAGATGGCTCTGATCACAATGGATAATGCAAAGGCATTCCTGGAAGGCGCTGAACTGGTTAACGAAGTAAAATAATTTCATCTGATACATAGATAGAAATACTGAAGTGAGCACTGAAAAGTGCTCACTTTTTTATTGTTTTCCGCCGCGTTTTTATGCTATAATGACTCTGAAAAATGAACAAAATAACGGAATAAAAGAAGAATAGCAGCTCTAATTTTTTAATTAGGGCATTTCGTTGTGTTTACGGACAGGAGGAAAGGCATATGGGTCTTTTTGACAGATTTAAAAATCAGGAAGCCAGAGGGCAGGAGTTTTACTGCATCGTGGGTCTTGGCAACCCCGGCAGAGAATACGCCGAAACAAAGCATAATGTCGGCTTCTGTGTAATTGATAAGCTGGCGGAAAAATATGAGATTAAGGTGGAAAAATACAAAAACAAAGCATTGATTGGGGATGGCATGATTCGCGATAAGCGGGTGCTTCTCGTAAAGCCGCAGACCTTTATGAACCTCAGCGGCGAAAGTGTGCGTGAAATCGTGAATTTCTATAAAATTCCGCAGGAACGCTTTGTTGTCATTTTCGATGATACGAGCCTGCCCTGCGGCAGTGTGCGGATTCGCGAAAAGGGCAGCCATGGCGGACATAACGGCATCCGCAACATCATTGACCAGATGGGGACGGATGTGTTTAATCGCATTAAGGTCGGCATTGGCGAAAAGCCGAAGGGCTGGGATTTGGCGGATTATGTGCTTGCGAAATTCAGCCCCGATGATTTGCCTGCCATGGAAGAAGGCATGGAAAAGGCGGTCAAGGGCGTGGAGCTGATTCTCTCTCGCGGCGTGGCGGAGGCGGCAAACCGCGTGAACCAGAAGCCGAAAAGCATGAAAAAACAGAAGGCCTTGCAGGAGCAGGCAGAAAAAGCCGAAAAAGAAACGGAAAAGACTACTGACGGGGTGAATAAAGAATGAAAGCCTTAACCGCACCGCTGACCGAATTGGGCAGTTTTCAACAGATTCTGGAAGGAATTGCAAAGGGAAATACGCCTGTTTTTGCGACAGGTGTCATTGATGCGGCAAAAAATCATCTGGCGTACAGCCTGCAGGCGGAAATAAAGCGTCCGCTTTTCCTTCTGACCTACAGTGAACTGCGCGCGAAGGAAATTCTGGAGGATTTGACCTTTTTTACGAAGGACTGCGCATATTATCCTGCGAAGGATATCCTTTTCTACAGCGCGGATGTGCATAGCATGGAAATGAACCGCCAGCGGTTTCTGGTATTGGAGCGTCTGTTCAAGGGTGAAACGCCCATCATTGTAGCATCTGCCGAGGCGCTGTTGGATAAATATCCCCCGAAGGAAATTTTCGCCGCCTTTCGGCTGACCCTGCGGACGGGTGAAATCGTTGAAATCGCAGAGCTGACACGCAAGCTGGTACGCATGGGCTATGAGCGGACGGAGCTGGTGGAAAGCCCCGGGCAGTTCAGCCTGCGCGGCGGTATTCTGGATATCTGGTCGCTGACGGCGGAGGATGCCGTGCGTATCGAATTCTGGGATGATGAAATTGATTCCATCCGCAGTATGGATGCGCAAAGCCAGCGTTCCGTAGAAAAGCTGGAGGAGGCAAGCATCTTCCCCATGCGGGAAATGGTTTATACTGAGGAGCAGGCAGTTTCTGCGGCGGAGCGCATCGAGCAGGAATATCGGAAGGTACTGAAAAATCTGGAGCAGAAGGGCGAAACGGAAAACGCAGAGCGTCTGCGGGAGCATATCGGCGAGGATGCGGCACGCCTGCGTGCGGAAAAAACATTGCCTGCACTCGGGGCGTATGCCGATTATTTTTATGAAAATCCCGTCAGCCTGCTTTCCTATTTGCAGGAGGACACCCTGCTTGTGTTCGATGAGCCTGAGCGTATCCGCGAGCACATGGATATTCTGACGGAGGAATACCGTGAGAGCGTGAAGGGGCGTATCGCGCAGGGCTATTTATTGCCGGGGCAGAGCAATATGCTCTATGATTATACGGAAATCCTGCGGCAGGCGGAGAGCTTTGCGGAGCTTCTGCTTGCAGGGCTGAACCAGAAGACGGTGGATTTCCGCCCGAAAACAATGGTGAATCTTTCGGTGCGCTCTACGCCCTCCTTCCAACAGCGCGCAGACCTTTTCTGTGAGGAGCTGGAATATCTGAAAAAGAACCATTTCCGCACGCTGATTCTTGCCGGCAGCGGTACAAGGGCACAGCGTATGGCAAAGGAATTGCAGGAAATGGGTCTGGAAGCCGTTTATATCGATTCTCTGGAAAAGGAGGTGCCGAAGGGAGCCGTCTGGGTGGCACGCGGCACGCTTTCCAAGGGCTTTCGGTATGATTATATTGATTTTGCGGTTTTTTGCGACAGCGAATTATTCGGCGGCAAGGAAAAGAAAAAACGAAAGAAGCGCAGGAAAAACGGCGCGGCAATCGAAAGCTTTACCGATTTGCATATCGGGGATTATGTTGTGCATGATAACCATGGGATTGGCGTATTTCGCGGTCTGGAAAAAATCTCTGTCGAGGGCGTGCAGAAGGATTATATGAAGATTTCCTATCGGGATGGCGGCAGTCTCTTTGTACCTGTCAACCAGATGGATATGGTGCAGAAATATATCGGTACAGGCTCTGCCGCACCCAAGCTGAATAAGCTTGGCGGACAGGATTGGGCAAAGGCAAAGGCGAAGGCGCGAAAGGCTGTGCAGATTATGGCAGAGGATCTGGTTGCGCTTTATGCAAAGCGTGCGGCGGCGCAGGGGTTTGTCTATGGTGCGGATACCGTCTGGCAGCAGGAATTTGAGGAAAGCTTCCCCTATGAGGAAACGGATGACCAGCTGAACGCCATTGAGGATGTCAAAAAGGATATGGAAAGCAGCAAGGTTATGGACAGACTGATTTGCGGGGACGTTGGCTACGGCAAGACGGAGGTTGCCATTCGTGCGGCATTCAAGGCGGCACAGGAGGGCAAGCAGGTCGCATTCTTAGTTCCGACCACCATTTTGGCACAGCAGCATTATAATACCTTTACCCAGAGAATGACGGGCTATCCTGTGCATATCGAGCTGCTCTCCCGTTTCCGTACGCCGAAGCAGCAGAAGGAGAGTTTGCAGAATATCGAAAAGGGCTATTCCGAAATTTTGATTGGGACGCATCGGATTCTCTCCAAGGATGTCAAGTTCAAGAATTTGGGGCTGATTATCGTGGATGAGGAGCAGCGCTTCGGCGTGGCGCATAAGGAAAAGCTGAAGGCACTCAAAGAAAACGTGGATGTGCTGACGCTTTCCGCAACCCCTATTCCCAGAACGCTTCACATGAGCCTTGCGGGGATTCGCGATATGAGCCTTTTGGAGGAGCCGCCGCAGGAAAGGCATCCCGTTCAGACCTATGTGATGGAAAATAACCCTGAATTTATTCGTGAAGCCATTCACAGGGAAATCAGCCGCGGCGGACAGGTTTATTATCTCTATAATCGTGTAGAATCCATCAGCGAGGAGGCCTTCCGTGTGCAGAGGCTTGTGCCGGATGCAAATGTGACCTACGCGCATGGGCAGATGTCGGAGCGAGAGCTGGAACGCATTATGGGCGATTTCATCAGCGGCGAGATTGATGTTCTGGTCTGCACAACGATTATCGAAACGGGGATGGATATTTCCAATGCGAATACCATCATCATTCAGGATGCCGACCGCATGGGGCTTTCTCAGCTGTATCAGCTGCGCGGACGCGTGGGCAGAAGCAATCGCATTGCGTATGCGTATCTGATGTATAAGCGGGATAAAATGCTGCGCGAGGCGGCGGAAAAACGTTTGCAGACCATTCGTGAATTTACGGAATTTGGATCGGGCTTTAAGATTGCCATGCGTGATTTGGAAATCCGCGGTGCAGGCAATCTTCTTGGTGCGGAGCAGCATGGACACATGGAGGCGGTCGGGTATGATATGTATTGCCGTCTGCTTGAGGAGGAGGTGCAGAACCTCAAGGGAGATGCACCGAAGGAGGAAAAATTTGAAACCTCGATTGATTTGAATATCAGTGCCTTTATCCCTGATTTTTATATTAAGAATCAGGAGCAGCGGATGGAGCTGTATAAAAAAATCGCAGGCATCCGCACCATGGAGGAATATTACGACATGCAGGAGGAGCTTGAAGACCGCTATGGCGATTTGCCAAAGAGCGTACAGCTTCTGCTGGAGGTGGTTCTTGTGAAGGCAGAGGCACATGAGATGGGGATTCGCGCCATCAGCCAGAAGCATGGGAATCTTCTTCTGGAATTTCAGCCGCAGCCTAATATTGACCCACAGAAGCTGATGCAGCTGCTTGCAAAGGAAAAGGGCAAATATCTCTTTACCGCGGGCGCAAATCCATACCTTACCATCAAGCCGGCAAGGGGAGAGGGAGAAAAACCGCTCGAACTGATTAAAAAATGCTTTGAGGCATTGAAAGACTGAGAGAATATCTGTATAATAAAAAAACCAATATCTATGCGGAGAGAGGGTGCAGAATGAAAAAGAGAAGAAAAGGTCTGCTTGGGCTTCTGCTGGCAGGGGTGCTTGCGCTGACAGCCTGTGGCAGCGGCGGAACAGCGGATACGGTTGTGCTGAAAATTGACAATCACGATATTACGAAATATGAATATATGGTTTACCTTTATACCACAACGCAGAGCTTTGTTTCTGCGGCGGGAGAGGATGTCTGGAATCTGGATTTTGATGGGCAGACGGCGGATGAGCTGGTGGAGGAGCGCACCATCAGCACATTGCAGAGTGTGCTTGCGGCGGAGGAATATGCTGCGGCGCATGATATCGCTCTGACGGATGACCAGAAGGAGGAAGCGGCAGCGGCGGCAAAGCAGTTCCTCTCCACAGTGGATGCGGATGCGCTGAAGAAGATGGAGGTAGATGAGGAAAAGCTTGTGCCTTTGATGGAGGCCTCTTATTTGTATTCCTTGGTGTATGATTCCATTGCATCGGAATGTGCGGTGGATGAAACGGATATGGCAGATTACTACGCAGAGCAAAAGGATCAGATTCGCTCCGACTATACGGAACTGAAGGTAGCAACCATTCTGGTCGATGATGAGGAAACGGCAAATGAGGTCGCAAAGCGCGCCAAGGATGGCGAGGATTTTGCATCCTTGTTCAAGGAATACGACGTTGACCCTAAGGTGCAGAGCGGAGAGGAAAGCGGCGAAACTACCATGTATCAAAGCTATATGCTTTCCAATTTCGGGCTGACAGAAGCACCTGAGGTTGGCAAGGTGGTCGGCCCCATCAAGATGGACGAGAGTAAATATTTCATCATTAAAACGCTGGAGAAAACCGTTCCGACCGAGGAAGAAGTGAAGGAAAAGGCAGAAACCGGCTATAAGGATAAGATTCAGACGGAATATGCCGAAGCGCGCATCGATGAAATGGTGAAGGCGCAGAAGGTGGAAAAGGTTAAGAGTGTCTGGGATACTCTGGAAAAATTCCACTGAAAATCATAAAAAACGAGAAAGGATGTCTTGCGAGAGCAGGGCATCTTTTTTGTACAGAGGATGTAAAACTGTTGTCGAAAAAAGGAAACTATGCTATGCTGAAAACAGAGGATTATCGCTTGGCGGTTCAGTCACTCTCTGCAAAGGGGGTGATGTCTATGGTTACATATGCTGATTTGTTTCAATATAGCTTAGTAATCATCGGAATTATCACCTTATGCTTTTTGCATAAGAACTGATAAGAAAACGACCGCCTAACAGAAGTTAGACGGTCAAACCCAACTATATCGGACTGACCGCCCTTCCAAAAGCGGTAATCCTTTCTTACTGTCATCATAGCACAGAGGAATAAAAAATGCAATCAAATCTGTATTTTTTTGCATAGCAGTGAGGATATGGCAGGAGAAAGCTGTAATATAGTTGAAAAAAGGGCATTTCTAAGGTATGATGAACAAAAGAGATATTTTGTTTTTCGGGTGAAGGAGGAAAATGAGAGATGGAGTTGAAAAAAGTATGGGCGATGTATTTCAGCCCGACAGGCGGAACGGAAAAGGCAGTGAAAACAACGGCGCAGGTTGTAGCCGAGAAATTGAACTTGCCCTTGGAAATTTATGATTTTACCCTGCCGCAGGGCAGAGAAAAGGATGCGGTTTTCGGCGAAGGGGATTTGGTTGTCTGCGGCACACCTGTCATTGCAGGGCGTGTGCCGAATGTATTGCTTCCCTATCTGACGGAGAAGGTAAAGGGCAACGGTGCGTATGCGGTGCCCGTGGTTTCCTTCGGCAACCGCAATTATGATGATGCGCTGATTGAGCTGAGAAATATTTTGGAGCAGGATGGCTTTCGGACGGTTGCAGGCGGTGCTTTTGTGAGCGAGCATTCCTTTTCCAAAACCCTTGCGGCAGGCAGACCCGATGCAAAGGATTTGGCAAGCATGCAGGAATTTGGCACAAAAATCGCGGAAAAGCTGACAAGTGACTGGGAATATACGGCTCCTGCGTATGTGAAGGGGTGCGACCCCATTCGTCCCTATTTCAAGCCGCAGGACAGACATGGCGCGCATATCGATATTCGCAAGGTAAAGCCGAAGGTAAGTGATGCCTGTGTCGGCTGTGGGCATTGTGCGGAGGTTTGCCCCATGGGTTCCATCAGCAGAGAAAATATCAGAGAATATATCGGCATCTGCATCAAATGCTGTGCCTGCGTAAAGAAATGTCCCGTGGGGGCAAGATATTTTGATGATCCCGGCTATATCTACCATAAGGAGGAGCTGGAAGAGCTTTATGAAAGACGCGCAGAGCCGGAATGGTTTATTTAAGTCAAAATCAGGATTTTGACTTGGGAGGACAGAGTCTGCTTTTTAAAAAGGCAGGCTCTTTTTTTATTGCCCTAATGGTTTTCTAATCCTTCTTTCACATGGCTTTAACAAAAGGCTAAGTACCCCCTAATTTCTATCCCGTATACTAAAACACGAATGAGAGAGAGGTGCATTTTTATGGAAGAAAAATGGAGAAAGGAATTGAAGTATACCGTAACAGAGGGCGAGAGCATCGTAACCGCAAGAAGGCTGTCCTCCTTTATGCAGAGGGATAAAAATCTCAAGGGTGGCAGGGAATATCTGATTCGCTCGCTTTATTTTGATAATCTGTATGAAAAGGTGCTGAAGGAAAAGCTTTCGGGGACGGCTGTCCGTGATAAATTTCGGATTCGTTATTATGATTTTGATACAGCGTTTATCCGTTTGGAGAAGAAAAGCAAACGCTATGCCGTTGGGCATAAATACCAATGCCGCTTAACGGCGGAGGAGGTGCAGAAAATCATTGACGGCAACACCGCATGGATGGAGGAGGACGAACGCCCTCTGGTGCGTGAACTGTTTCTGAAAATGAAGCTGGAGCTATTCCGCCCGTCGGTGATTGTGGATTATTGCCGAGAGCCGTTTACCTACGCGCCCGGCAATGTGCGCATTACCTTCGACAGAGATATTTGCTCCTGCAAGGACATCAGGGCATTTTTCCGAAAGGATGCGCCGACGGTTCCTGTGCTGCGGGACGGCAGGTGCATTATGGAGGTAAAATATGACGATTTTCTGCCGGATGTGGTAAGCAGAACGATTTTGACAACAAAAAACAGAGAGCAGGCGTTTTCCAAATTTGCCGCTTGCAGTCTGAACGGATAAGAGAAAGGATGAAGAAAATGACATTTAATGACGTTTTTAAGAGCAGCTTTCTGGATAGCTTCAGCAGCTTTTCCCTTCTGGATACGGCGCTTTGCCTTGGGGCAGCGTTCGTAATCGGGCTGTTTATCTTCTATGTATATCAGAAAACCTACAGCGGTGTGCTGTATAGCCGCAGCTTTAATGTTTCCCTTGTGGCGATTCTGATGGTAACCACACTGGTCATCTGTGGTGTCACAAGCAATGTGGTATTGTCTCTGGGTATGGTCGGCGCGCTGTCTATCGTGCGTTTCCGTACTGCGGTGAAAGATCCGATGGATTTGGTGTTCCTTTTCTGGGCAATCGCGGAGGGTATTCTCTGCGGCGCAAGCCTGCTGCCTCTGGCACTGCTGGGCTGTCCCATTCTGGGCATCTTCCTGCTTGTTTTTGCAAATCATCAGCAGAAGGATAACCCTTATCTGATTATCGTGCGCCTGATGGATGGGGAACTGGAACAGAAGGTAGAAGGCTATATCAAAGGCGAGGTGAAGAAAATGCAGCTGAAATCCAAAACCGTTACCGGCGGCGCAGGCACAGAAGTGATTTATGAAATCCGCCCCAAGGATAACGACAGTGCATTTGTCAATAGAATCAGCGGCATGCAGGGCGTAGAATCCGCAGTCATGGTAAGCTATGACGGGAATTATGCGGCATAACGGCTAAGTCAAAATCAGGATTTCGACTTGTTGAAGCAGAAGAATAAACTGATGCGTTCCTTCGGTAACCCTTGAAACGCACAGTTTTCCTCGAGTGGGCAAAGCCCCCTCTGCGGATTCCAGTCGGGAAACTGCTTACCGCCCAAGAAGGGGCGGCAGGTGAAGCCTGCTTTGCGGAGCAAAGTAATGAACAGTTCGTTTCCCGAACCCTTCCGCGGCATTAAAATAAATTTGTCTACAGTTTGAAAGGAGGTACTCCTTTGCATGTATTAAAAAAATATAAAGCAGTTCTGCTTTCGGGGCTGCTGGTGGTTGTGTTCTGTGTGGCGGCGTATTGCGCCGTCGGCAGAGCGGATTCGGCGGACAGCCAATATACCTACGCGGAGCATATCTTTCAGGATGATATGGTAAATGAAATCAATATCGAAATTGATGAGAAGGATTGGCAGGATATGCTGGATAACCCTTTGGAGGAGGAATACCATAAGGCGAATATTACGATTAACGGCGAAACGGTCGGAAATGTGGCAATCCGCACGAAGGGCAACAATAGCCTGACCTCTGTGGCAAGCTCCGATTCCGACCGCTACAGCTTTAAAATAGATTTTGATTATTATGACGATAACGGCAATTATTACGGCTTGAAAAAGCTTTGTCTGAATAACAACTATTCCGACAACAGCAGTATGCGCGAATATATTTCCTATAAAATCATGGGCGAACTTGGATTGGATGTCCCCCAATGCGGCTACAGCAACATTACCGTTAACGGTGAGGAATGGGGACTGTATCTGGCGGTGGAGGCAATAGATGAAACCTTCCTTGCAACCCATTTTGATGATGCAACGGGCGACCTCTATAAGCCTGAGGGACAGGAAGGCACAGGTGCGGATTTGGTCTATGATGGGGATGATATTTCCTCCTACACAGGACTGAACCTGAAAACAAACGAGGATACCTCTGACGGCAAGAAAATCATTGCTTTGATGAAGGCGCTCGAGGATGGCGAGAATCTGGAGGATTTGCTGGATGTGGAATCGGCGCTGAAATATATTGCAGCGAATGTGGCACTGGCGAACTTTGACAGCTACCTCGGCAATACCACGCATAACTATTATCTCTATGAGGAGGATGGCTATTTTACTGTTATCCCTTGGGATATGAACCTTGCCTTCGGCGGCTTTGGCGACGGCGAGGTGGATATCTATGAGCCAACCAGCCAGAGCATGGGCGGTTTCGGCGGCGGAGATAAGAGGAAGGATACGCAGGATAATGATGCCGTAACCAATGCCGCAGAAAGCACCGAAGCGCAGGCGGATGCAAATAATCAGCCACAGCCACCCGATAACGCCGATATGCAGGGCGGCGGTCAGCCAAGCGGCGGCAAGCAGCCGCAGGGCATGCCCTCCATGGGCAGCGGCGAGAAGCCCTTGGTGACAACCCTTCTGGAAAATGAAACCTATTGTTCCATGTATGAGGGCTATCTGAAGGAGATTGCGGAGAAATATTTCACGCAGGAATACATGACCGAGCTGGTAACGAAAATCCATGACCTGATTGCGCCCTATGTGCAGAATGACCCGACTGCCTTCTGCACCTATGAGGAATTCGAGCAGGCCTGCTCCACCGACCCGACCGACCAATATTCTCTGGTTTACTATGCGGTGAATATGGCGGAAAGCATTGAAAATCAGCTGAGCGGCGGCGAACCGACCTTCAACACAAGCAGTATGCAGGGCGGCGGCATGGGCGGCGGCGGAAAAGGCGGCCCCGATTTTGGCGGAGAAAAGCCCGATATGCCAAGCCGAACGGAGCAGTCCGAGACGAGCGAAACGGCAGAGGCACAGGCAATGAGCCTGACTGCGGAAGCAGACCGGACGGAGCAGATAACGGATGCACAGCAGAATGACCGCCCGATACCCCCTGACCAAAACGGTGGACAGATGGGTGGACAGATGGACGAAAATGAGCGGACTGGACAGGCAGATGGACAGCAGAGTGGACAGCAGGGAAATCCACCCGATTTCGGCGGCGGTGAAAAGACTCCTCCCGGTATGCCCGGACAGGATAACAAAAGCGTGAGTCTTTCGGATTGCCTGCCCACGATTGCAGTTTGCGGCGGCGTGTTTGTGGCCGGTGTGGTGGTTCTGATTTTGTTCAAGCGGAAAAAAGATCTGAAGCCACCAAAAGAAAATAAAACAGAATAAGCTTTTTGCAGAGATTTTGTATAAAAATTGGGAACGGTTGTTCCCTTTTTTTATTTGTTATGATATACTTTTAGCAGACGAAAAAAAACGGAAAGGAGGGAGAAGCATGGAGGATTTGAAAATTATCGGCGAGGTGGAGGATATCATTTACCGGAATAAGGATAACGGCTATACGGTTTTTTCGCTGACAACAGAGGATGATGAGGTGACCTGCGTGGGCGTTGTGCCGCAGATTCACAGCGGCGAAGCACTGGAAATTCACGGAAGCTGGGCCATGCACCCCCTTTACGGCAGGCAGGTACAGGTGCAGTATTACGAAAAATCCATGCCGACCACCACGGCAGGGATGGAGAAATATCTTTCCTCTGGGATGATTAAGGGCATCGGGGCGAAAACGGCAAAGCGGATTGTGGAGCGCTTCGGTGAGGCAACGTTTTATGTGATTGAGGAAAAGCCTGATCTTCTGACGGAAATCAAGGGCATCAGCTACGATAAAGCACAGAAAATTTCCGAGGTCTTCTGCGAACAACATGAGCTGCGCAGAGCGATGATGTTTTTGCAGGGGTACGATATTTCGCCTGCATACGCCATGAAGATTTATAAGAAATACAAGGCACGCACCTTTGAAATCGTGAAGAATAACCCCTATCGTCTGGCAGATGAGGTGCTGGGCATCGGGTTTAAGATGGCAGATAAGATGGCGGCGGGGGCAGGCATTGCGGCGGATGACCCCAACCGTGTGAAGGCGGCGGTGAAATATGTGCTGAATACAGCGGCGGCAAACGGCGACTGCTATCTGCCGAAGGAAAGGCTGATTGCACAGGCGGTGGATTTATTGCAGCTGCATCCGCTTGCGATTGAAAATGCCATTCGGGATTTGCAGGTAAACAGCCAGCTTTTGCAGGAAAAGCTGAACGGCGAGGACTGCGTGTATCTGAATTATTATTTTTATGCCGAAATGTCTGTTGCGAAGCGGCTGCTGGAGCTTTCCGCAGACTATGATGCGCCGAATATGGAATCTATTGCAACGGAGATTGCGAGGGTGGAGAAGGAAACGGGCGTGGTGCTGGCGGAGGAGCAGCGTGCGGCGGTGGCAGAGGCATTAAGCTGCGGCGTGCTTATCATCACAGGCGGCCCGGGAACGGGGAAAACCACAACCATTAACACCATTTTGCGGATTCTGAAAAAAGAGGATATGGATGTGGTGCTTGCGGCACCGACAGGGCGCGCGGCGAAGCGCATGACAGAGGCAACGGGCATGGAGGCGCAGACGATTCACCGCCTTCTGGGCATCAGCTTTATCGGAGAGGACAGCCGCAGGCAGACCTTTGACAAAAACGAGGAGAATCCGATTGAGGCGGATGTGATTATCATTGACGAAAGCTCGATGGTGGATATCGTGCTGATGCAGGCACTCCTGCGTGCGGTGGAAAGCGGCTCACGCATTATTTTTGTGGGGGATGTTGACCAGCTGCCCTCTGTTGGGGCAGGCAATGTGCTGAAGGACATGATCCGCAGCGAACGGCTGAAGGTGGTGCGTTTGCAGCATGTGTTCCGACAGGCGCAGGAAAGCGCAATTATCATGAACGCACACCGTATTAACCAAGGGGAGGAGCCTGTGCTGAATGAGGAGGGGACAGACTTTTTCTTCATGCGAAGGGCATACGCGGACGAGGTTGCCGGAACGATTCGGGAGCTTGTGACGAAGCGGCTGCCCAAGTTTACGGGGTGCGACGGCTTGCAGGATATGCAGATTCTGACCCCGATGCGCAAGGGGACGCTTGGCGTGCAGAATTTAAATCAAGTTTTACAGCAGACGCTGAACCCTGCCGCGCCCGATAAGCGAGAGGTACAGTTTCGCCAGATTACCTTCCGCGAGGGAGATAAGGTGATGCAGATTAAGAATAATTACAATACCGTCTGGCGGATGTTCAACAGCCTTGGCAAGCGCGAGGACGAGGGTCTGGGTGTTTATAACGGGGATGCAGGCGTTATTCTTTCGATTGACAGCCATGCGGAGCAGCTAAGGGTGGCATTTGATGATGGCAAGGTGGTCGATTATGACTTCAGCCAGCTGGAGGAATTGGAGCTGGCGTATGCCATTACGATTCATAAATCGCAGGGGAGCGAATATCCTGTGGTGATTCTGCCTGTTTACAGCGGCCCGCCGATGCTGATGACGCGCAACCTGCTTTATACGGCGGTGACACGCGCAAAACAGCTTGTGGTTCTGGTGGGACTGCGGGAGACGGTTTCCGCTATGATTTGTAACGACAGAGAGATTGACAGATATACGGGATTGGCACAGCGGATTCAGAATTTGTACGATTTTATGCATGGGGGTGATATCGTATGAAGGAGCAGCTTCTGGAATTGATTTTTCCGCCGCGGTGTGCGGTCTGCACAGAGGTGCTTGACATGGAGGAGAGAAGGGGGATTCTCTGCCACGACTGCGCGGAGCAGCTGCCTTATGTGCCGAAGGGGATTTGTCCGCATTGCGGCGGCGTGACGGAAACGGCAGGATTCTGCGATTTCTGCCTGAAGGAGTTTGCATTTGAAAGCGCCTGCGCCGCTTTTCCGTACGAAACGGTACGGAGGGCAATCCATTTGTTCAAATATGACGGCGGAAAGAAAATTGGCGATGGCTTAGGGCAGCTGTTGGCGGATTACATGGAAAAATACCATGAAGCAATCTTGGCAAAGACGGATTTTGTGCTTTCCGTTCCCCTGCACCCGAAGAAGGAAAAGAAACGCGGCTTCAACCAGACTCACATTCTCTGCGAACAGCTTTCGGCGCGGACAGGGCTTCCGTTTCGGAAGGATATTCTGGTGCGAAAGCGGGAAACGGCGGCGCAGAGTACGCTGGATTCCTCTAAGCAGCGGCGGCAGAACCTGAAAAATGCCTTTGCGGTGACGGAGGATCTGACAGGGAAGCAGGCGCTTTTGGTGGATGATATTTTCACAACGGGAACAACCTGCAATGAATGTGCGAAGGAATTATACCGCGCAGGGGCGCAGAAGGTATTTGTTTGCTGCCTTTCGGCGGCAGGAAAATTAAGTTGAAAACAGGTTTTCAACTTGTTATAGCAGAGGAATAAACAGATAGGTTCCGCGGCAAAAGCCTTGAAACCTACTGTTTTCCTCGGCGGAAGTGAATTCCGCCTGCGGATGATATTCGGGAAACGGATTTGTTTCCCGAACCCTTCCGCTATCCATAAATACTTCAGTGATGAGGTATCAGTGAAAATTATCAAAGGGATACGATGGAATGATGACTGTCGTATCTTTTTTTGTGGAAAAACACAGAGGGATACGCCATATTGTATGCAGAAAAACTGTATACATAAGGGTTAAATTGCATAATTATACGTTATATGCAGGAATCCATACATATTTTTTTGTGCGAAGTGTAAAAAATGCGAAAAAAATGAGTGCAGTTTTATTGAAAATGACGCATTTAAACGGAAAAATTTTGGATTTTGAAAAGGGAAGGAAAAATAGCAGGTGTTTCTATGCAGAAAATGACGACGTTGTCAAACAACTGAGGGGGTGAAACGCCGAAAAATGACGTTTTTTTACAGGGGAAACGTTTTTTTGGAAGAAAAAAATACAAATGCGCCTATTGACTTTCTTGCCAAAAACGAGTAAATTTTTACAAAAGTTCAATTTTGTACGGGAAAAAGTACAAAAGAGCTTTCGCAATTATACAGATGAAAAAGCTGTTCCGAGTAGCTTTTAAGGGATGGCAAAGGTACAAAAGAAACTCATTATTTTTCAGCATTTATTTTTACAATGAGTTGGTTTTACACAAAAGAAAAGAGGGGAATTTTATGGAAAAGAAAAAAGGCTTTTTTGAAGGCAGCTTCGGGAAATTTGTTTTGCCCGGCATTATCCTTCAGTCCGTAATGATCGGCGGCGGCTATGCAACCGGTCGTGAAATCGTAGAATACGGTGCGAAATACGGCGCACTGGGCTGGCTGTCTGGCCTGGGGACATTCTTAGGATTTGCGGTCATCGCGGCACTGACCTATGAGCTGATTCGACTGACAAAGGCATACGATTTCAAAACATTTATGAAGACCATCGGCGGTCCCTTGTGGATTGTATTCGATATCGTTTATCTGCTGTTTATGGTTGTTATCATTGCTGTTATGGCATCTGCAACCGGCAATATCGTAGAACAAACGCTGGGATTGAACTACTGGGTCGGCGTTGTTGCCATTACAGTGGTTGTTGCGATTTTGAACTTCTACGGCTCCAGATTGATTGAACGCTTTGAAACACTGGGTACGGTTGCCCTGTATGCAGGCTACATCATCTTCTCCGTACTGGTTATCGGTACATTTGGCAAGAACATTTCTACTGTATTTGCAAACCATGACACAAGCTTTATCGGAGGCTCTGTATCCGCAGGCAAGGCTCTTTGGAGCGGCGTTCTTTACTGCGCATACAATCTGGTTGTAATGCCTGCAACCTTCTTTACAATCGAAAGACAGACCAGAAGGGTAGAATCCGTTGTTTCCGGTATTATCGGCGGCGTGTTGGCTACGATTCCCTGGTTCCTGACATACTTTGCGGTTATGTGCTTCTATCCGAATCCTGATGTTCTCGGTGCAAGCGTACCCTGGCTGGCAATGATGCAGGGAACCGCAGGCCCTGTTGTTATCGCAATCTTTGGTATTGTAATGGGCTGGACACTGATTGAAACCTCTACAGGCATCATCCATGCGGCTCTGGAGCGTGTAAACAATGGCTTGAAGGAAGCGCATAAGCCTCCTATGACAGGCAAACAGCAGGCAATCCTGACTATCATCGTTCTGGTTGGCTCTATGGTTCTGTCCAAGGTTGGCATCATCGACCTGATCGCAACGGTTTACAACGCATTGTCCTACGCTTTCCTTGCAATCTATGTACTGCCTCTGATTACAGTCGGCGTATACAAAATCTGCAAGCTGCGCAAGGCAGAAAAGGCAGAACAGAAGAAGCATGCAGTTTCCGCAACACAGAAGCATGCAGTCTGATACTCCGAAGGAATTTTTTAACACAGGTAAGAATTTACATCCATATATACATCCAAACAAAATACATCCAAAAGAGAGGAGATACCTTAGGGTATCTCTTTTCTTTTAAGGGTCGAAATAAAGGTATAGAATGGCGGCTGCTTATAACAGGTATTTTATATTTTGATGGACGGAAGTTATTTTTTGCTAAGTTTTGTTTGTAAATAGCATGAAAAAGGGTTATAATTTTCTGTGTTATAGATGTTGACGAAGGAAATATCGGGGAGAGTTAATTATGTTACGTTTAGGATTTGATAATGAAAAATATCTGCAAATGCAATCAAAGCGAATCAAAGAGCGTATCAGCCAGTTCGGCGGAAAGCTCTATCTGGAATTCGGCGGAAAACTGTTTGATGATTACCATGCATCGCGTGTTCTGCCCGGCTTTAAACCGGACAGCAAAATCAATATGCTGGTGCAGCTGAAGGACGATGCGGAAATTGTGCTTGTTATCAGTGCAGGTGATATTGAGAAGAACAAGGTCAGAGGAGACCTTGGCATTACCTATGATGCGGATGTGCTGCGGCTGATTGATGCGTTCCGTGGCTATGGGCTGTATGTAGGCAGCGTTGTGCTGACGCAGTTCAGCGGACAGGCAAGCGCGGTTGCGTATGAAAAGAAGCTGGAGGGTCTTGGAATTCGGGTATACAAGCACTACCCCATTGAGGGCTATCCTGCCAATATTCCCCATATTGTGAGCGAGGACGGCTTTGGGAAGAATGATTATATTGAGACAGAGCGTTCTCTGGTGGTGATTACTGCACCCGGCCCCGGCAGCGGCAAGATGGCAACCTGCCTTTCTCAGCTTTACCATGAAAACAAGCGCGGCGTGAAGGCGGGCTATGCGAAATTTGAAACCTTCCCCATTTGGAATATTCCCCTGCGCCACCCGGTTAATCTGGCATACGAGGCGGCAACGGCGGATTTGAATGACGTGAATATGATTGACCCCTTCCATCTGGAGGCGTATGGAGAAACAACCATCAACTACAACCGTGATGTAGAGGTATTCCCTGTGCTGAACGCAATGTTTGAGCAGATTTACGGGGAATCTCCTTATAAATCCCCTACGGATATGGGCGTAAACATGGTCGGGAACTGTATTTTTGACGATGAAGCGGTTTGTCAGGCGGCAAGAACGGAAATTGTCAGAAGATATTACAAGGCACTCTGCGACCACAGAAAGGGACTCTTGGCGGACGATGTGATTTATAAGCTGGAGCTTCTGATGAAGCAGGCGGGCACAAGCATTGCCGACAGAACCGTTGTGGCGGCGGCAAACAGGAGAGCGGAGGAAACAGGCGATCCTGCTGTGGCAATCGAGCTGCCGGACGGGACAATCGTGACGGGCAAAACAAGCGCACTTTTGGGGGCATCCTCCGCAATGCTTTTGAATGCACTGAAAAAGCTGGCAGGAATTGCAAAGGAAGTGAAGCTCATTGCACCTGAAATTATCGAACCGATTCAGAAGCTGAAGGTTGGACATCTGGGCAACAGAAATCCGCGCCTGCATACGGATGAGGTGCTGATTGCGCTGAGTATTTGTGCGGTGAATGAGCCAAAGGCGGCATTGGCGCTGAAGCAGCTGGAAAAGCTGAAATGCTGCGAGGTACATTCGACGGTAATCCTGTCCTCTGTGGATGAAAATGTATTCAAGAAGCTGGGCATCAACCTGACCTGTGAGGCAAGATACGAAACAAAGAAGCTCTTCCATAGAAATTAAATATAAGGTCGAAGGCAGGACTTTGACACCCTAAGTCGAAATCAGGATTTCGACTTGCTAAGACAGAGGAATAAACAGACGAGTTCCATCAGCTTAAAAGCCTCGAAACTCGCTGTTTTCCTCGTCGGAAATGAATTCCGACTGCGGATTCTATTTGGGAAACGGATTTGTTTCCCAAGCCCTTCCGCTGTCTCAAAACTACTTTGTCTACAGTCTGAAGCGTACTTCTTTACGAGGTACGCTTATTTTTTGTCCAAAAGCTGTAGGACGGCAAGAAGGATTAAAATGCCGCCGGACAGGAGCGACCAGAGGCTTTCCTTCGGAACAGGGGAGAGGATGAGCCTTGCGCCGCATTTTTCGCCCAACGCGAGGAAAAATGTCTGAAAGAGGGCAGAAAAGAGGGGCAGGAGCGTTACATTTATCCCTCCTGCGGCAGCACTCAGCCCGATGGCAAAGGAATCCACAGAAAGCAGAAGCCCAAGGAGAAGGGCTTCCTGCGGCTCGATGAGGGAGGAGGCGTTTTTATCGCAGAGGGAGGGGGAATGCAGGGGCGAAGTCTCCTTCCGCTTTCCTTGCCCCATGCCTTGCAGACAAAGCCACACACCGAAGAAAAGAAGGAGCATGGGAGAAAACCGCTCCGCCAGATGCGCGGGGAAGACTGCTGCAAGCCGCCGCCCTGCAAAAAGAAACAGCTCCATCATGAGAAAGGCTTCTATCGTGAGCAGAAGAAGGGCGGACGGGCGAAAACGGATGCTGCGCAGACCATAGGAAAGACCGATGCCCAGCGCATCCAGACTGAGGGAAAACGCCAGCAAGAGAGAAAAAAGCATGGATAACACCTCCTGCTAACCATCCTATGCGGATGGTCTTTTTTTGCGCTTGTCCGCATAGACTGGGAAAAAAGACAAGCAGAAAAACAAAAGACGGAGCGTGAGGATATGGAATGGTGGAGCATGACACCGACAGAGGTGCTGAAAAAATTGCGGACGGAGGAACGGACGGGATTAAGCGAAAACGAGGCAAAAAAGCGACTGGAAACGGACGGAAGGAACAGAACGGAACAGGGAGAGGGCAAAAAGGGCTTTTGGCGGCGGTTTCTGGCGCAGTTTAATGATTTTATGATACTGCTGCTGATTGGGGCGGCTGTGGCTTCGGTTGCGATTTCCTATTGGAACGGTGAGAAGGATTTTCTGGATGCGGCAATCATTCTGGCGATTGTGGCACTGAATGCGTTTCTGGGCGTTTTGCAGGAGAGCAGAGCGGAAAAGGCATTGGAGGCATTGAAGGCACTTTCTGCGCCAAAGGCAAGCGTGCTGAGAAATGGCGAGGAGAAGGAAATTCCTGCGGAGGAGGTAGTGCAGGGGGATATTCTTTTGCTTGCGGCAGGAGATTATATTTGCGCGGATGGGCGGATTCTGGAAAACCAAGGGCTGAAAACGGAGGAAAGCGCGATTACGGGGGAAGCGCTTGCGATTGAGAAGGAGGAGGACGTTCTGGCGGAGAAAACACTGCCGGGCGACCGCAAAAACATGGTGCTTGCAGGAAGCTACGTTCTCGCGGGGAGAGGCACGGTTGCGGTGACGGCAACGGGCATGGCGACCGAAATTGGACAGATTGCAGCCCTTTTGGCGGAGCAGGAGGAGCGCGAAACGCCCTTGCAGAAAAAGCTGGGAGAGACAGGAAAGCTGCTTGGCATGGGGGCGTTGATTATCTGCGGTATTATCTTCGGGATGGGGCTTTTGCGAAGGCAGCCGCCGTTTCCGATGTTTATGACCTCTGTGAGCCTTGCGGTGGCGGCAATTCCCGAAGGACTGCCTGCGATTGTGACGATTGTGCTTGCGATTGGGATGCAGCGGATGGCAAGGAAAAATACGATTATCCGCAGACTGCCGGCGGTGGAAACCTTGGGGAGCGCAGAGGTCATCTGCTCGGATAAGACGGGGACGCTGACGCAAAACCGCATGAAGGTGACACGGCTTGCGGCAATCGGGAAGGGCTTGGAGCAGGACGAGGAAAAGCGAAGGTTCATTCTGACGCTGTTTACGCTTTGCAATGATGTGAAGCGGCAGGGGACAAAAATCATTGGGGAGCCGACGGAAAAGGCACTTGCGGAGGCGGCAGAGGAAGGCGGGGTATCGCTCAAGGGGCTTTGGGAGGAAATGCCCAGAATCGGCGAGGTACCGTTTTCCTCGGAGCGAAAGCTGATGACAACGGTGCATCCCAGTGGGGGGAAATGGATTTCTGTGACGAAGGGGGCACCCGATATTCTTTTTGAGAAATGCGCATACTGCCTGGATGGCGGCAGACAGGCTGTATTTGATGGCAGAAGAAAAAGCGAGGCAAGGCTGAAAAACGGCGAGATGGCGGCAAATGCCCTGCGCGTGGTGGCGGTGGCGTTTCGGGAATGGGACGAGGAGCCGCTCTTTTTTACGGCGGAGGAGCTGGAAAGGGAACTGGTATTTGCAGGGATGGCAGGGATGATGGACCCACCGAGACCGGAGGCGCAGACAGCAGTGGAGATTTGCCAAAAGGCAGGGATTCGTCCTGTGATGATTACGGGAGATCATGCGCTGACAGCACAGGCGATTGCCGCAGAGCTTGGGATTTACCGTGCAGGGGATACCGTGCTGACGGGGCAGGAGCTGGAACAGATGTCGGATGAGGCACTGGAGCGGGCGGCAGAGGATTGTACGGTTTTTGCGCGCGTTTCGCCGGCACATAAGGTGCGGATTGTGAAGGCATTTCAGAAGGAGGGGCGCGTGGTTGCCATGACGGGGGACGGCGTGAATGATGCGCCTGCGCTCAAGGCGGCGGATATCGGCTGTGCGATGGGGAAAAACGGCACAGAGGTTGCCAAGGGTGCGGCAGATATGATTCTGATGGATGATAACTTTGCGACAATCGTGGAGGCGGTGCGCGAGGGACGCGGCATTTATGAAAACATCCGCAAGGCGGTGCATTTTCTGCTTTCGAGCAACATCGGCGAAATTATGACGATTTTCGTGGCGATGTGCTTTGGCTGGGCAACGCCGCTTTTGCCGATTCAGCTGTTATGGGTGAACCTTGTGACGGATTCCCTGCCTGCGATTGCATTGGGGGTTGACCCTGCGGACGCGGACAGCATGGAGCAGCCGCCGCGGAAGGGAAATTCCCTCTTTTCGGACGGCATGGTGAGCAGGATTGCCTTAGAGGGGGCGATGATTGGGATGCTGGCACTGCTTGCCTTTGGGATCGGGCATATTTATTTTGACGAGGAAAGGGCATATATTACAGGGCGGACGATGGCGTTTGCGGTGCTTTCGCTTTCACAGCTGATACACGCCTTTAATATGCGGTCGGAGCATTCGCTGTTTCGGATTTCGCCCTTGGGGAACCCGATGCTGCTGCTGGCGCTTTTTATCGGGTGTCTGATGCAGATTGGGGTGATTATGGTGCTGCCGCTGGCGGAGATTTTCAAGGTATGTCCGCTGAATGGGACGGAATGGCTGATTGTAGGGGCACTTGCACTGACTCCTTTGCCTGTGGTGGAACTGGAAAAGCTGTGCGACAGGCGGCGGAGAAAAAAATGAAAAAAATTGTTATCATTTTTACTTATCGCGCTTGCGTTGGCTCTTTGAATTCTGTATAATAGAAGAAACCAAAGAAAAGGGAGGTTCCCTCATGAAAGTTGATGTTTCTTTAGATTTATATCGCATTTTTTGTGCAGTTGTCCGCACGGGCAATATGTCTGCCGCGGCAAGAGAACTCTTTATTTCGCAGCCTGCGGTAAGCATGTCCATTCGCCAGCTGGAGGACCGCATGGGCAGTCCGCTTCTGGTGCGTACGGCGAAGGGGGTTTATCCCACCGCGGAGGGCAAGCTGTTATATACCTATCTGGAGCAGGCGTTGGGACTGATTCAAGCGGCGGAGGAAAAATATTATCAGATGGTACACATGGAGATGGGGGAGCTCAAGATTGGCGCGAGTGATACGGTCATTGCCAATTTCCTGCTGCCTTATCTGGAAAAGTATCATAAGCTGTATCCCGATATCAATATTAAGGTGACGAATAAGACAACCTACGAATCGCTCAGGCTGCTGAGAAACGGCAGTGTGGATGTCTGCTTTATCAATTTGCCGATTGCGGAGGATGAGGATTTAGAGGTAACGCCCTGCATTGAAATTCATGATGTTCTGGTGGGGGGCGAGCGGTATCGGATGCTTGCGGAGATGGGCATGGAGTTGAAGGATTTGCCGAAATATCCCCTGCTTTTATTGGAGGATTTGAGCAATTCGCGCCGCTATATTGACCGCTATGCAGAGGAAAACGGCGTAGTGCTGAACCCGATTCTGGAGCTGGGGAGCAGTGATTTACTGGTAAGCTTTGCGGAAATCAACCTTGGACTGACGTATGTGATCGAGGAGTTTACGCAGAGGGAGCTGCAGAACAAGCACCTGTTTGAGATTCCCGTGGAACCGCCCGTACCGAAGCGGAGCATTGGGATGGTGCGGCTGAAAAATGTGGCAATGCCGCATGCGTTAAAGGGATTTATCGACCTGATTGAGTTTCCGAAGGAAAAGAATTAAATGAAATTAAATCGAAATCGGGATTTCGGTGTGTTATTGATGAAAAAATTATCAATAGCAGTGTTGACAAAGTAAAAATAATGCATTAATATATGAACAGATATTCATATAAGAAAAGGAGCGAGCCATGAAGGAGACACCGATGCAGGAAGAATTTGATATGGAAAAGGAACTGCAGCAGGAGTTTATTCAGGAGCTGGCAGAATTTTTCAAGATTTTCGGGGATGCGACCCGTATCCGCATTTTGCAGACCCTGCTGGAGGGGGAGCGAAATGTGGGGGATTTGGCAGACGTACTGGAAATGAGCCAATCCGCTGTGTCGCATCAGCTGCGCGTACTGCGGCAGAATGATCTTGTAAAATACCGCAAGGAGGGCAAAACCGTGTTCTATTCTCTGGACGATGAGCATATTCGGATGGTTCTGGAGCAGGGCATGACGCATCTGCGGCATAAGCGTGGATATCACGAATAAAAAAGGAATAGGCTGTAATGATATAGGTGTAAGGATATCTGAAAATTACAGCCTAAATTTTCAAATGTTATATGAACAGTTATTCAAACGAACAAATGAAAAAGCAAACAGCGAAAAAAGAGGTGTGACTATGGCTGAAATGAAGGTAGCATTAAAAGGGTTGACCTGCGCGAACTGTGCGGGAAAGATTGAGGATACGCTTTCTAAGCTTTCTGAAACGCAGGAGGTTTCCATCAATCTGCTGCGGCAGGAAATGACAGTAAAGCTTGCGCCAAATGCTTCGGCAGAGGAAATGCAGGAAACGGTGGAACGGGTGGTGCATAAATTTGAGCCGGAGGTAGAGGTTGCCTTTTTGCAGGGGCAGAAGGCAGAGCATCATCATGCGCATCATGAGCATTGCGGCTGCGGCTGTGAGGAGGATGACGATGATGACGATTGCTGTGCCTGTGGCTGTGGCTGTGGACATGACCATGCGCATGGGGATGAGAATGTGTTCGGCAGAAAATTTTTTCTGCGCTTTGGCATAGGTCTGGCTGTTTTCCTTGCGGCTGTTTTCCTGCATGAGGGAACGATCCGCACGATTCTTTATATCTGCGCATATTTGATTTTCGGGTATGATGTTCTGCTGCGTGCGGTGAAGCATATCGGACAGGGGAAGGTTTTCGATGAAAACTTCCTGATGTCTTTCTCTACGATTGGCGCGCTTTACCTTGGGGAAATGGCAGAGGCTGTTTTCGTTATGCTGTTCTATCAGGTGGGCGAGGCATTCCAGGAATATGCGGTGGCACGTTCCAGAAAATCCATCACGGCACTGCTGGATATCCGTCCCGATTTTGCACATTTAATCGTGGATGGCGAGGAAAGGAAGGTAGACCCTTCTCTGGTGCAGGTGGGGGATATGATTCTGGTAAAGGCAGGGGAAAGAATCCCTCTGGACGGGGTAATCACGGAAGGACATGCGATGCTGGATACTGCGGCACTGACAGGCGAATCCCTGCCTCGTTCTGTAGGCGCAGGAGATCAGGTGCTCAGCGGCTGCATCAATATGGACGGCAGTCTGAAGGTTCGCGTAGAAAAGGGCTTTGGCGAATCTACGGTGATGAAGATTCTGGAAATGGTGGAAAACGCATCTGCAAAGAAATCCAAGACGGAGAAATTCATCACACGCTTTGCAAGAGTTTATACACCCATTGTGGTTCTGCTGGCGGTTCTGGTTGCGGTTCTGCCGCCGTTGGCAGGGCTTGGGAAATTCTCCCTGTGGTTCGGCAGAGCATTGGTATTCTTAGTTGTTTCCTGTCCCTGTGCATTGGTATTGTCTGTGCCGCTGACGTATTTCGCAGGCATCGGTGCGGCATCCAAGTGCGGGATTCTGGTAAAGGGCGGCGGCGATTTGGATACGCTGAGCCGACTGAAAACGGTTGTTTTTGATAAAACAGGGACGCTGACAAAGGGCAGATTCTCTGTAACGGAGGTGAAGGGCGATGTGCTGAAGCCGGCGGCAATCGGGGAAGCAATGAGCAATCACCCCATTGCACAGGCAATCGTACAGGCATACAAAGGCGAGCTTCCTGCGGCACAGGGCTATCAGGAGCTGGGCGGCTACGGGATTTCCTACGAGCTGGACGGCGAAACGGTTCTCTTGGGGAACAGCCGTCTGATGGAGCATGAAAAAATTGCGTATGAAAAGGCAAACAGCATCGGTACGGTGGTTTATGTTGCAAAGGGCGGCAAATTCTTAGGGTACATTCTGGTTGCGGATACGCTGAAGGAAAACATTGCCGATTCTCTTGCGGCGTTGCGCAAGCAGGGGATTCGGAAGATGGTTATGCTGACGGGCGACAGAAGGGAAACGGCGGCGGCTGTGGCAGAGGAGCTGCGGCTGGATGAATTCCACAGCGAGCTGCTGCCCGAAAACAAAGTGGAATGGATGGAAAAGCAGAAGGGCGCAGAAGGCGACAAGACGGCGTTTGTGGGGGATGGCATCAACGATGCACCTGTATTGGCGGCGGCTGATTTGGGGATTGCCATGGGGGCGATTGGCTCCGATGCGGCAATTGAGGCGGCGGATGTTGTGCTGATGGATGATGATATCGGTAAGCTAGCAGTCGGCATGAAGGTTGCAAGAAGCACAAGAAGGATTGTAAACCAGAACGTGACCTTTGCACTGGGCTTTAAGATTCTGGTGCTGCTGCTTTCCATTCCCGGCATTGCGACGATGTGGATGGCGGTATTTGCGGATGTCGGCGTTTGCGTACTGGCAATTCTGAATGCAATGCGGAAAAAGGATTAAGCCGAAGCTGAGAGGGTTCGACAGGAAAAAACAGGGTATCTCAAGATTGAGATACCCTGTTTTTATTGCTCTTTTGGGATGATTTTTTTTACGTTTTTCTCGAATTTTGCTCTGGGCAGCATGACCATGTGTCCGCAGCCGCAGCATTTGATGCGAAAATCAATGCCGGTTCTGAGGATTTCCCACTGGGCAGAGCCGCAGGGGTGACTTTTTTTCATCTGCACAATATCTCCGACAGAAAAATCCATACGTTACGCCTCCTTCATCAAATGGACAACCTGCTGAGGGAAGGGGATTTCGATACCTTCTGCATCAAAGCGGTTTTTGATGCGGCGGCGCAGCTCCGCCTCCACAGCATAATTCATTTTTATCTCGCATTTTGCAACAATTTTAATGGTAACGGCGGAATCATCCAGACCGATGACACCTGCAACGGTGGGGGGTTCCAGTACAGCCTCCATATCTGCGGTTTTCTGCATCTCATCCTGCAGAACGGCAATGGCGCGGTCGATGCTTTCGCCATAGGCAATGCCGACGGTGACAACGGCGTTGATAAATTCACGGCAGTTATTGGTGACCGTACCGATAGAGCCATTCGGGATGATATGCACAGCGCCGCCGAAATCGCGCAGCTTTGTGGAACGCAGGGTGACGCTTTCGACCGTACCCGTAATGCCCTGAATGGTGACGATATCCCCGACGGCGTAATGGTCCTCAAAGAGGATGAAGAAGCCCTCCATCATATCCCCTGCGATGCTCTGCGCGCCCAAGCCGATGGCAACCGAGCCTGCGGAGGCAATGACAACGAGGGATTCTGAGGAAACACCCAGCTGCTTTAAAATAGACATCAGCCCGATGAAATAAATCACATATTTTAGGATGCTGCCTGTGACGGTGCTGAGAGTTTTTGCTTTTCTTTCGGACATGGAAAGCTTTTCGCGCTGTACCTGTGTCCGCAGGAATTTATTGACCAGCTTACTGGAAATGCGAATCATGAGCCAGCAAAGAAAGAGCGTGAACAGAATTTCCAGAAGCTTGATGCCCAAATTGACGGCACCATTGATGGCTGTGGATTTGGCAAGGAAGCCAAGCCCTAAATCCTTCGCAAGCTCCGTGCTGTTTAAATCAGAGGAAAGAGACGAGGTTAGATCATTGATAACATCCATGCTTCTTACCTCCTTGCCTGTTGATATTCTGCCGCCGCCTTCAAGAAGGCAGAGAACAGCAGCCCCATTTCCTCTGTTTTCATTGCCTCGGGATGCCACTGCACGCCGACGGCGAAGCGGTTATCCTTATGCTCAATGGCTTCAATCAGACCATCCGCACTGCGGGCAGAGACAATAAAGCCCTCCCCAAGCGTGGAGCAGGACTGATGATGCAGGGAATTGACAACGGTGCGTTTATTTTCCCAGAGGTCGGTTAAAAGGGTGTTGTCCTCGACAAAAATGCTGTGTGTGCCATAGGAACGGGGTGCCTGCTGGATATGCTTGAGGGTTGTGCCTGCCTGTACGCCGATATCCTGATAGATGCCGCCGCCCTTGACGATATTCATGACCTGCATGCCGCGGCAGATGCCGAGCATGGGCAAATCCTTTTCCAGTGCAGCCTCGCAGATGCGCATTTCACAGGCATCACGGAGGGGGTTAATCTCGCCGCTCTGGCAAAGGGGCTCTTCTCCGAACAGGAGCGGATCGATATCACCGCCGCCGGTCAGCAGAAGTCCGTCCAGAAAGGGGGGCAATGCCTGATGGGGCAGGAGCACGATGGGACAGCCGCCTGCCTTTTCGATGGCAAGGACATAATCCTCACTGAGGGTATATTCCTTTTTTTCGTAAGAATAATTCGGCGCAATGCCGATAATCGGTTTTGTGTTCATTGGTTACACCTCTTACTTTCTTTTTCTCTCCTCAGTATACAGAAGATGCTCTTTTTTTGCAACGGAAGGATGGTAAAATCGGCTTCGACTTGCAGAGTGTATACAGTTTGTGGTATAATTCGTATGCGAGATAAAAACCAAACGGCTGAAGTATGCGGACAGATATCCGCGAGACAACAGAAACGGAGATGACAACGAAATGAAAACCATTGGCATCATTGGTGCAATGTCGGAGGAAATCACATATTTAAAAGAGAAAATCGAGATTGTGACGACAAAAAATATCATCGGGCTGGATTTCCATGTGGGGAAATATTGCGGCAACAGCATTGTGCTGGTCATCAGCGGCATCGGCAAGGTGAATGCGGCTGTCTGCACACAGGTGCTGATTGACCATTTCGGTGTGGATTATATCATCAATACGGGCTGTGCGGGGGCAATTCACCCCGAACTGGGCATTGGGGATATCCTCATTTCCACGGATGCGGTACAGCATGACATGGATGTTTCTGCGCTGGGCGACCCTATTGGGACTATTCCCCGTTTGGCGGAAAGCTATTTCAAGGCGGATGAGATGCTGGTGAAGCTGGCGCAGGAGGCTGCGGCGGAAACGGCGGAAAACTATCATGTGATTCTCGGCAGAGTTGCCAGTGGGGATAAATTCATCGGCACAAAGGAAGGCAAGGAGCATATCAAAAGGTATGTGCAGGGGGATTGTGCGGAAATGGAGGGTGCGGCGATTGCCCATGCCTGCTGGCTGAACCGAATTCCCTTTGTTATCATTCGTGCCATCAGCGACAGCGCGGATGAACAGGCGAATATGTCCTATGAGCAGTTTGTGCTTCTGGCGGCAAAGCGCAGCAGTGAGCTGGTGGAAAAAATACTGGAAAAGCTGGCGTAAAACTGCCTAAAAAAGAGGCGGAAAATTTGGCTTTCCATGGAAGGTATTGCTCTTGTAAAGGGGATTTTCTTCCTGTATAATGCAATCAGAATCAAAAACAATTTGTACGCAAAATATTGATGCGGAAATGATGAAAGTAGGAAAAAAGGAGGCCTTTCAAATGACGGCAAAAACGCATGGGTACATTACAAAAGAGATTGAACTGGAGCAGATTTATCAGTTTATTTTGAAATTTTTTGACCCCGAGGCAAAGGTAAACCGTTACGAGAATCGTTTTGGTGAAAGCAATGAAATGGCTGTATATTTTACCTATAAGGGAGAGGAAAGACGTTTGTTTACAATGGTTTACAAGAGCCGTAAATTCTCCAAAAACGGCGAGAAGAACAGACTGGTTTTCCTGGATTTGGATTATTGGGGGCACAGCGTGGAAATTATGCGTTCCATTCTGTCCTATTTCAGCGGCTGGTTGGATGAAAACGACTGCGATAAGGAGGAAGCATACTTTATCGAGGAGCAGCCGGACGGCGTGACACCCAATATCATTAAGATTACAAGAAAAGAGCTGAACAGAAGACTGGGCGGCATGGTTGTAATCATTGAGGATGACGAAGAAGAAAAATAAGCGGAAAAATAAGAGAGCCGTATTACCTATAGGGGATGCGGCTTTTTTGTTGCTTGTCGAAAAAAGAAAAATGTGGTATGGTATAAGCGAGGATTATCGCTCGGCGGTTCAGTCACTTCCTGTAAAGGGGGTGATGTTTATGGTTACATACGCTGAATTGTTTCAATATAGCTTAGTAATCATTGGAATTATCACCTTATGCTTTTTGCATAAGAAATGATAAGAAAAAGACCGCCTAACAGAAGTTAGACGGTCAACCACATTATTACGGACTGACCGCCCTTCCACAAGCGGTAATCCTTTTTCATAGCTCTTATCGCCCTGCGTGAAACAGGAAATAAATAAAAAGTGACAGCCTAACAGAAGTTAGACGGTCATTCACAACTATTACGGACTGACCGCCCTTCCACAAGCGGTAATCCTTTCTTACTGCTATGATAGCATAAAGGAAGGGAAAAATCAATCGGAATCGGGCGTTCTTTTGCAGAGTTTTTGCGATTTTTGCGAAAAAACGGTTTTAACGGGGCGGGCTTCTTGCCAGAGCCCTTGTTTTTATGCTATACTAAAAGATAATTTAAATGCAGAAGGGGCGGTGGAGGATATGCCGGAGGAAAAGGATATACGAACCATGATTGACGAGGATATTGACCGCGTGGAACGTGTTTGGGAGGCATCCTCCTATGACAGCGATGCCTTGGAGGAGCTGTTCCGCCTGCTTCTGGAGCATTATGCCGAAAGAATCGAAGGCTTCACGAAAAGGCTAAAGGTCATTCAGCCGTATGAGGATATCGCGGATATGGCGGAGAATTATCGGGAGAACGTGCAGACATTACTGGAGCGGATGAAGCTGTTTCGGGAAAATGGATACAGCAACGAAGGCTTAATCGAATATTCCATTGCCAAGGAGCGAGAGGAGCTGAATTTTAATGCGGATTTTACAACGGTGCGGCTGGAAATCGGCATGATGCAGGGGCTTTCCCTTGCGGAGCGGGAGGATATCATGGTGCATCTGGATGCCATGGAGACCATCTGCGCGCAGGTTACGCCCAAAAAGGAACGCTGGGAAATGCTCAGAGAGCATCTAGTCTGGCTTTCCGGAAAGGATGTAACGGTAGCAATGAAGATATTACCGTTGTTTTTCAGAATAAATTGATGAATAATAGAGAGCGGCAGAGCAAAAGGAAATTTTTCTGCCGCGAAGGAGCGTTTTAATATGAAGAAAGCAGCAAGTTTTGCATTGGGCTGCAAGGTAAATCAGTATGAAAGCGAAGCCATTGCGGAGTTGTTCGCAGAAAAGGGCTATGAAATTGTGGGGATTGATGAAGAAGCGGATGTGTATGTCATCAATACCTGTACGGTAACGAATTTTGGGGACAAGAAATCCCGTCAGCTGATTCGTAAGGTAAAGCGGCAGAATGAAAATGCCATTGTGGCGGTTGTCGGCTGCTATGCGCAGACTGCGCCCAAAGAGCTGATGGAGATTGCAGGCGTGAACCTGGTCATCGGAACGAAGGACAGAGCGCAGATTGTGGAAATGGTGGAGCAGTATGACAGGGCAAACGGCGTGGAAAACCACGTTTCCGATATTATGAAGGAGCGGGTATTTGAGCCGCTTTCCATTCAAAAGCTGGCAAACAGAACAAGAGCCTATCTGAAAATTCAGGATGGGTGTAGCCAGTATTGCTCCTACTGCATCATTCCCTATGCGAGAGGCCCGATCCGCAGCAGAGAGCCGCAGGAGGTTGTGGCTGAGGTAAAGCGTCTGGCGGAGAACGGCTTTAAAGAGGTTGTGCTGACGGGTATCCATGTGGCAAGCTACGGCAAGGACAGAAGGGATACCTCTCTGCTGGATATTCTCAAGCAGGTGCATGAGGTGGAAGGAATTGAGCGGATTCGCTTCAGCTCCATTGAGCCGAATGTGGTGACGGAGGAATTTGCACAGACCATGGCGGCACTGCCAAAGGTCTGCGACCATTTCCATCTTTCCCTGCAGAGTGGCTGCGATAAAACCCTAAAGGAAATGAACCGCAAATATGATACGGAGAAATATCGGCAGGCGGCAGCAACGCTCAGGAAATATCTGCCGAAGGTTGCGCTGACAACGGATATCATTGTCGGCTTCCCCGGAGAAACCGAGGAGGATTTCAGGGAAAGCTATGCCTTTGCGGAGGAAATCGGCTTTGCGAAGATTCATGTATTCCCTTATTCGCCCAAGCGCGGCACACCTGCGGCGGCAAGGAAGGATCAGCTGCTGAATGCGGTGAAATCCGAGAGAAGCCATACGCTCATTCAGCTGAGCGACAGGATGGCGGCAGACTTTCTGGCGGATGCCGTTGGGACGGATGCGGAGGTGCTGTATGAAAGAGCCGTCGGAGAGGGCATCTATGAAGGGCATACCACGAACTACATGAAGGTGCATGGCAGAAGTGAAGCCGACCTGACAAACCGCATTGCGAAAACCCACATCACAAGGGCGGAGGGCGAAATGCTTTTCGGGGATGTTGAGGCATAAGAAAAGGAATTTGTAATAATTATGTAAAGAGAATATGGTTGCAATCGAATTACATTTCGGGTATCATAAAGATAACTGATTTTACAGATAACAGGAAATTTTCCTGTGAATATATTTGGGATATAAGGGGGGCGGCAATGCCGCAGAATGGAGAGTGAAAAATATGGCAAATTTACATGAAACACAATATTTCGGCAGATTGGAAAAAGAACCCGAAAACGAAGCAAAGCGAATCCTGATGGCAGTGAGCAATGCCTTGCGGGAAAAGGGCTATAATCCTGTCAACCAGATTGTAGGCTATATCCTTTCCGGTGACCCGACTTATATCACAAGCTATCAGAATGCCCGTGTGCTGATTCGCAAGCTGGAACGGGATGAGCTTCTGGAGGAGCTGGTAAAGGATTATTTAGACCGTAACGAGTAATCGTCGGGAAAAGAAAGAGGAACCGAATTGCGTATTTTAGGTTTGGATTTTGGTGACAAAACCATTGGTGTGGCGGTCAGCGATCCCTTCGGCTGGACGGCACAGGGCGTGGAGATTATCCGAAGGGAAAATCCCATGGAATTTAAGAAATGTATGCGTAGACTGGCAGAACTGGTGGAACAATACCAGACAGAGACAATCGTTTTGGGCTATCCGAAAAATCTGGACGGCTCCGAAGGGGACAGATGTGTCAAAACAAAGGATTTCTGCGAACGCGTGAAAAGAAGATTTCCCAAGGCAGAGGTTCTGCTCTGGGACGAAAGATTCAGCACCATTGCGGCGGAGCGTTCTCTGCGCGAGGTGGGGCTGAACCATAATCAGAGAAAAAGCGTCATTGACAAGATGGCGGCGGTGCATATTTTGCAGGGCTATCTTGACAGCAAGGCGAAAGGATAAGAATAGAGGAGAATTTTATGGCGGATATTTATGACGAAATCAATGATCTGGAATTTGAAGTGGTTACTATGACAGATGAAAATGGTGATGCAGTGGAGTTTTCCATCATTGATAATGTTGCCTGTGGCGGCGAACGCTACCTTCTGGTAGTGGAAACAGAATTGATGGATGATGATGAAACAGATGCCATCATTCTGAAGGAGGTTTCCATCAATACGGATGATGTGACGTATGAATTGGTGGAGGATGACGCGGAATTTGATCGCGTGGCAGATTTGTTTGCCCAGAAGGCAGAGGATTATACCGTAGAAACGGATGACTGATTAACGAATGTATTAGGGTGATTTTTTGCGGTCTGCAAAGGTCCCTTTTTATACAAAAATGAGCGGAAAAAGAAACAGCAGAATACGGAAGGAAAAACAGCAGCACTCATCGGATTGGAAAAACGGAGCGGAAATGTTTTTGTAATCGTTGAGTATCGACTGCTCTTTTTCTGTTTGCCCTTTTTTGGAAAAGGGACGCTGATTCTGCCGTTTAAAGAGAACTTTTTTACGCCATACTATAAAGAAAATGACAGAGAAAACAAAAAAGGAGGTGTGTTTTTTGGCAGAGAAAAAATCCGCGAAGGAGACAAACGGAAAGGATTCCACGAAGGAAACCAAAACGAGAACAGCAAAGACAAAGGCGGACAGCAGGGCAAAGACAGAGCCGAAGGCGAAAAAGGAGCCGACTGCGAAGATGACGGCGAAACCGGCGGCAAAGCCGAAGCAGCGCACAAAGAGCCGCGCAAAGGCAAAGCCCAAGATGAACCTGAAGGTGATCGCGCTGGGCGGTCTGGATGAAATCGGTAAAAATATGACGGTTCTGGAATATGGCGATGATATTATCATTATCGACTGCGGTCTGGCATTCCCTGAGGATGATATGCTGGGGATCGATCTGGTTATCCCTGACGTGACTTATTTGACAAAAAACATTGACAAAATCAAAGGGATTGTATTAACGCACGGACACGAGGATCATATCGGCGCATTGCCCTATATTCTCAAGCAGATTAACGTACCCGTATTCGGGACACTGCTGACACTGGGGCTTCTGGAAAATAAGCTGAGAGAGCATAAAATGCTGGATTCCACAACAAGACATACGGTTGTACCCGGCGAAAAGGTAAAGCTGGGACAGATGGTTGTGGAATTTATCCATACGAACCACTCTATCGCAGACGCGGTCGCACTGGCAATCCATACACCTGTGGGCGTTGTGGTGCATACGGGCGACTTTAAGGTGGACTATACGCCCATTGACGGTGATGTGATTGATCTACAGCGGTTTGCTGCACTGGGCAAGGAGGGCGTTCTCCTGCTGATGAGCGACAGCACCAATGCAGAGAGAAGGGGCTTCACGATGTCCGAAAAGAACGTGGGGAAGGTGTTCGAGAAGATTTTTGAGGAAACACCGAAGAACCGTATCATGGTTGCGACCTTCTCCTCAAACATCCATCGTATTCAGCAGGTTATCAATGCGGCATATATGTACGGCAGAAAGGTTGCCATTATCGGTCGCAGTATGGTCAATGCGGTGAAAACGGCATCCGAGCTGGATTATCTCTGGATTCCGCCCAGAACGCTGATTGATATTAATGAAACAAGAAATTATCGGGACGATCAGCTGGTTATCATTACGACAGGCAGCCAGGGGGAGACAATGTCTGCCCTGTCCCGTATCGCATCCGGCGAGCATAAGCAGATTAACGTAAAGCCTGATGATAAAATTATCATCAGTGCATCTGCCATTCCGGGGAATGAAAAAAGCATTTCCCGTGTGGTGAATGAGCTGCTGAAAAAGGGCGCAAACGTGGTTTATGGAGATATTGAGGATATCCACGTTTCCGGTCACGCCCGTCAGGAGGAGCTGAAGCTGATGCTGGCGCTGACAAAGCCGAAGTTCTTCATGCCTGTGCATGGGGAATTCATGCACCTTTCCTGTCACAAGAATTTGGCGATTTCCATGGGGATGGATAAAAATGACATCTTCGTGATGAAGCTGGGTGAGGTGCTGGAGGTCAACAAAAATGAGGCGAAGGTCACCGGAACTGTGCCTGTGGGACAGATTATGGTAGACGGCTTGGGCGTTGGCGATGTCGGCAATATCGTTCTGCGTGACAGAAAGCATTTGTCACAGGATGGCCTGATGGTGGTTGTGGTTTCCATGGACCGAGAAATGGGGACGATTGTTTCCGGCCCCGATATTATTTCCAGAGGGTTTGTATATGTCCGCGAGGCGGAAAATCTGATGGATGAGGCGCGCGCCTGTGTGTTGGATGCGCTGCTGAAGTGCGAGGAAAAGAATGTTACAAGCTGGAATTATATCAAGGGTGTCATTAAGGATACGCTGAAAAATTATATCTGGCAGAAAACAAAGAGAAGTCCGATGATTCTGCCGATTATTATGGAAGTATAAAAGAAAAAGAGCCGATTTCATGTGCACAGTGAAATCAGGCTCTTTTTTTGCTTGCAACGGAAGCCTAGCGGGATTCCTCGCCGAAGCGTCCTCCATTATCTAGAAATCATTCCGTTGACTCTGCCTGCAGAATAGCGTATTTCCGAGATGCCGCAAATACTTCGGCTATGCCCGAAGGGCAGGAAGGCATATTCTGCGTCAATCCTTATTCCCAATCCTATTTCCGCAAGGTTTCCCTTGGCACCGGGGTACAATTCCCCGAGCCGTTCCGCCAAGCGGTATCCGTTCAAGAAGGACGATTAAGTGCCGATATGCAAAGCCCACCGGCCTACGCCCGAAACGCTGCTTAAGTTTATCCTTCTTCATTCTACTATACCGCAGCAGGCAGAGAAAAGCAATACGGCTGATGGAAAAAGAAGAAAAAATCAAGAAAGATTCTATCTTGATTTTTTGCGGCATTTCGGATAGAGTGAAGAGAAAGAATGTTGAAGGATGGGAAAAAGGAGCAGTTATGGATATCAAAAATCTGGTTACTTTCATACATGTAGCGGAGCTGCGCAGCTTCACGAAGGCGGGGGATAAGCTGGGCTATTCTCAATCAACGGTTTCCTTTCAGATTCGTCAGCTGGAAAACGAATTGGGTGTGCCCTTATTCGAGAGAATCAACCGCACCGTTACGCTGACGGAGCATGGGGTTCGTCTGCTGCGCTCTGCTTACAAAATCAATGAGCTTTTGGAAAGCTTTCAGGAGGAAACGAAAGCGGAAACGAAGGTGCATGGGCGTGTGCGTCTGGCGATTGCGGATTCCCTGAGCAGTGAGGTGATTCGGCGCATTTTCCCGGAGCTGCATCGCAAATATCCCGACATTACGCTGGAGTGCATTTCCGCAGGCACGCAGGAGATGTTCCGCCTTTTAAACCAGAATGAAGCGGATATTGTGTATACGCTGGATAACCATATTTACGATACGAATTATGTGATACAGCAGGAGAGCCGCATCGGGGTGCATTTTGTCTGTGCGGCAGGCAATGCCTTGGCGGCAAGGGATGCCATTTCGCTTGTGGAATTGGTGAAGCAGCCGTTTCTGCTGACGGAAAAGGGCATGAGCTACCGCCGGATGCTGGATGAGAAGCTTGCGGCACATTCCTTGGAGATTCAGCCTGTTTTTGTCAGCGGGAATGCAGGGCTGATTGCATCTCTGGTGGAGCAGAATGCAGGGCTTGCGCTTCTGCCTGATTACATCACGAAGCCGTATATCGAAAAGGGGGCACTGTGCTATCTGCATGTGCCTGAAATGGAAATTGAAATCTGGACGCAACTGCTGCACCATCGGGAAAAATGGGTTTCCGAGCCGATGCGGATTGTGATTGACCATCTGCGGCGGTGTATGCTGTGATGCGGTATCCATTTCGATACTTATATGGTATACTGTAAGCAGTTTTCAAAGCAAACGGAGGGATAATAATGAGATATCAGAAGCTTGGCAATACGGATATTGATGTTTCCGTGATTGCATTAGGCACATGGGGACTTGGCGGCGGCAGTGTCTGGACGGACAGAGATTCTACGGTAGAGGATACCAGAAATCTGCTGGACATCTGTCGGGAATATGGCGTAAATTATATTGATACCGCGCCGGTTTACGGCACAGGTGCAAGCGAGGAGCTGCTCGGCAGGGCATTGAAGGGCAGAAGACAGGACTTTATCCTGCAAAGCAAATGCTCCTTGAACTGGAGAAATGAGGGCGGTAATTTCCATTATGAACGCGATGGGTACACCGTCAACAATGACACCCGTGCGGCGGCAGTGAAAAAGGACGTGGAGGATTCTCTGCGCAGGATGCAGACGGATTATCTGGATTCCGTGATTGTGCATTATGTCTGCGGCAGCTTTCCTGTAGAGGAAACGGTCGGCGCGTTGGAGGATCTGGTCAGAGAAGGGAAAATCCGTACCTATGGGCTTTCCAACAGCCAGCCTGCGGATTTGGCGGCATATCGGAGGGTCGGCGGCAAGGTATCCGTTGTGCAGGAATTTTTCAGTATTCTTTCGCCCTTCCATGGCAGAGAATATTTTGAGATGTGCAGAAAAAACAATACTGTATTCCAGACCTACGGTGTATTGGAGGAGGGCTTTCTGACCTCTCCCGCGTTTCTGGATAAGGAATTTGCGAAAACGGACATCCGTTCCAGACTGCCATGGGTGGCACCCGAAAAGAAAGAAGGACTGCGCCGCGCATTTGCACTTTGGGCACCGATGTGCGAGGAATATCATTGCAGCTATGCGGCATTGGTGGAGGCTTGGGCGCTGTCTCAGTATGACAGAATGAGCCTTCTGGTTGGCATGCGCCGTGCATCGAGCGTAGAGGATACTGCGAAGTGTCTGGATATCAGGCTGAAGGCGGAGGATATCAAGCGCATGGAGGAGGCTGTAAAGGCAATTCAGGTTGCGGTTCTGGACAAATAGGTTTTGAAAAAGCATAACCACCGGTTTACCGGTGGTTATATTGATTTTTCGGCAGAAATTTTATTCTTGCAATTTTCTACAAAAATGCTATGATATAAAAAATATACGAAAGAAAAATCGAAGGAGGCGCATGCGATGGATTTGAAATATTTGACGAAGGAAGGTTCATGGGAGAAAAATCCCCCTGATTTACAGGCGGAGGTTTTGCAGGGAAAGCGTGGCAGGCTTCTGGTGACAATTTACCGCGCAGGCGGCGCAGGGCTGCATCCGACGGTTTTGCTGAGTCATGGCTTCCCCGGTATTGAAAAGAATTTTGACTTAGCGCAGGCGCTGCGGCGCATCGGCTTTCATGTGGTGCTGTATCATTACAGCGGCAGCTGGGGCAGTGATGGGGCGTATGCCTATGCGCATAATCTGGAGGATGCAGACACCCTTCTGGAATTTATCGAAACGAATACGACCTACGGCTTTGATCGGGAGCGGCTGTTTGTGGCAGGGCATAGTGTAGGCGGCTTTGTGACGGCACAGCTTCTGGCGGCGCATCCGGAGCTGAAGGCAGCGGTTCTGCTTGCTCCCTGCGATTTAGGCGGCGCGATGGGCTTTGCGGATGACACGGAGCCGAAGCGGCTGTTGCTGGATATTTTTGAGGGCGGCCCGATTTGGCTGAACGGAACCTCTCCTGCGGCATTATATGAGGAGGTTTTCGCCAATCAGGCAAGCTATCGCATTGGGGCATTGCTGGAACGCTTTGGGAAACGTCCGGTTTATTGCTTAGGTGCGGTGCAGGATGAGTGCTGTCCGCCTGCGGCGCATTGCCTGCCTTGGGTAGAGGAGCTGAAGAAAATGGGTGGAACTGTGGTTTATGAAGCATTGGACACCGACCATTCCTTCAGCGACACCAGATTGCAGATGATTGAGAAAACGGCAAAATTTCTGGCAGAACAGGCGCAGAAAGCAGAATAATGTTTATAAAATAAATCCCCTCCATACACAGTGTACGGAGGGGTTCGTTGTTTCATAAGCAAATTTTAGTGTGTGATAATTTCTACGCCGTCCTCGGTTACGGCAACGGTATATTCCCACTGGGCGGAAAGAGAACCGTCCTCGGTATAAACCGTCCATTCGTTTTCTTCATCTACGAAGAAATCCTCTTTGCCTTCGTTTACCATGGGTTCAATCGTAAAGACCATGCCGGGCACAAGAAGCATCCCTGTTCCTCTCTTGCCGATATGGCAAACGTAAGGGTCCTCATGGAAATCATTGCCGACCCCATGACCGCCGATATCACGCAGAACAGTATAGCCATGCTGATGGACATACTCGCTGATCACTGCGCCGATATCGCCCAGTCTGCCCCAAGGCTTTACTTCCTTCAGGGCTAAATCAACAGATTCCTTTGTCACCTCAACCAGCTTTCTCGCTTCGTCGCAGACATTGCCAATCAGGAACATACGGGAAGCATCGGCATAATAGCCATCCAGAATGGTGGTAACGTCAACATTGATGATATCGCCATCCTGCAGGATTTGATTGGGATCGGGGATACCATGACAAATGGCATCGTTCACAGAGGTGCAGACGCTCTTGGGGAAGCCCTGATAGCCCAGAGGCGCAGGGATACCGCCATGCTCTACGGTGTAGTTATGCACCAGTGTATTGATATCGTCTGTGGACATGCCTGCCTTGATATTTTCCGCAACCATATCCAGAATTGCCGTATTCAGCTTGCCTGCCTTGCGGATGCCTTCCAGCTGCTCGGGGGTTTTAATCAGCTTATGACTGGGAACGGGAATATGTTTTAATTGATACGCCGCCAGCTTATCATCAAAAGCCGCATGGCAGGATTTGTATTTTTTGCCGCTGCCGCACCAGCAGGGGTCATTTCTACCGATTTTCATAGTATTTCTCCTTTTTTCTGTATAGACTACTTACCAAAACAATGGTAGCACAAAAAAGAAGATGGTACAATAGAAGAAAATGAGAAAAAACGATTGACAAATAGAAAAAACAGGTGTATCCTCTTAAATCATAGTTAATCGATATGAAATAGGGAGTGATGTTATGCTTTTAAAAAGTACAATTTTTGGCTGTTGTTGCTGTCAGGCTTGCAAATTTATGTTACACTAATGAAATGCGGAAAACAGATTTTTTGAACGGAGGATAACAACTATGGCTAAGATTTATAAAAGTGTAGAAGAACTGATTGGCAACACACCCTTACTGGAGCTGACAAAAATTGAAAAGGGAACGGGCGCAACTCTGCTGGCAAAGGTAGAAGCGCTGAACCCCGGCGGCAGTGCGAAGGATCGTATCGCAAAGCGCATGGTGGAGGATGCGGAAAAGGCAGGCATCCTGAAGGAGGGCGCAACCATCATTGAGCCCACAAGCGGCAACACAGGCATTGGTCTGGCACTGATGGCGGCGGCAAGAGGCTATCGTGCAATCATCGTTATGCCTGACAGCATGAGCATGGAACGCAGACTGCTGATGACAGCCTTTGGTGCGGAGCTGGTGCTGACAGAGGGCAAGCAGGGCATGAAGGGTGCAGTGGAAAAGGCGGAGGAGCTGGCAAAGGAAATCCCCAATTCCTTCATTGCAGGGCAGTTTGTGAACCCCTCCAATCCGGCGGCGCATTATGAAACCACAGGCCCTGAAATTTGGGCAGATACCGATGGCAAGGTAGATATTTTTGTTGCAGGCATCGGTACAGGCGGCACAATCACAGGCGTAGGCAAATATCTGAAGGAAAAGAACCCTGCGGTGCAGATTGTCGCAGTAGAGCCGGCAGCCTCCCCCCTGCTGTCCAAGGGTGTTGCAGGCCCTCACGGTATTCAGGGGATTGGCGCAAACTTTGTACCCGATGTTCTGAATACAGATATTTATGATGAAATTGTTACTGTAACGAATGAAGATGCGTATGCGGCAGGCAGAAGCCTTGCGAGAGAGGAAGGTCTGCTGTCCGGTATTTCCGCAGGTGCGGCGGTACATGCGGCGAAGGAGATTGCAAAGCGTCCCGAAAATGCAGGCAAAAACATTGTGGTATTCCTGCCGGATACGGGCGACAGATATCTCTCCACTCCTATGTTCCAGGAATAATGGGAAGGGAACAGCGGCAATTCATACAGTTTATTGCGGCACTGACCATGCTGATTGACCACATCGGCATGGTCTTTTTTCCGAGTGTCATCGGCTTTCGTGCCATCGGGCGGCTTTCGTTTCCGTTGTTTGCCTTCGGCATTGCCGAGGGGGTGCGCTATACGCATTGCTTTTGGCGGTATTTCGGGCGAATTCTTCTGACAGCAGTCCTTTCTCAGCCGATTTATATGCTTCTGTTCGGCATCACACAGGGCAATCCCTTATTCATGCTGGCATGGGGTGCGGCGGCGCTGTATTTCTTTCGTCAGGGGAAAAAGACGGTTGCGGCGGTACTGCTTATCGGCTCTTATTTTGCTGACATGAGCTATGGCTGGTATGGTGTCTGGACGATTTTCTGCTTCGGGCTTTATGCAGAACGGGAAAGTCGCTGCTTTTACGGACAGCTGCTGCTGAATATTCTGTATGGCTTGAAAACAAGGGCGTGGATTCAGCTATTGTCTCTCTTTTCCTTTGGCTTTCTGGATGGGAAATGGCGTGTGGCGGCGTTTTCAAAAAAACTGCCACGCTATTTCTTTTATGTGTTTTATCCCCTGCATCTACTGGTGCTTTGGGGCATCAAGGCAGGAATCTCATAGTACATTTTTTGCCGAAACTGTGGTATAATTTTATTTAACCCATTTACCCAAAAGACAAAGGAGAACGATTTATGAAAAAAATGAAACGAATTCTGGCGGCAGGGCTGATGCTTCTTGCATTGGCAGGCTGCGGTACTTCCGACAATCAGGCGGCGGAATATCCTGCCATGGAGCCGCTGGATATCAGCAAGATGGAGCTGGCGACAGTGGAAAACGGCACGGCAAAATATCAGTATGATGCGGATGTTTGGACAACGGAGGGCGAGGTTGTAAACAGTCTGGTGTTATATGCAAGGGATACCGTTGGGACAGAAAAGCCGGTTGCCATCAACGTACAGATTGCAGGGGAGAGAAAGAAAGCCCTTGACGAGGATCTGATGAATCAGGTGCTGGAGCAGCTGGAAAAGAATGCTTCTCTGACGGTTGAGAAATGTGAGCTGCGCAGCTTTGACGGCAATCCTGTCATCTATATGGAAAATTCCTTCACCTTCAACGATGCGGTTATTGATCAGATGATTGAAAATGAGCTTTGGACAGAGGAGTCCTTGGAGCAGGCGGGCGGCAGAGAAACGATTCTTGCTATCCCCGATTCCCATTCCATTGTTGTGTATGGAATTCTGGATGGCAATCTGGTGATTTACGGCGGCACCTATTATGAGGACGCACAGAAGCAGGAAGTGCTGGATGCTATCAATATCATGCTGCAGACAACAGAAATCGAATAAAAATCAAAAAAAGACAAAAAAGAAAAAGGATAAATCCCGTTCTGAGATTTATCCTTTTTTGTATGCTGATAAAATTATAAAGGCTTCTGTAGCTCTCTGTTCTGCTTCCTTGCGTGGAAAAGTGCTTTCAGCACAACCGCAACGATAGGCCCTAAAATCAGCCCGAATACCCCGATGCACTTGAAGCCGAAATACATGGAGAACAGCGTCAGCAGGGGATGCAGCCCAATCTGCGTGCCAAGAATTTTCGGCTGTAGGATTTGCCGCGTTATTTGGATGATGCCATAAAGTGCCAGATAGCCGATGGCAAGGAAGGTATTTCCTCTGGTGAAGAAATAAATTGCGCCCGGCCAGAGGATGAACCCGCTGCCGAAGAAGGGCAGGGCATCGATAATGGCAATCAGAATACTCAGCAGCAGCGGATGAGGCGAATGCAGCACCAGCATCCCGATGAGAGTGACGATAAAAACAAAGCCCATCAGAATCAGCTGCGTTTTAAGATAGCCCAGAACAGAAGCCTTTAATTCCTGCTTTGTGGTATAGACGGAAAGCCCGAACAGCGGCGCAATATGAATTTCATACTGCCGGCGAAGCAGGTCTCTGTCCTTTGTGAAGAAATAGGCGGAAATCAGTGATACAAAAAACGCAATGAAAAAGCCGGAAACACCGCCAAGCTTGCCTGTTGCGCTGCCCTTGGGAACAAGGGAGAGCAGAAAGCCGGAGGAATCCGTTTGCAGGCTGGAGAAAAAGACCTGTAATGTCTTTGGCAGCCTCTGCGCGAGAGTATCAAACCGTGTCCAGAAATGTGAAAGCCCCGTTTCAAACAGGCTGATATAGTGCGGCAGATTTTCGGAAAGCTCCTTCAGCTTGGCAATCAGCCCTGTGCCGCTCCAGAAGCCGAGCAGTCCCAACAGGGCAAACAGCAGCAGAATCCCGATGATAGCACTGATGCCGCGGGGAATATGAAATTTCTGAAGACGGTCTGCCAGAGGGTTAAACAGCAGGCTCAACAGCCACCCGATGAGGAATGGCAGGAAAATCCGAAAAAGATAGCGAAAGAACAGACAGCAGCCAAGCACCGCCGCAAGCAGCAGGACAATATCATGAATGGCTTGTTTATTTTTTTCGTAAAATGTCCACATAAAGATACCCCCTTCAGGGAAGGAAAAATTTTTCTTTTCTTCATTATTATAGCACAAAAAAAGAATAGGAATTTCATCTTTACCGTTTTTTAAAAGAATGTTAACTTTTTCGACAAAAAATTCTTTTTTTGTGTAAGTTGATGGTTGCGTGTTTGTTTTATGTAGTGTACAATATCCATAATAAAAATGTATACAGTATAGAAAAAACGGGAGGCTACACCGTGAGAGAAATACGACTGAAGGCAAGAGCAAAAATCAATTTAACCCTGGATGTGACAGGCAAAAGGGAGGACGGCTATCATCTTCTGGAAACCATCATGCAGACGGTAGCACTGTATGACGGTATCTATATGAAGAAGCTGGAAAAGCCCGTAATCAAGCTGAAAACCAACCTGCCATGGCTGCCGACGGATGCGCGCAATCTGGCGTGGAAGGCGGCAAACCTGATGCGGGAGACCTTCGGCATAAAGGAGGGTGTGTTTATTGAGATTGATAAACGAATCCCCGTTGCGGCAGGGCTTGCCGGCGGCAGTACGGATTGTGCGGCTGTTCTGGTGGGCATGAACCGCCTGTTTGGTCTGGGGCTTTCCGAAGCACAGCTGGAGGAGGTGGCGGGCAGATTGGGTTCGGATATCCCTTACTGCATCCGTCGCGGCACAGTTTTGTGCGAGGGAGTCGGCGAGGTGATGACAAATGTCGCACATCCTTGTCCGGATTGCTATGTGGTATTGGCAAAGCTGCCCGTCAGCGTTTCCACAGCTTCTGTTTATAAGCAGCTGCGTTGGCAGGAAATCGAGCAGCACCCCGATACAAAGGCAATGCTCAAAGCCATGGAAGAGAAAGATGTGGCAAAGATGGGAAAGCTGCTTTCCAATGTTCTGGAAACCGTGACCATTGAGCTGCATCCAAGAATCGCAAAAATAAAAGCACGTTTGATGAAATTAGGGGCGGAGGGTGCCCTCATGAGCGGCAGCGGTCCAACGGTGTTTGCCCTGTTTACGGACAGAGCAAAGGCAAGAAAGGCGGCGGCTCTGGTGAAACGGGAGTTTGCCCTGAAGGATTGCTTGGCAACAAGAACCTATCGGGTACGAAGAGAGCTGAGAGGAGAACATAATAATGACCGAAACAAAATTCAACATCAATACAAATGAGTATTTACCGTTGCGAGATGTCGTATTTAACACACTGAGGGATGCGATTCTGACAGGCAAGCTGGTTCCCGGAGAAAGACTGATGGAAAATCAGCTGGCGGAAAAGCTTGGCGTAAGCCGTACTCCTGTCAGAGAGGCACTGCGTATGCTGGAGCTGGAAAATCTGGTAGAGCTGGTGCCCAGAAAGGGCGCGCAGGTGCTGGATATGACAGAAAAGGATATCGTAAATATTTTGGAAATCAGAAGCGCGCTGGAAGGGCTTGCAACCTCTCTGGCTTGTAAGAAGATGACAAAGGAATGTTTGCAGCAGCTGAAAAATATGGAAGTGGATTTTGAACGCGCGGTTGCGGAAAATGATGTAGAGCGTTTTGTGGATATTGACGAAGATTTCCATGATGTGATCTTTCAGGCAACAGAAAACGATAAGCTGATTCAGATGTTCCGAAACCTGAGAATCCAGCTGTATCGTTACAGAATGGCACAGGCGAAGAACGATAATTCCATGTCCACCATCGTGGCACACCACAGAAGTATTCTGCGTGCGCTGGAAAATCATGACAGCGAGGAAGGCGCAGCAGTGGCACAGGGACATATCAAATACCAGACAGAATCCATTCTGCGTTTTATCAAAAATAAATAAGACAATATAAGCCTCCCCTGCGGAGGCTTTTTTTGATGCAAACGAGTTTCTGCGGAAGGGCTTATCTTACAGTTTCGTTACAGAAAAACGGAAATTTTGCCTTTTGCTTGCAATCTTCCTGTGGATATCATAAAATAAAAGCATCAGTTGTCAGAATTTGAAGAAATAAGGGGGAAAACCCATGGCGGATACATTGTTCCCGAAACGGGAGGAGCGTGTGCCCTATGGCAGCGGAACACCTGCCAAACGGGACAGAAAAAATACAAAAGGCAAAAAAACAGGCAGAACGAACCGCAATAAGCCCACAGAAAAAAAGCGCGGCAAAAAGGACGGCAAAAAGCTGAACCGCAATGCACTTTATCTGATTGGGATTATAGTGATTTTATTCATCGTGTTTCTCTTTGTGCGCAAAAACGGCTCTGCGGTTTATATCGCGGATGAGCAGGTCGGGATTCTGGAAACCAGAAAGGTAACGGCGAAGGAGCTGACTGCCACACTGGAAAGTCAGCTGGAGGGTATTGTCGGCTCGAAGGTGCAGATTAATGAGAAAATCAAGGTAGAGGGCATCCATATCGGCTCCAAGGAGAAGAAGGATGTCTGCACGATGGAGCATTTGTTGCCGAAAATGCGCAGCAAGGTAACGTATAAGGTGGAAGCGGCGATTATTACAGTGGATAGTGAAAAGGTTGCCATCCTTGCAAATGAAAAAGCAGCGAATGCTGTGCTCAAGCAGGTGCAGACCGACCTTATGCCCAAGGAGGGCGTTGCGGAGGATGCGGAAATCAGCTGGCAGGAGGATGTTGAGGTTGTGAAGGAATTTGTGGATTCCACGCAGATTCTGGAGCAGGAGGATGCCGTGAAGGTATTGGAATCCACCACAGAGGCAACCCAGAGCTATACCGTTCAGTCCGGCGATGCGCCGTATCTGATTGCAAATGAATTTAAAACAACGGTGGAAAAGCTGAATCAGCTGAATGAAGGCGCAAATCTTACCGGCGGG